>ERZ1026792.42-NODE-42-length-146327-cov-7.028140_pt1 | contig 146327 bp, 128 predicted proteins | sample MGYA00520884_ERZ1026792 | MGnify/ENA primary metagenome ERZ1026792 (study PRJEB33270, sample SAMEA104284473) | anaerobic digester metagenome | biome: Anaerobic digester microbiome; feature: mesophilic sludge digester; material: Anaerobic digester biomass | place...
GCTCGCTGGTGTTCATCTACCAGCTGCCCGGCCTGGCCGAGAACCAGCTGGGCATCACCGGCAGCGCCTTCTACCGGCTGTTTGCCGCCTTCGGGTTGGGAGCGGCCGGCGGCGCCATCCTGCTGGGCACTGTGCTGGGCGGACGGCCGCTGCACCGGGTGCCGCTCTTCGCCCTGCCCGCCTTCGCGGTCACGCTCGCAGCGTTTGCATTCACCCACGACCCGGTGGCCGCCCACTTCATTATCTTTGCGCTCGGCTTCTTCTACTTCACCCTGGTGACGGCGCTGTCGACCACGCTTCAGGAGGAGGTCGACGACGAGCACCGCGGCCGGGTGATGGGCCTGTGGATGATCGCCTGGGCCGGGCTGGTGCCGGTGGGCAGCCTGCTGGCCGGCCCGGTGATCGACAAGGTGGGTGGCACGCCGGTGCTGCTGTTTGGGGCGGTGGTCGCCCTCGCACTCACGAAGGTGGGCAACCTCGACCGCAACCAGCTTCCCGAGCGCCGACCGCTTACCCGCCCACTACCCAACTGACGAGCTGCTCGAGTCCCGCCACCCGGCTGCCCTTGACCAGCGCCGCCTCCCCTTCCCCGAGCGAGCTCAACACCGCCGCCGCATCGGCCGGTGGGACCTCGGCGATCCCGTAGGCGTCGGTGCCGACGGCAACCACCTCGATGCCGAGGCTGCGGGCCTGGGACACCATCTCGTGATGCAGCGCCTCGGCGTCCGCTCCCAGCTCGGCCATCTCGCCGAGCACCGCCACCCGGCGGCGGGCGGGCAGCGCCCCCAGCGCGGTCAGCGCTGCGCTCATCGACGTGGGGTTGGCGTTGTAGGCGTCGTTGATCAGCGTGGCCCCACCGGGGGTGGTGACCACCTCCATGCGCCACGGGCTGATCGTCGCTGCGCCCAGCGCCTCGGCAACCGACTCGACCGAGATGCCGGCGTCGAGGGCGACCGCAGCCGCCGCCAACGCGTTGGTGACGTGATGCTCGCCGGCGATCGCCAGGTGCACCGAGGCCGACCCCCACGGGCTGGTCAAGAGGAAGGAGGCCCGCAGGTCGTCGCCCAGGGCGATGTCGCCGGCCCGCACGTCGCCTGCCGCGCGCCCGAAGGTGAGCACCGGCGCCGCGCTGCGAGCGGCCATGGCGGTGACGAACGGATCGTCGGCGTTGAGAACCGCCGTGCCGTCGGCCGGCAGCGCCTCGATCAGCTCGCCCTTGGCCACTGCAACACCGGCCAGGTCGCCAAAGAGTTCCAGGTGCGCACCGGCGACCACGGTGACCACGCCCACCCGCGGGTGGGCCAGCTCGCACAGCGCAGCGATGTGGCCCGGGCCCCTGGCGCCCATCTCGACGACCAGCGCCTCGACGTCGTCCGGCGCATTGCACAGGGTGAGCGGCACGCCGATCTCGTTGTTGAAGGACCGTTCGCTCGCCGAGGTGACCAGCTTGGTGGCCAGCACCCCCGCCATCAGGTCCTTCACGGTGGTCTTTCCGACCGAGCCGGTGACACCGATGACGCTCCCTGACATGCGGGCCCGGGCGAAACCTGCCAGATCGTTCAGCGCCGCCCCGGTGTGGGCCACGAGCAGCAGGCGGGCAGCGAGGCCGAGCCCCAGGTTGTCGGCGCTGCGCTCCGACAGCGCCGCCGTCGCCCCGGCGGCCAGCGCTGCGCCGATGAAGTCATGACCGTCGCGCTCGGCGACCAGCGGAACGAACAGGTCCCCGGGCCGGGCCAGGCGGGAATCGGTGATGACCCGCTCGATGGTCGCATCGGAGCCGACGAGGGTGGCGCGGAGCGGCTCGGTGAGCGCAGCGAGGGGTACCTGCATGCGGCAAGTCTCCCACGACCGACCCACCCAGCCTCACTCCGGCCCGTGAGGGGAACGCGTAAAGTCGTGCATCGGTGAGCGGTGCGCAGGCAGCATCGCAAACCTCCCCTCGACCGATTGACCGACCAGCGCGGAGCGTGACATGGCCGAACCAGTGGCACTTGAGAGTTCGGCCTCCGCCGGCGAGCCGAACCCGGTGGGCGGTGCCAACCGGCAGACGCCCCGCACCGGTCGCGTCGACCTCCCAGAACGGGTGCGCCTGGTGGTGCTCTTCGGCGGCCAGTCCGCCGAGCACGACGTGTCGCGGGTGACCGCCCGCAACGTGCTGGCTGCCCTCGACCCCGATCGTTACGACGTTCATCTGATCGGCATCGCCCGCAACGGGCGCTGGCTGCAGCTGCAGGGCCTCCCGGCACTCGACGGCGCCGAGGCCACGGCCCTGACCGTCTCGGGCAACCACGTCGACCCGATCGGCCACCTGCGCCACACCAGCACCCGTCGTCATGATGACGATCTGAACGGCGACGACCTGGCGACGGTGGTGCTGCCGCTGCTGCACGGGCCCAACGGCGAGGACGGCACCCTGCAGGGGCTGCTCGAGATGAGCGGCCTCCCCTACGTCGGCAGCGGCGTGTTGGGGTCGGCCGTGTCGATGGACAAGGCGGTGGCCAAGGAGCTGTGCGGTCATGCCGGTATCCCTCAGGCCGGCTGGGTGGCGCTGCACGAGCGTGAGGTCGACGTCGAGGCGCTCGCCTCGGCGATCGAGCGGCTGGGCCTGCCGATCTTTGTCAAGCCGGCCAACTTGGGCAGCTCGGTGGGTATCTCCAAGGTGGCGACCGCCGACGAGCTGGCTTCGGCGGTCGCCACCGCACTCGACCACGACGAGTACATCGTGCTCGAGGAGGCCGTGACCGGCCGGGAGATCGAGCTTGGCGTGCTCGGCAACGAGGCCCCCCGGGTCTCGCTGCCCGGCGAGATCGTCACCGGCGCCGAGTTCTACGACTACGAGGACAAGTACGTGACCGGCTCGGCCGAGCTGGTCATTCCGGCGGAGCTGCCCCCCGAGGCGATCGAGGAGGCCCAGCGCTTGGCGCTCGTCGCCTACCGGGCGTTGCGCGGCGCCGACCTGGGCCGGGTGGACTTCTTCTACGAGTCGCCCGGTCGGGGCCTGTTGCTCAACGAGATGAACACGATGCCGGGTTTCACTCCGGCATCGATGTATCCACGGTTGTGGCAGGCCAGCGGCCTGCCCTATACCGAGCTGATCGACGAGCTGGTGCGCCTGGCGCTGGAGCGCCACGCACACCGCGGGTCCCGCCGACGGTAGCCAGGCTCGCTCCCCATCGTGATTGCGTTTTTGGTCGGGCCACTCAGCGGCGCCGAGTACGCGGCTGCGGCGCAACCAGATCGGCCAGCGCGTTGATGGCCTTTGCGACGCCCGAACGTGGAGCGTGTAACACCACCGGCACCCCCTTGTTGACGGCCTGCGGCACGCAGATGTCCGATGGGATCAGTGAGTCGGCCGTGAGCTGCAGGGTGCGTTCCACCTCGCCAACGTCCAGCTTCACCTTGGCGTTGGCACGGTTGAGCACCAACCGGACCCGCTCCATCGGGGTGCCGAGGAGACGCAGCGTCTGCAGCCCGGTCTTGACGTTTTTGATGTTGGGAATGTCCATTCCGGCCAGCAGCAGGATCTCATCGGAGATCTCCACCAGACTCAGCACCACGTCGTTGAAGTAGGCGGGGGTGTCGATCACCACCACCGAGCAGAAGGTTCGGAGCATCTCGACGATCTGCACCATGTCGGACGCCCCAATCCGATCCGCAAACGCAGGCTCCAAAGGGGCGGCAAGCACGCGCAGCCCCGATGGTTCATGGGTCATCAGCAACTGGCCCAGAAAGTTGGGGTCGATCCGATCCAATGCCGCCACCGCGTCCACGATGGTGTGACGAGGCGTCAGCTTCAACATGACCGCAGCGTCACCGAATTGCAGATCAGCGTCGATCAAGCAGACCGGACCGGACGACCGTTGGGTCAACGAAACCGCCAGAGAGGTTGCCAGCATCGACGTGCCGGCTCCGCCCTTCGTGGAGAACACGGTGATGACCTTGCCCAGGCCATCCCCGGGGCGACCGCCTTCCAGGCCGGCGATGAGGTGACCTGCATCGAAACGGGGCTGTCTCGACACCGTCTGAGCTGGTTCTCCAGGTTCGGCGCCACGTCGGGGCGGAGGCGCTGGTTGGATGCTCGACGTGCCGAGAGGAACCTTTTGAGGGTCGAGGACCTCCAACCTGGCGTCGGCATCGAGGGTGAGGGCAACCCGACGCACGGTGTCGGAGAGCTCTGCAGCCTCGTTGCCCAACTCGATGACATCGGGAATGTCATACCGCATCGCCGTCTGTAGCGAGTTGCGGTCACGCTGCTCGGCGATCAGGATCGCCCCCAGCGTGGGATTCGTTTGAATCACCCGCTGGGCAGCGCCCAGATCGTTGTGGTTGTTGCAGGACGGGCCGAGCACCATCACCACCGGCACGTTGCCGGTGACTCGGGCGGCCAGATCGGCCATCGACCCAAAAGGGGTGCCTCCGCTGCGCAGCAACTTGATCAGGTGGTCCCGAGTCGACTGATGGGCCTCCACGATCGCCACCGACACCTTGATGGCGGGTTTGGTTGTTGGTGGATCAGCCACGTCGGTCCATCCCGGTAGTGCCTCGGCCATGAGACATCGCAACCACCCTGACCTTCGTCGTCTGCGAACGTCAGGCCACCGGCCACTCCGATGGCGCCGCTGCCGTCTCCCACCATTCGGCTGCCCGGACCGTCCGTTGAGTCTTTTGGGTCAAAAGGGCCCACCGGCCACAGGCAGCAGACGGCCCGCCCACCGGCATCGGACAGAACGCGGGAGCGGGGAGACCGCATTGGCCTCCCCGCACCCGGATATCTCATTCTCTGCCCAGGGCTTCAGCCCCGTCGGGCCGTGTTAGGCGTCGGGGGAATCGTCCGACGCCTCGCCGGCAGGCTCCGCCTCAACGACCGCTTCCTCCTCAGCCGGAGACTCGGCTTCAGCCGGGGTCTCTGCCTCAGCCGGGGATTCGGCGGATGGCTCGGGCGACCCGGGGGCCTCGCCGTCGCCCTGCTCGGCGTAGTACGCCGCCCAGGCCTCCTCGGCTTCGCTGGGGCCCTCACCCTCGATACCCGAACCGATGTAGTTGCCCTCATCGTCGTAGGCGTGCTCGCCGAAGTGCTCCTGGTACTCGGCGGCCACGATGCCACCCTCGGCGGCCTGCTTGATCGACAGGCTGATCCGGCGACGCTGCAGGTCGAGATCGATGATCTTCACCCACAGCTCCTCGCCAGGGGTGACAACTTGCTCGGGCAGGTCGACGTGATGCTGGGACATCTCGGAGATGTGCACCAGGCCCTCGATGCCCTCGCCCACCTGGACGAACGAACCGAAGGGCACCAGCTTGGTGACCCGGCCGTAGACCAGCTCCCCAACCTGGTGGGCGGAAGCGAACTCCTGCCACGGATCCTGTTGGGTGGCCTTGAGCGAGAGGGAGATGCGCTCGCGGTCGAGATCGACCTCGAGCACCTCGACGTCCACCTCGTCGCCGACGGTCACGACGGAGCTGGGGTGATCGACGTGCTTCCAGGACAGCTCGGAGACGTGAATCAGTCCGTCCATGCCACCCAGGTCGACGAAGGCACCGAAGTTGACCACCGACGACACGACGCCCTTGCGGCGCTCGCCCGGGGCCAGGTTGGCCAGAAACTCGTCGCGCTGCTCCTTCTGGGTCTCCTCCAGGTAGGCACGGCGTGACAGCACCACGTTGTTGCGGTTGCGGTCGAGCTCGATGATCTTGGCTTCGAGTTCGCGGCCCAGGTATGGGGCGAGGTCGCGCACACGACGCAGTTCGACCAGCGATGCCGGCAGGAAGCCACGGAGACCGATGTCGATGATGAGGCCGCCCTTGACCACCTCGATGACCGGGCCGGTGACGATGCCGGTGGACTCTTTGATCTCTTCGATCGTGCCCCATGCGCGCTCGTACTGGGCGCGCTTCTTGGACAGGATCAGGCGACCGTCCTTGTCTTCCTTCTGGACGACGAGGGCCTCGATCTCCTCTCCAGGCGACACAATCTCGGAGGGGTCGACATCGTTGCGAATCGACAGTTCGCGGACGGGAATGACGCCCTCGGACTTGTAGCCGATGTCCAACAACACCTCGTCACGATCGATCCGAACGACCGAGCCGGTGACCATTTGCCCGTCCTCCACGTCCACCATGGAGGAGTTGTACAGGTCATCGAGGGCGTCACCGACGTCATCGAACACGATGTCGTCGTCGCTGCGAACAAACTCTTCGACCGCAGCGACAAATTCTTCGCCGGAGTCGTTGGTTGCGGTGGCCACCACGGCATCGCCGTCGGTGCTGGACTCCAAAGCCTCGCTGGATGCGGAGGTTTCGGAGGGGGTCGGGGTCGGATCGGACACGAATACTGCCTTGGGGTTGGGAAATAGAGGGACCGTCAAGCGTACCACCGGCGGTCACCGGGCCACCTCATCATCACAAGCCCCGCACGCCCCGCCCAGCCCGCATCTTGGATGATGTGGTGCCGGTTATGCGCTCCGCATCGACCTCCGCTCGAAGCGGTCAGGCCTTGGCGTCGGCCCAAGTGTCACCGAATGCCAGGTTGACCTCCAGCGGAACGGCCAGGTCAAACGCCCCCGACATCGCGTCCAGCACCACGGCGGTGATTTCAGCCTCATCGGCGGGCGGCACCTCGAGCACCACCTCGTCGTGGACCTGGAGGATCAAACGCGACGTGCCACCGCGATCCTCGAGCCCGCGATCAAGACGCACGAGGGCCAGCTTGAAGATGTCGGCCGCCAAGCCCTGGATGCCGGCGTTCATCGCCTGACGTTCACCCGCCTGTCGCACTGCGCGCACACGCGAGGCAAGCTCGGGAATCTGACGGCGCCGGCCGAACAGCGTCTCGGTGTAGCCCTTCTCCCGGGCGTCGGCGACCGCCCCCTCCATATAGGCCCGAACGTTGGGGAAGCCCTCGAAGTAGGCGTCCAGGATGACCTGGGCCTCGCCGGTGGGAATCGACAGTCGCTGGCCCAGGCCGTAGGCCTCCATGCCGTAGGCCAGCCCGTAGCTGACCATCTTGGCCGTGGATCGTTGGGCAACCGTGACCTCATCGGCATCCACCTCGAAGATGCGGGCCGCGGTCTGAGCATGAATGTCGTCGCCTGCCGTGAAGGCGCCGACCAGGCCGGGGTCCTGGGAAAGGTGGGCGATGCAGCGCAACTCGATCTGGTTGTAGTCGGCGACGCAGAGGCGATAGCCGGGCGCCGGTACGAACGCTCGACGAAACAGACGCCCCTCCTCGGACCGGACCGGGATGTTGTGCAGGTTGGGCTGATCCGAACTCAACCGACCGGTGCGGGCCACCGTCTGGTTGAAGGTCGCGTGAATGCGACCGTCGGGGGCGATCTCCGACAGCAGTCCCTCCCCGTAGGTGCTTCGCAGCTTCTCCACCTCACGGTAGCGAAGCAGGTGTTCGACGATGGGATGTTCGCCCCGCAGCTTCTCCAACGTGGCGGCATCGGTTGAGTAGCCGGTCTTGGTCTTCTTGTGCGGGGTCAGGCCCAACTCGTCGAAGAGCACCTGCCGGAGCTGCGGGGTGGAGTTGACGTTGAACTCGTGGCCTGCGGTAGCAACAATGGCCGCCCGCTCCTCGGCCACCTCGGCCACCAGACGGTCGGCCAGGCCCTGCAATGCGTCCCGATCGACGCCAACGCCGAGGTCCTCCATACGCGCCAACACCCGCACCAACGGCACCTCCACGTCGTCGTTCAGCGCTGCGAGCCCGCGGACCTCAAGCGCCTCGCGCATCGGCCCGGCCAGCGCCTCCACCGCCAATGCCCGCCGGGCGATCACCTGGTGGGGTTGGTCGCTGGGTCCATCGCCAAGGTCCAACTGGTCGGACGGGGTGGGCTCGGCACCCGCCATCTCAGCACCGGCGTAGCGCGCCAGCAGTTCGGCCAGGTCGTACCGTGCGTCGGCGGGGTCCAACAGGTAGGCGGCCAACTTGGTGTCCAACGCCAGGCCGGACACCTCCACCTCCAGGCCCAGCAGCGACCGCAACAACGGCTTTGCGTCGTGGGCGACCAACGGCACGTCGCCTCCGAGCAGCGCCACCACCTGGTCGTCGCAGCCGGTCAATACGCCGGTGGCGGGATCAGGAAACCACGCCACCTCCCCGGCAGCCGCATCGGTCACCACCGCCAGACCCGCCAGCGGTGAACGCCCGGGATCGCCCAGCCAGTCGGCGGCGACACCCACCGGGCCATCGACCCCGGAGGCGATCGCCGCCTCCAGCGCCTTTGCGGCCTCGACGGCGGTGCCCGGCACGGTCACCTCGGCCTCCAACACGCGTGCATCGCCGGCGGCCAGCGGAGCACTCAGGTACGCGCCGAACGCCTCGGAAAACCGGGCTTGCAGACTGGAAAACTCGAGAAAGCCGAACAGTTCGGCCACTTCGTCGGCATCGATACTCCCCACCCGCAGCGACGTGACCTCCTCGGCCAGATCCACATCGCGAATCAACGCCATCATCTGGGCGTTCATGCGCACCTGATCCTCGTTGGCTTCGAGTGATTGGGCCAGCTTGGGGGTCTGCTCGGCGGCATGGGCGAACAGTTCATCGATCGTGCCGTACTTGTTCACCAGCTTGGCCGCCGTCTTTTCCCCCACTCCCGGAACGCCGGGCAGGTTGTCCGATGGGTCGCCGCGCAGCGCCGCGTAGAACACGTAGTCAGACGGCTTGACGCCGGTGCGCTCGAGGATTCCCTCCTCGTCGTACAGCGCGTAGTCAGACACGCCCCGCCGGTTGTACAGCACCCGTACGTGCGGGTTTTCCACCAGTTGGTAGCTGTCGCGGTCTCCGGTGACGATGATGACGTCCTCACCGGCGACCTTGGCCCGTTCGGCCAGGGTGGCGATCACGTCGTCGGCCTCGAAGCCCGGCGCCTCCACCACGGGGAGCGCCAGGGTGTCCACCACGCGTCGGACCAACTCCATCTGCTGCACCAACAGGTCGGGGGTGGCATCCCGATTGGCCTTGTAGGTTGTGACCGCCTTATGCCGAAAAGTGGGCTCCGGCAGATCGAAGGTGACCACGATCCGGTCGGGCCGATGGTCTCGCACCAGGTTGACCAACATCGACGTGAATCCAAACACGGCGTTGGTCACCTGGCCGGAGGCGGTCGCCAGGTCGGTTGGAAGGGCGAAGTACGCCCGATAGGTGAGCGAGTTCCCGTCGACGAGCATCACGGTGGGCATTCCCGCCACCCTATTGGCTCGGCGTGAGCCCCTCGCCGTTGCCCGGGCGAAGGGTGCCCCCAACCACCTCGGCGGCCACCTGGGCCATGGTGGAACGTCGGGACATCGCCGTGGTTTGCAGGAACCTGAACGCCTCGTGCTCGCCCATGGCGAAATCGTCCATCAGCACCCCCTTGGCCTTGTCCAGCGATTTACGCTGCTCCAGGCGCCGTTCGGCCTCATCGGCCCGTCCAGACATGGCCTGCAACTGCGCACGTCCGGCCAGGGCCACCTCGATTGCCGGGACAAGGTCGCTCGCTTGAAATGGCTTCACCACATAGGCGCCAACGCCCACACTCACCGCCTCGCCGATCAGCTCGCGCTGCGAGAACGAAGTGAGGATCACAACCGCGGCGAGATCCTCCTCGATCACGATTCGTGCTGCGGCAAGACCATCGAGTCCGGGCATTTTCACATCGAGAATGCACAGATCGGGTTCCAGCTCACGGGCCCGGGCCACGGCCTCATCACCACGCCCCACCTGCTCGATCACGTCGTAACCCTCGGCGACGAGCATCTCGACCAGGTCCATCCGAATGATCACCTCGTCTTCGGCGATCAGGATGCGTGCGCTCATCGGCGCGGTGGTTGGTCGGGCGACCGGCCGGGCGACCGGGACATCAACGACGGTCCTGGCGTTCGGTGAGGTCTTCCAACAGCTTGTCCTGTTCCATCTCCAGCTTGGCGATCCGCCCAACGATGTGGTCACGTTCCCGAGAGAGCGCATCCCGTTGACGAACGGCGTCACCGGCCTCGTGGGCGGCGAGTGGGGTTTCGGACACGATCGACCTCAGCTCGGCATCGTCGGCTACATCGTTCACCGCTTGCAGCTGCTCGGAAACCACCGACAGATCCTCATGGAACTGTCGAAGCTTCTCTTGGTTGGACCGAAGGCGTCGCTCAATACGTGTTGCCATCACGGGCCCCATACTACGAGAACCACGCGCCTCGGTTGGACTCCGGTGCACCATGAGGCGGGCAACCCGCTGAATCGACGACGCCCACCGGGCGTCAGCTGTTCATCAAGAACGCGAGGATGAGCGTATTGAACGTGAACAACAGCGCAATCACCACCGTGATGCGGTCCAGGTTCTTTTCCATCACCGTCGAGCCCGCCGCCGCCGATCCCATTCCGCCGCCGAACATGTCGGACAGCCCACCGCCCTTACCGGAGTGGACCAGCACCAAGATGATCAATCCCAGCGAAAACAGCACCTGGGTGATGGTGGCAACGATCTGCATGAGAACTCCGGGGAAGCGTCGGCAATGCGGCAGGGCAGCGTAGCGCCTCAGCTGCGATAGGCGCAGATGGAGGCAAAGTCGTCGGGATCCAGGCTGGCGCCGCCGACCAGGGCGCCGTCGATGTCGGCCTGAGACATCAACTCGGCGATGTTGCCGGGCTTGACCGACCCGCCGTATTGAATGCGCACGCAATCGGCTGCCGCGGTACCGGCCACCTCGCTGACCACCGAACGCACCGCGGCACACATCGCCTGCGCATCCTCGGACGTCGCCGTCCTGCCGGTTCCGATGGCCCAGATGGGCTCGTAGGCGATCACCATGTTGGCCACGGAGTCGGCCGCCACACCTGCCAACCCACCCCGAACCTGGGAGGCGACCTTGGCTTCCGCGTCGCCCGCCTCCCGCTCCTCGAGGGTCTCGCCACAACACATGATGGGCGTCATCGCCGACGCAAGCACCGCCTTCACCTTGGCGTTCACCATGTCGTCCGTTTCACCGAACAATTGGCGACGCTCGCTGTGCCCCACAATCACCAGGGCAACCTCCAGCTTGGCCAGCATGGGCGCCGAAACCTCGCCCGTAAAGGCGCCCTTCTCCTCCGCGTGACAGTTTTGGGCGCCGAGTGCGATCTTCATCCTGTCGGCGCCGATGACCGTCTGCACCGATCGCAGGTCGGTGAACGGCGGATGGATCGACACGCCCACCCCGTCGTAGTCATGATCGCCGAGGCGGTAATGCAACTTCTGAGTCACCTGAATGGCCTCGAAGTGGTTGTGATGCATCTTCCAGTTACCGCTGATCAGCGGCGTGCGTCGGCTCATGATGGCTCCCTACTCGTAGATCTGCTGGTCGGTTGCGTGCTGTTCGGATTCACGGCTCACTCGGTCTCGTCATCATCATCGTCGGTGGCGGCGTTGGGTGCCCGACGCAACGCCTCCAACCCCGGCAGGTCGCCCTGTTCGATGAGTTCGAGGCTGGCGCCGCCACCGGTGGAGATGTGATCCACGCGATCGTCCAACCCAAACTGGGCGATCGCCGCCGCCGAATCGCCCCCGCCGATCACGGTGAAGCCCCGGCAATCGGCAACCGACTGGGCAACCGAGCGCGTTCCGGCTTCGAAACGCGGGTCCTCGAAGACGCCCATGGGTCCGTTCCACAGCACGGTCGACGCCTCGGCGATGCGATCACCAAACTCCGCAGCGGCTCCGGGGCCGATATCAAGCCCCATCCAGCCTTCGGGTAACGAACGACCGGTGTTTCGCACCTCGCCGCCCGCCGAAGGATCGCCCAGCCTGCCGCCGGGACCCAACGCCACCACATCGGTTGGCAGCACCAACCGGTCACCAAACTCGTCGAGGAGCGCCCGGCAGTCGTCGACACGGTCGGGTTCGAGCAGTGACGAACCCACCGAATGGCCCATCGCAGCAAAGAACGTGAAGCACATACCACCGCCGATGAGGATCTCGTCAGCGATGTTGAGCAGCGCTCGAATCACCCCGAGCTTGTCCGACACCTTGGCCCCGCCGGTGATCGCAACAAACGGGCGTCGAGGCTGACGGCGAAGGTCCAGGAGCACGCTGACCTCCTGGGCCAACAAGCGTCCCGCCGCCGACGGCAACCGGCTGGGTGGGCCAACGATCGAGGCGTGTGCCCGATGCGAGGCACCAAACGCATCGTTGACGTACAAGTCGTGACCGGCGACCAGTTCATCGACGAAATCGGGGTCGTTGGCGGTTTCCCCCGGGGAGAACCGCAGGTTCTCCCCCAGGGTCACGCCCGGTGCCAACTCGGCCAGGCGGGCACGAACCGGCGCCACATCGAAGGCCGGATCCGGCGCACCCTTGGGGCGTCCCAGGTGGGTCACAGCGGTCACCTCCGCCCCGCGCGACGTCAGCCACTCCAGCGTGGGCAACGCCGCACGAATGCGGTGGTCATCGGCGATTTCGCCGTCGCGAAGCGGCACGTTGAAATCGCAACGCACCAACACGGATCGGCCCTCAACCGAGGGGAGATCCTCCAGAACCGGGACGCCGTAGGGCACGTCGACTCAGCCCGCTGCGCCGACGATGGCGGCCAGGTCGACCAGACGGTTGGAGTAGCCCCACTCGTTGTCATACCAACCCAGCACCTTCACCAGGCTGCCCTGAGTCATGGTCAGCCCGGAGTCGAACGTGCAACTGGCCGCGGTGCCGACGATGTCGGAGGACACCAGCGGCTCGGTTGAGTAGTCGAGCACCTTGGACATCGGACCGTCGGTGGCGGCCGCCTCAAAAGCGGCGTTGACCTCGTCGACGGTCACGTCGCGGCCGACAACCGCCACAAAGTCGGTGATCGAACCGTCGGGAATCGGCACCCGCAGCGAGGTGCCGTCCAGCTTGCCGTCGAGGGCCGACAGCACCAGGCCGGTCGCCCTGGCGGCACCGGTCGACGTGGGGATGATGTTGACCGCCCCGGCGCGCGCCCGACGAGGGTCGCTGTGTGGGCCGTCGACCATGGACTGGTCGCCGGTGTAGCCGTGGGTGGTGGTCATCAGGCCGTGCTCCACGCCGAAGGCGTCATCGAGCACCTTGACCATGGGCACAAAGCAGTTGGTGGTGCAACTGGCGTTGGACACCACCGTGTGCTTGGCCGGATCGAAGGTGTCGTCGTTGACTCCGACGACGAAGGTGGCGTCGGCACCCTTTGCGGGGGCGGAGACAATCACCCGGGGGGCGCCGCCGTCCAAGTGAGCCGCCGCCGCATCGCGGGTGGCGAAAAAGCCGGTCGACTCGATCACCACGTCGACGCCGAGGTCGCCCCACGGCAGGTCGGCCGGATTGCGGGTCGAGAGCACCTTCAAGGTGTCACCATCGACGTCGAGGCCATCGTCGGTCACGGTGACCGTGCCCGGGTAGCGACCGTGCACCGAGTCACGCTGCAACAGGCCGGCCATGATGTCGAGCGACCCGAGGTCGTTCACGGCGACAAAGTCGACGTCCGCGCCGGACGCCTTGGCGGCACGAAAGAAGTTCCGTCCGATGCGGCCGAATCCATTGATACCTACTCGAACTGTCATGTGATTCCCTCGTTGTTGGAGTGCTCCCCGGCGCCATGCCGAGGCGAATAATCGGACGCCCAGCGGACGTCCGGTACGTCGGTGATGGGCCCGACGCTGCGCCTATGGCACCAGATGGGCGCCAACTCCGCCAGTTTGGACGGACTGCGACACCTCCGGGACACGGCCCAACGGTGCCCCGATCAGGCCTGCCAGCGCCTCGGCGAGGCGCTCCGGGTCGTGCACGGCAAGGTTGGTGGCGGTCAGATGCCCCCCTACGGCGGTGTCCAACCCGGCCACCCCGGCAAGCCGGTCTGGGTCATAGAGCACGGCGTCCGGAGACAGACCATGATCGGTCAGGGCGGCCACGTGATCGGCAACGTCATAGCCCTCGCTCTCGGCTTCGTGGGAGGCCAGGTTGGCGACGTAGACCACCTGTGCCGTCGATCGTGCCACCGCCCGCCGGATGCCCGGCACGGCCGCTGCGGCCAGCACCGAGGTGTAGAGGCTTCCCGGCCCCAGGATCACCTGGTCGGCCGTCACAATGGCGTCGACGGCGGCATCGGGGACCTCCGGGTCGACCGGATCGAAGCCCAACCGCACCAGATCGGTCCTGCCGGCGACCTCCACCTGGCCACGAACCCATCCAGAGGTTGTCTCGCCCAGCAGGGTCACCGGGCTGACCGCCGCCGGGAGCACCCGGCCCACAGCGCCCAGCGCTTCGCCCAGCGCGTCCAGCACGGCGATGAGATCGCCGTCGCACTCCTGCATCATGGCGCCGACGAGCAGGTTGCCTGCGGCATGACCAGCCAGCTCACCGGACGCAAAGCGATGCTCCAGGCCGGCCGCCAGCAGCGACCCGGGGGGAGCGAGCGCCACCAGGGTTTTACGCAGGTCGCCCGGCACCACGTCCCAGCCCGCCCGCCGCAACCGGCCGGTCGAGCCACCGTCGTCGCCAACAGTCACCACACCACAGATGCCGTCCGCGTAGCGTCGCACCGCCCGAAGGGTGGCCGACAGGCCATGGCCACCTCCGATCGCCACCACGTTGAGGGCCACTACGACCCTCCCGCCACAGCGGAGCGACCAGCTGGACGCAACCCTCTTCGCATCCCTTACGCATCCAGCTCGCGGTGACGAACGCGAACGGTGTAGCCCTCGGTTCGAAGCCACGCCGCAAACCGCTCCGTCATGGCCACCGAGCGATGCTTGCCGCCGGTACATCCCATGGCCAGGTTGAGGTAGGCCCGCCCTTCGTGCAGGTAGCCGGGAATGGCGGTGGTCAGGAACGAGCGCAGCTGCTCGTAGGCCTGATCGGTGATCGGCTGATCCCTCAACCACCGTTGCACCGCGTCCTCCCGCCCATCGTGATCCCGCAGGTCCTCATTCCAATGCGGGTTGGGGAGGAACCGGCAGTCGATCACCAGGTCGGCGTCCCCGGGCACCCCCTTGGGGTAGGCGAAACTCTCGACGCTGACCAGCACCTTCGCCTGCCCCTGCTCGGGCGCGTAATCATCGCCCAGCCGGCGTCGCAGGTCGTGCACGCTCATCGACGTGGTGTCGATCACCAGGTCGGAGGCGACCTTGACCGGCTCCAGATCGCTGCGCTCCGCCTCAATCGCCTCCGACAGGCCTTCTTCAGTCCGCTGCGGATGGCGCCGCCGGGTGCTCTCATAGCGGCGCACGAGCGTGTCGGTGTCGGCATCCAGGAACATCAACTGCACGTCAGCCCCACCGTCGCGCAGTCCGGAGATGGCATCGAGCAGGCGTTCGTTCTTCGTCGCCGGACCGACCACCAAGGCGATGCGGTCCAGGTCGCTTCCCGGGAGCTGGGCCAACTCGGCCACCTTGGGCACCAGCGACGGCGGCAGGTTGTCGATCACAAACCAACCCAGGTCCTCCAGGACGTGCCCCACCTGGGTACGCCCCGCGCCCGACATGCCGGCAACCACGACAAATTGTGCCACGGCCGTCACGCTAGAGCATCGCCGATCGGCCCGGGACCTCGCTTGAACTGCAGCACCAAAAGCCTTGGGATGGAGGCCGCCTCGGCATACTCCGGCGCCCGGGCGACAAAACCCGGCGGGGGGGCGGGCTCATCCATTCGCTCCAGGACAAGTCCCGCGTCGATGGCCGTGTTCAGGTAGGACGACAACGGCCGATGGAAGAACCTGATGAAGACATCGGGCTCCACCTCCTCCACCGTGTCGGCCTCGGTCAGATAGGCGCCGACACGCCAATACTGCTCGGGTGGCTCCAGAATGTGGTCGTCGATCCACCCCGAGTCTGGGGTCTGCAACAACGGATGGTTCAACAACAGCAGGAAACGTCCACCGGGGGCGAGTACCCGGGCCACCTCGGCCAGGCCCCGGCGATACGCCGGGACGTGCTCGAAGACCAGCGACGCCACCACCATCCCCATCGAGGCATCCGCGACCGGAAGGTCCGTGACGCTGGCCTGCGCAAACGCCACGCCACGCCCGGGTGCAGCGTCTTGGCCGGCCGTCGAACGTCGGCGACCTCGCTGTTTGGCCACGGACAGCTGCGCGCCGGCGGCATCGAGGCCGACCGCGTCAAGGCCCGCCTTGACCGCCAGCCTGGTGACCTGACCCTCGCCGCAGCCAACGTCCAGCACACAACCCGCCTTCGGGAGGCGCGACTCGATCAACGGGAGGATCTGCTCGACGTACTCGGGGTCGGCCCCCTCGGTGAACTCGCGTTGCCACCAATCGGCATGCTCGTCCCATGGGTCGACGCCAAGGCCCGCATTGTTCATGAATCAATCCTCTCGTTCCTCACCAGGTGGTGCGTTTCAGGATCCGGACCCGTCCGGCCTTGAACCCAGTGGGAGCGGCACAGCAGCTCGTAGGTGACACGGTGCTCGTCCAACTCCATGGAGGTTTGCGCGTCGGGGCCCGATGGAGGGGTGTCCCCCACCACCAACAGATCGCCCTCGTAGATCTGGCGTCCGTCGATCAGTCGGGCATTGTGTGTGGCCCTCGCCCCGCACCAGCATCTCGCCTCCACCTGCAGCTCCGACCGCTCGTCAGCCAATTCCAGCCAGCGCGCCGTGGCGGGAAACAATCGACCCTGGAACGAGGTCAACAGCCCAAACGCGTAGACATCGACGCCGTGATCGTCCACCAGGTGGGCCAACTGCTCCACCTGGGTCTCGTCGTAGAACTGAGCCTCGTCGGCGACCACGTAGGTCACCGGACCGCCGGCCTGGCGTCGCACCGCCCTCGCCGCAGAGCCCTCCGCGTCAGGACCCAGCACGGCACCCAGGTCCATGCCGGGCGTTACCTCCAATGCCTCGGCCGCCACCCCCAGCCGGGATGACACCTGACCCCCCGAGCGGTCCAGCTTGGTGGCCAGCACCCCGGTCAGGCCCCGAGCGCGGAGGTTGTGGTGGATCTGGAGCGCCTGGGTGCTCTTGCCCGACCCCATCGTGCCGAAGAAGAACCGCAACTTGGCCACCGCCGAACCGTAGTTGGCTGCGGACGGGCCGACGGCTCCGAAGCCACCCACCGTCCCCGCCGACACCGATTCGGCGTGCGGCGAGTGGCCACAGCGTCCAAGATGGTGCATCGGCACACGATCAGGCTCCGATGGCGGTGAGAAGAACCGGATGGCCTCCCCTCCGGCCGCGCCCCCAACCCCCGGTGCCCTGCTGCCCGGGGCGCTCCCCGAGATTCCCTCCGTGCCGATGCCCGACGTGGGGCGTCCTCCGTCGGGGCGCGCCGCCGACGTGACCACCGATGATCCCGAAGCGGTTGCCCAGTTGGTGGCCTCCGTTCTTGGTGTCCATCCCCCCCGCTGGACCGCGGATCAGTTCGCCGCACGAACCGGCGTGGACGCCACCGTCCTGCTTCGCATGCGGCGCTCGCTGGGTTTTGCCGATCCACCGGCTGGAGAGCCCGTCTTCTCCGAGGACGACGAGGCAATCGTCGGAGTTATCAACACCGCCATGGATGCCGGCGCGATCGACCTCGATCGGCAACTTGCGCTCAACCGGGTGCTCGGCTCGTCCATGTCCAGGGTCGCGTCGGCAGCGATCGCTGCGTTCGTCGAGGCGCTCGACGCCGAGGACGGCATGGGCACGGCATCCGAGCTGGACGACCTGGACCTGAGCCAGATCATCCAGGCGATGCGGCTGACCCTGCCGATGCTCGACCGAACCATCGGCCTGGTCTGGCGTCGACACCTGGCGTCGGCCGCACGACGGGCGGTACTGGCGGCCGGCGCTGACGACATCGACACCGGCACCGTCGTGGTCGGGTTCGCCGATCTGGTCGACTTCACCGAACGTACCGAACAACTCGATGAGACCGACCTGGCCGCCGCCATGGCGCGGTTTGACGACGTGGCCTTCGACACCGTGTCCGCCCTCGGCGGACGGGTGGTGAAGATGATCGGCGATGAAGTCATGTTCTGTGCCCCCAGCGTCGAATCCGCCGCCGCGATCTGCTGGCGCCTCATCGACCTGTGCGAGGTGGACGAGGCACTCACCACCCTCCGGGCAGGGTTCGCCTGCGGATCCGCCATCGACCAGGACGGCGACATCATCGGCCCCGCCGCCAACCTGGCCCACCGTATTTCGTCGCTCGCCCAACCCGGCACCGTGCTCGCACCCGCAGACTTGGCCCCGCCCGAGGAACCGCCCGCCGACGCCGCCCGTGGAGGCCTGGTTCACCAACCGGGCGACACCACCGGCTATCGCTGGTCGACCATGCGCTTCCCCAGGGACGTGCGCGGCATCGGCACCATGAAGCTGGCCTCGGTACAACCACAGGTACACGTGCCCGTTCCGGCCACGCCGGAGGAGATCGAGCAGCTGACCCGACTGGGCAATCGGGCCTTCAGCAATGTCCCAACCGAAGGTTTGGGGGGATGGACCATGCGGCTGGCCGGCGGCGGTCGGCGACGCGCCAACTCGGTCTCCACGCTCGACCATCCCGGCATCGGCCTGGACGACGCACTCCGGTCGCTGAGGTCGCGCTATGAGTCGCTCGGCCTGCCACCCCGGGTGGTGATCACGCCGCTCAGTCAACCGGACGGTCTCGACGCGACGTTGCAGGCGAAGGGCTGGCGGTCCGAGGCGGTCACCCTGGTGATGGTGGGCGACCTGCGCGAGATTCGTCACCTCTCCGAGCGACGCAGCGCTCGCGTGCCCCTCATGTCGTATCACCGTCCGTTTCCCTCCTGGAGGGTTGGGTTCGACGATCTGGCCGGCGAGACCGCCGATGCCGATTTGGCGATCATGTACGGCGCCGGCGAGACCAATCCGATCATCGAGTCCGGGCTGGGATCCCTGCGGCGGGGCCTCCCCCCGCTGGACCTGGGAACGACCGCTCGGCCTCGGCTGTTCGCCGCCGCGTTGGAAGCAGAGGCCGCTGGAGCCCCCTCGGGCGCCACCCCAGACACCGAGGCCGTCGGCGCCGGCATCGTCGACGGCCCCTGGCTTGGGGTCTTCTCGATGTGGACCCGAGCCGGCCGGCGCCGACGGGGACTGGCGGCTGCGGTGCTGGCCGAGCTGGCCGCCTGGGGCACCCGTGAGGGGTGCCGCCTGGCCTACCTGCAGGTTGAGGAAACCAACCGCACCGGCCGCAGCGTGTACACCAAGCTTGGTTTCGCCGAGGCCTACCGCTACCACTACCGCACCGCACCGCCGACGGAAGGCCCGACAGGAGCACCATGACCGACCGAGTTCGTTTGGAGATCGGCGATGGCATCGCCGTGATCAGCAACGATCACCCCGACAAACACAATGCGTTCGACGACGAAATGGACGTGGCGCTGTTCGACATCCTGGCAGAGCTGCGAGTGCGTTCCGACGTGCGGGCAGTCGTGTGGCGCGGCGAAGGTGCATCGTTCTCCTCCGGTCGGGACGTGAGCGCCATCGGCGCAAACACAACGGCATTGACCCACCACCAACTGATGGCTCGCGGTCATCGGGGCATCCAACAGCTCTTCGACCTGGACGCGCCGATCATCGCGGCGTGCCATGGTTGGACGTTGGGAGGATCATTCCAGCGAGCGTTGCTGTGCGACATTCGTATCGCCGCCACCGGAGCACGCTTCAGGCTGCCCGAGGTTGGCCACGGGGTCATCCCCGACACGGGCGGCGTGGCCAGGCTGTATCAAATCTGCGGTCCGGGCGTGGTGAGCGACCTGGTGCTCACCGGCCGGGTCATGGATGCCGACGAGGCGCTCGCCCACGGGATCGTGTCCCGAGTGGTCTCACCCGAGTCCCTCGACGACACCGCCATGGAGATGGCCGAGCGCATTGCAGCGGCGCCTGCCGCCACCGTGTCGATGGCCCGCCGGGTGATCGGGCGTCTGGCCGAGCCGCAGATTCGGGCGTCGATGGAAGACGAATTGATCGGCCAGACCTACATCAACCGGTCCGATGACTTCGCCGAATTTCGAGCGGCTCGCGCCGACGGACGAGCCCCCCGCTACACGGGGAGCTGAGCATGGCAGAAACACCGGACCAGGTTCAACCTGCCGGTCTTCCCGCACCGCCACCGCTCGGTGCCGCAGCGCTGCCCGGCGGTACCTTCGACGGCTCGGTGGTGATGGTGACCGGTGGCGGCACCGGCCTCGGCGCCGCCATCGCAGCCGAGTTCGCCAGGCTGGGCGCCGCCCTGGTGGTGGTCAGCCGCAAACCCGATCACCTCGCCGCCGCGGCCACGGCGCTCGGAGCGATGGGCGCTGAGGTGCTGACCGTGCCCTGCGATATTCGCGACGCCGAGGCGGTGGCCCACGCCTTCGACGTTGCAACCGAGGCGTTCGGACCACCCGACGTACTGGTCAACAACGCCGCCGCCAACTTTCCCTCACCTGCCGAGGACCTCTCCCCCAACGCCTGGCGCACGGTGGTCGACATCACGCTCAACGGCACCTATCTGTGCGCTCGTGAATTCGGCCGGCGACACCTGGCGGCGGGGACGCCCGGGTCGATCATCTGCGTCGGCGCCTCCTACGCCTGGACCGGCGGGCCCGGATTTGCCCACTCGTCAGCCGCCAAAGCAGGGGTGAAGAACCTGGTGGAGACCCTCGCCGTCGAGTGGGGGCCCTTCGGCATCCAGGTCAACGGCCTGGTTCCAGGCCTCATGCCACACGACGACATGACGCTCGACATTCGCACCAACCTCGACCGCAACGAGGCCCGAGGCCGCAGCCAGCCCGCACTCCGATTGGGCGAACCCCGCGAGCTCGGTTGGGCCGCAACCTTCCTGGCATCGCCCTACGGTCGCTTCATCTCCGGTCACTCCCTCGCAGTCGACGGTGCCAACTGGCAACGACGCCACCTGACCAACCCCGATGTGGTCACCGTTCGAGAGCAACTTGGTCGAGACCCCTTCCAGCCGTAGTCGGCGCCGGTACGCCGATTGACCACGGCGTGAGGTTGCAACATCTATCGTCGGGACGGTGACCATCGAAACCCCGCACCGCTGGTTTGAGCGAGCCACCTCGATGCCACCCAGCGAGCACATCGTGGGCTCGGGCGGTGCCGACATCCACTACCTCGCCTGGGGACCGGAGGGCGCACCGGGGCTGGTGTTCGTGCACGGCGGAGCCGCCCATGCGCACTGGTGGAGTTTTCTCGTGCCCTTGCTCGCCGACGACCATCGGGTGGCCGCGCTGGACCTGTCGGGTCACGGCGACTCGGGCCGACGCGACGAGTACACGCTGGACGCCTGGTGCGACGAGGTGCTCGCGGTCGCCAACGACGCTGCGATGGCCCCGAACCCGGTGATCATCGGCCACTCAATGGGTGGGTTCGTCTCGATCGCCACCGCCGCCCGGCACGGAGGCCGGCTCACCGGAATCGTCATACTCGACTCGCCCGTATCCAAACCCGACCCCGAGGTGGAGGCGTCCCGTGTGGGAAAACTCTTCGCCAACCGCAAGGTGTACTCCGACTTCGAGGATGCGGTCAGCCGGTTTCGCACCGTGCCCGAGCAGTCCAGCTACGTGCCCGAGGTGTTCGATTGGGTGGCCCGGCATTCGCTGACGCCCTACCAACCGGACGATCACGGCTCCGAGCCGGGGTGGACCTGGAAGTTCGACCCGGAGATCTTCGTGCCACCACGTTCCGCCCCCCGAGACCTGCTCGACCAGGTGACCTGCCGGGTGGCGCTCTTCCGGGCCGAGGACGGCCTGGTGACACCGGACATCGGCGCCTACATGTACGAGCGGCTCGGCCGCCGCGCTCCGGTGGTGGAGATCCCCGAAGCCGGACATCACATGATGCTCGACCAGCCGCTGAGCCTGCTGACCGCGTTGCGCACCCTGCTGGCCGACTGGGACCACTCGCGCCCCGCCGGCCCATCCCCCGTCACCGCGGGCTGATCGTGCTGCTGGGCGACGAACTGGATGCAGCCTCACGCCACGCGCCCGACACCCCGGCGCTGGCATGTGGCGACCGCAGTTGGACCTTCACCGAGTGGAACCGCGCCTCGTTGGCGCTGGCAGCCAGGGTGGCCGATTCGGTCGCCCCGACCGGGCGGGTGGCGGTGCTTGCAACCAACCACCCCACGGTGGCACTGGCGCTCAGCGCCGTGCCCCGGGCCGGACGGGTGCTGTCGATGCCCAACTGGCGCCTGCATCCCGCCGAGATCGCAGACGTGATCGAGGACGTGGGCGCCGAACTGATCATCGGCACTGCCGATTTGGTCGACCCGGTGATGAAACTTCTCGCCGAGCGTGGCCTCGTGCCACAGCGCTGGGGTCTCTTCGAGATCGACGAACTGCTTGGCGACCAACCCGTCGAGCAACCCTCCCCCCGACAACCGGACGCAACCGCACCTGCTCCCAGTCCCACGCCGGGCGATCCGGCGTGGATCATCCACACGTCGGGCACCACCGGCACCCCCAAAGGCGTGGTGCTGACCCACGCCTCCCTGCTGGCTGGTGCGACCACCGCCCTGTTCGGCCGTCCGGTGGGTCCAGCCGACACCTACCTGTACCCGTTCCCCCTGTGTCACGTGTCGGCCCACAACGTGTTGGCGTTGCACCTGGCACGTCGGCCCGTGGTGCTCACCGAGCGCTTTGAGCCGGCGCTCCTGTGGGAGCAGACCCGGCGCTGGGGCGTCACCATGGTCAGCCTGGCCCCCACGATGCTTGCCATGCTGCTCGATGATCCGGCCACCGACTCGGCGGGTCGCGGCGCCCTTCGAGCGATCGGCTACGGCGCCTCTGCGATCACTCCAGAACTGCTCACCGAGGCCTCCCAGCGGCTGGGGTGCGAATTCTCCGGCGGATACGGCATGACCGAGGCATCGGGCAACGCCGTGTTCCTCGACGCCGCCGCCCATCGGCTGGCCCTCCACGGCGACGCGCGGCCGCTGACCTCCGCCGGGTTCCCAGGGCCGCTGACACGGGCCCGGATCACCCCCGTCCCCGCCGATGGCCCAGACCACAGCCCCATCGCCGGGCCCATCGCCGGGGCCGTTGCTGCGGCCGTGCGTGGGGCGGAGGTGCGAACCGGCGAGGTGGGCCAGATCGAGCTGGCCGGTCCTCAGGTGGCGGCCGGGTACTGGGGTCGACCGGACGCCACCGCCGACACGTTTGGCAGCGACGGCTGGCTGCGCACCGGCGACCTCGGCCGTCTCGACGACGATGGGCGGCTCTGGGTCACCGACCGCCTGAAGGACCTGGTGATCTCCGGTGGTGAGAACGTGTCGGCCCGCGAGGTGGAGTTGGTGTTGGCCACACATCCGGCCGTCAAAGCGGTGGCCGTCGTCGGCTCGCCGGACGCACGCTGGGGCGAGGTGGTCACCGCGGTCGTCGTCGCCCGCGATGGCCGGACCATCGACCATGCCGAACTCCAGGCTCACGTTCGATCGTCGCTGGCGCCGTTCAAGGTGCCAAAGCGCATCGAGATGGTGGAGGCCCTGCCCCAGAACGCCACCGGCAAGGTCGACAAGGTGGCCCTGCGGGCAACCCTGGGCCGGTTCTGACGCCCGTCGCGTAGTGCAGACTGCACCGCTCAGCGTGAACGGAACCGCAGTCAGGTGGCCTCGGCCACCTGACGAGCCGCGATCGAGATCGGGTCCCACACCGGTGAGAACGGCGGCGCATAGCTGAGGTCGACCTCGGCCAGCGCCTCGGCGGTCATCTCGTTCCACAGCGCGGTCGCTGCGGTGTCGATGCGCTTCGCCGACCCGGCACCTCCGACAATGAAGCAGCCAAGCAACCGGCCGGTACCCCGCTCGGCCACCATGGTCACCCGCACCTGTTCGGACGTCGGGTAGTAACCGGCAGTCGTCGACGAGGTGATCGTGTTGGCCACCGCGTCGAAGCCGGCGTCGAGGGCCTCGGCCAGGTTCAGGCCGGTCATGCCGATCTCCACACCACACAGCTTCAGCACGGCGGTCCCGAGGATGCCGGGAAACCGGGCATCTCCCCCGCCCAGGTTGGTGCCGGCCACCCGGCCCTGGCGGTTGGCGGTGGTACCAAGCGGCACGTAGGCCAACTCGCCGGAGATGCGATGACGGGCAACGCAGCAGTCACCGGCGGCATACACGCCCTCGATGCTGGTTTGCTGGCGGTCGTCGGTGACGATCCCACCTGCAGGCCCCAGCTTCATGCCCGCATCCTTGGCCAGCGAGGCGTTGGGCCGGACCCCCAGGCCGAGAACCACCAGATCGGCCGGATAGGCGCCCTCCGAGGTGGAGACGTGGTCGGACCCGATCGCCTGCACCGACTCGTTGGTCTTCAGCTGGACACCGATGTTCTCAATGCCGGCTCGCAGATCCTCGGCCAGATCGGCGGGGAGGCGGAGGATCGCCTGGTCGCCGGCCTCAAGCATCGTGACGTTGGCGCCGCGCTTGGCGAACGCCTCCGCCAACTCCACTCCGATGTAGCCCGCCCCGATCAGCACCACGTTGGTGCCGCTGGACCGCTCCGCCTCCTCCAGCAGGGGCGGAACCGCATCGAGGTGCTGAACGCCGTGCACATTCGGGGCGTCGATGCCGTCGATCGGTGGCCGCAGTGGCGACGCGCCGGTGCCCACCATCAACCGGTCGTAGGCCTCCCAGCGTTCGGTGCCGGTGTCGAGCTCCCGGACCTTGACCCGGGCCCCGGCGGTATCGAGCTCGATTGCCTCGGTGCGCATCTTCACGTCGATGCCGTGCTCTGCGTGCTCGGCCGGGCTGCGGGCCACCAGTTCCTCGGTGGAGGCGATGTCGCCACCGAGCACGTACGGGATACCGCAGGCGGCGAAGCTGGTGTGCTCGCCCCGTTCGAACGCGACGACGTCGAGGGATGGCCTGCGCCGCTTGGCCCGTGACGCCGCCGACATCCCGGCGGCGTCTCCGCCGATCACCAGCAGTCGTTCAGTCATGTTTGGCTCCCTTGTGCTTCGAAAAGCATCGAGTCTCCCAGGATCGCCCTCGACGCCGAGGCGCCGATGCGGGTGGCGCCGGAATTGACCAGTGCGACCGCATCGGCGGCCGAACGGATCCCACCCGACGCCTTCACGCCCACCCGCCCCGAACCTCGTCCAGCGACCGCCGCCGCCATCAGCGCGACCGCCTCGGTGGTGGCGCCGCCGGCGGGGTGGAATCCGGTGGAGGTCTTCACCAGGTCGGCACCCGCGTCGGCCGCCGCCTGGCATGCCTCGGCCAGGCGACGCTCACCTGCGTCGGTCTCGAGCACGGCGGCGCTCTCCAGGATCACCTTCAGCACCACATCGGGGCCCACCGCCGCCCGGACCGCCTCCACCTCGGCCGCCAGCAGCTCCGCGTGGCCACCAACGACCAGGGCCAGGTCGGCCACCAGATCCACCTCGGCGGCACCATCGGCCACCGCCGTCGCCGCCTCGGCCACCTTGATGGGCACACGGTGGGCACCGGAGGGGAAACCGGCCACCGACGCCAGCATCACCGTCGATTCGGCTTCCACCAAAGCCGCTGCGGCGATCACCACCTTCGACGGCGACACGCACACCGCACCCACCCCAAGGTCGATGGCCTCGGCCACCAGGGCACGAACGTCGCCATCCGATGCCGTGGGAGCCAGCAGGGTGTGGTCGATCATCGCTGCCAGCTGCGCCCTCCTGAGGGTCATGGACACCCCGCCCTCAGTCCATGTCCCAGTCGAAGGGGCCGGGCCCCTCGGCCCGACGCACGGGGTCCTCGGCGTCGCGGGCGGCGTGGATGAACGAGCGAACCAGCCGCGGGTCCTTCACCCCCGGTTGGCTCTCCACCCCGGTGGAGACATCCACGCCCCAGGGCCGGACGATCGAGACGCCATCGGCCACGTTGTCCGGGGTCAGGCCTCCCGCCAGAATGACCCGGCGGTTCGAGGGCATGCCCTCGGTGAGCGACCAGTCGAACACCTGGCCCGAGCCAGGCGAATGCCCGTCGAGCAGCAACGCGTCGGCGCCAAATCGATCGAAGTGTTCGAGGGCCGACGAACCGGCCGACATACCGACGATCAGCACGGGCACGTGGGGCCGGATGCGATCGGCCATGCCGGGGGTCTCGTGGCCATGCAACTGCACCCCCCGACACCCAACCCGCAACGCCACGTCGATCACCCGGTCGGGAGCCTGGTCGCGGAACACTCCAACGGGCAACACGTCGGGAGGAAGGCGCTTGATGATGTCGGCGGCCGCACCCGGGGTGATCTGACGGGACGATGTCGCAAAGACGAAGCCCAGGGCGTCGGCACCCAGAGCCACGGCCATCAGCGCGTCCTCCTCGTTGGTGATGCCGCAGATCTTGACGAACACTGTGCTTCTCCAACCCTTGACGCGACACACCTTGAACTCCGTAGATCCATCGCGGTGCGAAGGACGCTCGGCACCGCAACCTACCGCTCTGGCGAGCCCGTGCGTGGGTTGATTCCCAACCGGGTCGGTACGATCGGGGGGTGACGCACTACGAAGTGGTTGGCGCCCGGGCCTCCGACGATGCTCCGACGATGCGCCGCGCCTACCTGGCCGAAGTACGAAGGTCTCACCCGGACGTGGGGCCTCCAACCGAGCGGGCAGCCCGCGAGGCGCGCATGCGCGAGCTGAATGCCGCATGGGCCGTGCTGTCCGACGACGACAAGCGGGCCGCCTACGACGCCCAGCTTCGCGGCGGCGATCGAAGCTTCTCAGCCGGGCGCCACGGAGCCGCCACCTCCAGGCCGGAGCGGCCGTTTCGCCCGCTGCACCCCGACGATGACGACACCGGTTGGCGTGAGGAATCGGATGTCGGCGTACCGGGAACCGAGGTCCATCCGGCGTTGCAGTTCATACCGATCGGCCTTGGTGCCGCTGCGATCCTCACCCTGCTCTCCAGCTTCGTGATCCACAACGACCGCATGATCGGCTTGGCGGTTGTGTTCGGGTTCCTCGCCGGGATCTCGTTTCTGCTGGTTCCGCTGCTGGCCATGCTGGCCGGGGCACGGGCAGAGCGGTCAAGCTCACACCGCTAGCCACCATCGGTCACGAGAGGACATCACCCCATCGCCACCTATCTCGACAACATCCTCGCCTCCCACCGCGCTGCTGCGGCAGAGGATCGGCGCCCCCTGGAGGCGTTGATCGAACAGGCCAAGGCGATGCCCCCCGCCGTTGCTGCTTCTCCGGCGCTCAGCGCCGGAGAAAATCTGGCGGTGATCGCCGAGGTGAAGCGGGCCAGCCCCTCGAAGGGGCTGCTTCACGCCAACCTCGATCCGGCGCGACTTGCCCGCATCTACGGCTCCGCCGGCGCGGCCATGGTGTCGGTGCTCACCGACGAGGTGTTTTTCCAAGGTTCGGAGGCCGACCTTCGAGCCGTCCGCAGCGCCTTTGCCGGACCGATCCTGCGCAAGGACTTCACCGTCTCGCCGGCCGACGTGTGCGACGCGCGCCTCATGGGCGCTGACGTCGTCCTCCTGATCGCCGCAGCCCTCGACGATGCCGAGTTGGCCGACTTCGCCGCTTTGGCATCCGAGGTGGGCCTGACCGCGCTGGTCGAAACCCACGACGAGGCCGAGGTGGCCAGAGCCGTCGAGGTTGCCGACGCCTCGCTGATTGGCGTGAACCAGCGGGACCTGGTGACGTTCCAGGTGGACACCGCCCGTGCGGTCCGAGTGGCCGCCGGGATCCCCGACGATGTGGTGGCCGTGGCGGAGTCCGGCATCACCGGCCCCGGGGATGCCCGGACGCTGGCCGACGCCGGCTACCACGCCGTATTGGTCGGCGAGCACCTGGTCACCTCCGCCGACCCGGCGCTGGCGGCGGCGGCCTTGGCGGTGCCGCGTCGCGCCTGACGTGCCTGTTGGGCCCTGCCCTACGATGAGCAGATGACCCGCATCGCCATCGGCTCCGACCACGCAGGCTTCGAGCTGAAGTCCCATCTCATCGACCTTCTGGGCGCTGAGGGCCACGACGTCGTCGACCTGGGAACCGGTTCCACCGAAAGCGTCGACTATCCCAAGTTCTGCGCCGCGGTCGGCCGGGTCGTCCGTGACGGCGACGCCGACCTGGGCATCGTGCTGGGCGGCAGCGGCCAGGGGGAACAACTGGCGGCCAACAAGGTTCGGGGGGTGAGAGCGGCGCTGTGCAACGACCTCTACACAGCCCGTATGGCCCGGGCCCACAACGACGCCAACGTGCTGTCGATGGGCGCACGGGTGGTGGGGGTCGGTTTGGCCGAGGAGATCGTCGCCACCTTTCTCGCCACCGGGTTCGACGGCGGTCGCCATCAGCGAAGGGTCGACCAGATCGTCGCGCTCGAAGCCGAGTTCTGAGCCGCCAACCCGCCGGTCCGCTCAGCCCTGCGCGGCCACGGCGTCCGCCACGTTGTCGACCCAGTGCAGTTGACGCGCTTCGGCATCATCGAAGCGCCGTTCGCCAGGTTCAGGCGGCGTGCTGCCAGGTCCACTGCTGCACCGAGATGCGACCCAGCTCGAACCCTGCCTGGCAGTAGGCCAGGTAGTAGCGCCACATGCGACGGAATCGATCATCGAAACCCATCGCCTCGATGGTTGGCCACGCGGCCTCGAAGCGATCCGACCATGCGGCGAGGGTCCGCGCGTAGGAGCTTCCAAAGTCCAGCACGTCAACCGTGTCCAGGCCGGCCGCCCCGGACAGCTCGGAGATCACCTTGGGAGCCGGCAGGCGGCCGCCCGGGAAGATGTACTCACGGATGAAGTCGTTGCGGCCCCGATAGGTGTCCCAGACGCGATCGTCGATGGTGATGATCTGGAACGTGGCCCGACCGTCCGGTTTGAGATGGCGCGCCACGGTCTCGAACAACTCCGGCCAGCGGTCATGATCCACCGACTCGATCATCTCGATCGACACGACGGCGTCGTAGGCACCGGTGATCTCGGCGAAATCCCGCAGCTGGAAGTCGCTCTGATGAGTCCAACCGCCCTCAGCCGCTCGCTTCTCGGCGTAATCCAGTTGTTCCTGGGCGATGGTCACGCCGGTGAGATGAGCACCGGCCGCCGTGGCGGCCTCGGCGAAGCCCCCCCAACCGCAACCGATCTCCAGCACCTCCGAGTTGGTCCCGATGCGGGCTCGGTCGAGCACCCGGTCGTACTTCGCCCGCTGGGCCTCCTCCAGGTCGTCGGCGCCGTCGTAGTAGCCCGAGGAGTAGGTGACCGACGGGTCCAGCCACTGCTCGTAAAACCTGTTTCCCAGGTTGTAATGGTCGGTCATGGCGTCGACGGCCCCGCTGCGGCGTCGCGGCCGCCGGTCCCACAGCGCCGACGCACCGCGCTGGAGCGCCGCACCAACTGGGCCGGCATTGGCGTCGTCCAGCGAGGCGGCAGCCAACTTGAGAAACCCCGGCAGGTCATCGGTGTCCCACTGGCCATCGACGTAGCCCGCGCCAAGCCCTGCGGCCCCTTCGGTGAGCAACCGGCGGGCCAGGGCCGGGTCGTGCGCCTCCAGCGTGACCTCGGGCCCAGGCGCAACGCCTGCGTGGGTGGAGCGCGTCCCGTCAGGCGACACCAGGTGCAGCGTCCCGTTGGAGACCCGACCGGCAACCGTCCGCCCGAGGGTCTGGGACAGCTGCGCCGCGAATCGAGTGGAGCGTTGGGAAGTCTCTGCATTCATCTGGACGTTCCTTTCAGGAGTTGGTTCTGGGTTGAGGGGTTGGTTTGGTCTTGGCTTCGGGCTATCGGGCAGGCGGTGCCGGCGGTGACCCCCTGCTGTGGGGGCAGGGGAACGCTGCGGTAGGCCAACCCCTTGCGCCACAACTTCAGCGCCTCGACATGGATGCCAACGATCGCCTTGTGGGTGACCGCCGGGCTGTGCAGCACAGCTCCGAGCATTCCCCTGGTGCTGAACGGGCGCCGCTCGCCAACGAACGACGCGGTCAGCAGCAGGCCGTCGACGTTGCGGTAGTCGATTCGCAGCGACATTCGGGATCCAGCGGTCGGCTGCGGCGGCATCACGGTGAAGTCGTAGCCACCATCGCGGTCAAAAAACGGCGACACGTGCATGGTCTTGTCTGCATGCTGGCGCCACGGCGTGTGGGCTGGACGATCGATGGGGGCCACGTAGGCGTGCCGGTGGCCGAAGGTGTTGCGCACCTCGTGGATCAGCGCGCTCGGCACGCCGTCGGCATCGTGCAGGAACCACACGGTGATCGGGTCGAAGCCAAAGCCACAGGTGCGAGGCATGCAGAGAAGACGGATCGGCCCGCTCGCCTTGCCGGGGTCAAGCCCGGCGTTGCTCAGCTGCCCGGTTGCCCAGGCACGCAGGGACGAGCCGTCGGCCGGACCGTGATCGGCGGTGCGAAAGCCGATCGGGGACCAGCGATCCACGCCAAAGCCACGAACTGCCGCCTGGAGGCGATCCATCTCGTCCAGGTCGAACAGACCCATCATGATCGAGTGATCGAAGTGATGGCGCACCGGAGCATGTCGGGTATGGGTGATGCGACCGACGTACCAGGCCGAGGCGAACGAGTTTGGACGGTCTCTCATACCAGCTCACGCATCCGAATACCCGAGGTCACCATCGAGGCCGGCCTCTCCGCCCGAGGACGAAGGCTCCACGGCACATCGCCGCCGATGGCGGCGCCAACCGCCAGACCGGATTCGGCGCCGTCCTCGTGAAAGCCGTAGCCGGTCCATGCACCGCAGTGCCAGAGGCCCCCGACGCCCTGAATCGCGGGGAGATCACGTTGCGCGGCGGTCGACTCGGCCGACATCACCGGGTGTGTGTAGTCCCGTCGACGCAACACACCCTCTGGGCGCCACGGTGGGTTGAGCGTGACGAACAGGTCGGTGGAGGTGTTCAGCGGTTGCAGGCGGTTCATCCAGTAGGTCACGGTGACCTCATCGGCGGGGGTGCCCGCAACGTTCCAGGCGGACCAGTGCCTGCGGTCCTTCGGCATCCAGGTGGGGTCGCCGTGCAGGTAGGCAACGTTCGGGCTGAAACGAAACCGACCCAGCACGTGACGCTCGGCCTCGGTGGCGTCGTCGCCCAGCAGGGCCAGGGAGGTGTCGGCGTGCGTGGCCAGCACCACCCGGTCCGCACGCCAGCTTTCCCCATCCGCGGCGGCAACCACCATCCGACCTTCAGCGAGGCCGCCCACCCGGGTCACACTGCGAACGGGCACACCGTGTCGAACCTCGCCGGCCAACGAATCGACCAACGCACCGACGTAGCTGCGACTTCCGCCCGCAAGGGTGGACCATTGCGGGCGTCCCCGAAGCCGAAACAGCCCGTGCTGATGAAAGAAGGCAATCAGCGACCGAGCGGGCATGGCGGCCACATCAAGATCGGGGGACGACCAGATGGCCGCCGCCATCGGGTACAGGTACCGCTCCCGAAACTCCGGTGAGAATCGCGCCGCCAGCTCCGCCACCGTCAGCTCGGCGCCGGCGTGCGTCGCGGCTTCCTGCGCTGGAGTGATCTCGGCCGCCACCTTGCCGAACGCCACGATATCGGCGGTCAACCTCCGCTGGCTGCGTCGCCGCCAGGCACCGTGTCCCAGCAGGCCACGCAGCGTTCCCGAATACTCGGCGTCAGCGCCGGACTCCGAGCGTGTAAACGCAAACGACATGTCGCTGGGCGCCCGCTGAACCCCAAGATGCTCGAAGAGGGCCAGCAGGTTTGGGTAGGTCAAATCGTTGTGGACGATGAAGCCGGTGTCCACCGCCACCTCCGGGCCATCAGGTCCATCCGGGCGTACCACGGCGGTATCGCTGTGGCCTCCGACATGATCCCCAGCGTCGAGTACCAGGACATCGGGGTCGTTTCTGAGGGCCCATGCTGCTGAGAGACCACCGATCCCGGCACCGATCACGATCGTTGAGTGCTTCATCGCTCATAGTTCGGAGCCGGGCCCACCCTCGGATCACATCAGCGGCCAACCCGGGCCCGCCGACCATGGTCGGCTCCGGCGCTTCAGGGGCGCCCTGCGGGTCAGCGTGAAGTGACGTCCGACCGTTCGATCGCCACCGCGGTCGCCGACGTGTTGGCCGACGTGCGCAGCTCCGCCGGGGTCTCCACGCTGCGATGCAGGTAACCGAGACCCAGCCAAGCCCCAACGTGAGGAACCGCGTCGGTGGCCTCTTTGGCGGAAACATCGGTTACAGCGCTGGTGACGACGGCCCGCTCGGTGCCGTCGACGCTGAGCTGGGTCCCCGGTTCGGGCGCCGTTCCCTCACCCGCCAGCCGAACCAGACGGTTGGGCGTCCTGTTGCCCCGGCTGTCGACCCGGGCCACCAGCTCCTGGCCGGTATAGCAACCCTTGGTGAAGCTCACCGAGGCCTCGACCACGCCCGCCGCAGCAGGAATCGTGTCAGGTCCGATCTCGGAACCCATGGCCGGCACACCGGCCTCCACCCGAGCCAGCAGCAGCGCCGCTGCGCCAACATCGCCTTCGATCACGCGCACCCCATCTGGCGCCACAGCACCGGCGCCAATCACATCGAAACCCCGGTGACGGGGCCAGTCAACCGGGGCGAGCAGCAGCCGGTCAGCCGGGGTTGCCTCAACGTTCGAGCCCACGGTCGGGTCGGGCGCGGTCTGGCCCACCGGCCAGTTGCGCACCGCCAACGCGGGCACGCCCGGCCGAACGGTCAGCTCGGCCTTGCTACGCAACCAAAACCTGCGGAGCCGCTGCGCCACCAGCTCACCGAATCCAGCATCCACCACCAGGTCGAACGCGTCAGCGGCGGCCCGGTGCACCCTCATCCACGCACACATCTTGCCCTGTGGCTCGAGCAACAGGGCGTGGGCCCAACCGCCAACAGCGAGCCCGGCAACATCCTGGCTGAGCTGGCCCTGCAGGTAGGCGGCCGCATCCACACCAGCCACCTCCAGCACATCCATGGTGGTGCGTGCAGCCCAGGGCTCAGCGGGCATCGGCTCAGAGCTGGGATCGGTCGGGTGGTCGGCCATCGCGGCAACCTACCCCGGCGGGCCAAGCGACTTGTTGAGCGGGCGGAGCACCGGAGCACAGTGTCGCCATGGACCGGGCACACGGGGACGCTTCACCCATCACCCAGCACGGCTCCGCCTCGCCTTGGGTACTGGTCGACAATCCCAGACCTCACACCACGCTCATCACACTCGATCGGCCAGATCGGATGAACCCGATGAGCCCATTGCCAGCCGCGCCATGTCGTTGTTGGCCGATCTGGTGCCCGCCATGCAGCGCATGCCCCAGCCGATGATCTGCGCCGTCAACGGCGCGGCCATCGGGGGTGGGTTTGTCTCACGGGTGGTGCCCGACAACGACGTGGGCGGGACTGGAAACCGCCGGCCTGCGGGCCGCCATCGAGCCCTACAGTTCGACCGGTGGACCATCGGTGCGGCCGTCGGGACGACGAGCAAACCGTTTCGGATCTGTGCCATGGACCGGATCGTCGACCGTCCACGGCCAACCACCAAAGCCGGTGGCCCGGTAATCGTCGAACGCCTGGGCGATCTCGGCCCGGGTGTTCATCACGAATGGGCCGTAGCGGGCCACCGGTTCGGCGATTGGACGACCCTGCATGACCAGCAGTTCGGCCCCGCCAGGGCCACCCACCAGGGTGAGCTGCCGGGTGGCATCGACCCGCGCACCGTTACCGGCATCGAGGCGTTCATGGTCGATACTCACATGGTCACCTTCGAAGGCATACACCACGCGTTGTGTGTCGCCCTCCTCCGCAGCGGGCAGTTGCCAGATGGCGTTGCCGTCGAGGCACACGTGCCAGATGGCCACGTCGGAGTTCCGTGCCGCCCAGGAGTCGGGCGGCGGCGCCGGAGGGGCGTGCTCGCCGAGGGCACCGACGATCACCCGCACCGAGGTACCGGCCCCGTTTGCATCGGTGTGTTCGATCATCGGGAGGACGTCGCTCCAGTACATCGTGAATGCCGGGGCGGCCCCCTTATCGGCCGCCGGCAGATTCAGCCAGATCTGAAACAGCTCGAGGGGGTTGGCTTCGTCACGGTTCAGCAGCGGGAACATCTCCGAGTGGACGATGCCATTGCCTGCCGTCACCCATTGCATATCGCCGTGACCAAATCGGGCGGCTGCTCCGAGCGAGTCGGCATGGTCGATCAGCCCATGTCTGACGTAGGTGATCGTCTCGAAGCCCCGGTGAGGATGCTGGGGGAAGCCGGGCACGGCCGAGCCGTGATACATGTTCCAGCCGTCGATGTCGGCAAAGTCCGCCCCGATCTCCCGTCCATCGAGTGGAGCGTCGGGGCCCATCGCCCCGGTGCCGGCCGGGTAGGCGTCACGGTGGTGCGCCACGAACAGGAACGGGTCCAGGGTGGGCCACTGGTTGCCCAGCGGAAACACCTCATGAATCACTGCGTCGGTTGTCGTTGACGCCTTCGCCGGAGTGGTGCCGGCGGGTGATGGGGTGTTGGGAGGTGGTGTGGTGGTGGCGCTCATGGCGGTTCCCGTCGTTCGCGACTCGATCGTGTGCCCCTGAAGAGAACCATCAAGGTCGGTCGCTATTCCCAATCCCGCGTCGCGTATCGGTCGCAGCGCCACTGCGGATGCACACCGGATAGGTTCCAACCCGCCCAGGTGCGCACCGATCGGCGCATCCAGATCGAGGAGAGCTTCGTTGACCCAGCTGCGATTTCCCGGAGTTCACGCCCAGGCTGACCCCGGCCGTGTGGCCATCACCATGGCCGGCACCGGCGAACAGGTCACCTTCGGCGAGCTCGACGCAATTTCCAACCGGCTGGCCCGCACCTTTCGGTCCTTGGGGCTGGAGGCGGGTGGACACGTGGCAACCTGCATGGAAAACCGGGTCGAGGTGCTGGAAGTGGCCTGGGGCGCCCATTACGCCGGGCTGCACTACACCTTCATCTCCACCCGGCTCACCCCGGACGAAGCTGCGTTCATCATCGGAGACTCCGGCTCCAAGGTGGTCGTGCTCACGCCCCAGCTGGGCCTGGTACTGATGCCTGCCCTCGCCGGGTTGGTCGACGACGACGTCACCTTCGTGTCGATCGGCGGCGAGGTCGACGGCGCTGACGATCTGATGGCACTGGCGGCGGAACGGTCACCCGACCCGATTCCCGACGCCACCGAGGGCGCCGACATGCTGTATTCCTCGGGCACCACCGGCCGCCCCAAGGGCGTGCTTCGAGCCCTTTCAGGCGAACCGCTGGGCACCACTGCGGGTTTGGCGTTGTTGGGCGAGTTCCTCATGGGGATGAGCCCGGAGAGCGTGTACCTCTCCCCCGCCCCGATGTATCACGCGGCCCCGCTCAAGTGGAGCCTCGAGAGCCTGGCGCTGGGCGCGTCGGTGGTGCTGATGGAGCGCTTCGAGCCCGAGGCGTTGCTGTCGGCCATCGAGACTCACGGGGTGACGCACGGCCAGTTCGTACCCACCATGTTCGTGCGCATGCTGAAGCTGCCCGAAGAGGTGCGCAACCGGTACGACGTCTCCAGCCTGCAGGCGATCATCCACGCCGCGGCCCCATGCCCAGAGGACGTGAAGCGGGCGATGATCGCCTGGATGGGTCCGATCATCAACGAGTACTACGCCGGTACCGAGGGGTCGGGTTTCTGCTGGGCCTCGGCGGAGGACTGGCTGGCCCACCCTGGCACGGTTGGAAAGCCGCTGGTCGGTGTGATCCACATCGTCGATCCCGACGGTGAGGAGCTGCCGGTCGGCGAGGAGGGGGTCGTGTACTTCGGTGAGGGCCCCCAGTTCGAATACCACAACGATCCCGAAAAGACCGCCGAGGCCTACAACGAACGGGGCTGGTCCACCCTGGGCGACATCGGCAGAGTCGACGAGGACGGCTTCCTGTACCTCACCGACCGTCAGAGCAACATGATCATTTCCGGCGGCGTCAACGTGTACCCCCAGGAGGCGGAGAACGTGCTCGCCTCGCATCCCGACATTTACGACGTGGCCGTGATCGGCATCCCAAACGAGGACTTCGGCGAGGAGGTCAAGGCGGTGGTGCAGGTGATGGACGGCGTCGAGACGTCCGACGAGACGGCCGGGGCGCTCATCGCGTACTGCCGGGAGCGGTTGGCCGACATCAAGTGCCCGCGCAGCGTGGACTTCGTCGATGAGTTGCCCCGCCTACCAACGGGCAAGCTGCTGAAACGCCTGCTCAAGGACAAGTACTGGGAGGGCCACGGCTCCCGCATCTGAGGCGTCCCTGCGGGGCGCGGGCTTACCCGACTTTCGGCTCCCTCGGGAGGCCCAGCACCCGCTCACCAAGGATATTGCGCATCACCGACGAGGTACCGCCCATGATCGTGTAGGCCGGGGCGTAGGCGATGGCCTTGGCGTGCGCCTGGTCGGCGGGCGTCAGGTGGGCAACCGCCCGCGATCCCATCACCAGTGCGGCGAACTCGGCCACCCGCTGCTCGTGCTCGGTGCAAAAGCACTTCGTCGCCGCGCTGAAGCCGCCGGGGGCCTGGCCCAGCGCCTCCCGGTAAACCAACAGTCGGCCGAGTCGGTATCCGGCTTCCAGCCGGGCGATCTCCTGGCGAATCAACGGGTCGCTTCGGTCGCAGCCTTCAAGGGCCCGCTCGTACAACGCCCGGTTGGACACAAGCCGATCGATACCACCCCGCTCGTGTTCCAACTGACGCATCGTCTGCTTGAACGCGTCGCCCTCAACCCCGACCAGGTGATCGACCGGCACCCGCACATCGGAGAAGAACACCTCACAGAAATGGGCATTGGTGGTCATGTCCAGCACCGGCCGCACCTCGACGCCCGGCGTGTTCATCGGCACAATGATCTCGCTGATACCGCGGTGTGGCGGGCCCTCCGTGGTGGTCCGACAGATCAGGTAGCAGTAATCGGCTACCGCGGCGAAGCTGGTCCAGATCTTCTGCCCGGAGATCACCCAGTGCTCACCCTCCCGCCGGGCCGTTGTGGACAGGGAGGCCAGGTCCGAACCCGAATCCGGCTCGGACATCCCGATGCACCAGGTGACTTCACCAGACAACATGCCGGGCAGGAACCGCGCCTGCTGCGCGGGCGTGCCGTAGGCGATGAGGGACGGCCCAATCTGTCGATCGGCGAACCAACTGGCAGCGATCGGGGCACCAACGCTGATCATTTCCTCGGCCATCACGATGCGCTCGATCGGTGGTCGGCCTCCGCCGCCGTGCCCGGTCGGCCAGGTCATGCCGATCCAGCCCTCGGCGGCGAGGGTCCGTGAGAACCCGCGGGAGTAGCCGTTGATCCACGAGTCGTTGACCGCGCCGTGCTCGGCCACCCCGGCCAGCGCCACGTCCCGCGCCCGGCGCCGCAGCGCCGTCAGCTCGACGCCCAGCTCAAAATCCACGTTTGCTCCCGTTCATTCCGACGGTGCAGAGGCCGGAGCAATGTGGGTGGAGAGCACCACCACCCGAAACCCGCCCGTGTCGAAAGGGTGATCGCTGCCGCCGGTTGGTCCACATCAGGTTGTCAGGCCTGCGGGGTCACGAGCGCCTTATCGCCCGTGGCCATCTTTGCGTACCGCTTGACCATCTCGGGATCGACAGCGTCCTCGAGCGACAGCACCATGCCGTACGAGCCGGCGAACGTGGTGGTGATCTCATCGGCAACGCGGGTGCGGAGACGATCCACAGCCTCCTTGCCGATCTTGTGAAGGAACGGCGTGAGCAGCCAGCCGCCGAGCGCCCACGACATGCCGTAGCTGCGGGACAGCGTCGTCGGGCCGCGGTCAAGACCACCGTAGATGTAGACCTGCTTGTGTGTGTCGGAGCCATAGCGGCTGAACCCATCAGCCTGCTCGCCGGCCACCCGCTCCATCGCCGACAGCAGCGTGTCGGCAAGCTCGCCGCCACCGATCGCGTCGAATGCGATGGTTGCGCCGGTCGAGCGCAGTGCATCTTCGAGGTCGTTGTGGAACGACGCGTCGGAGGAGTTGCACACAACGTCGGCTCCTGCTTCGCGGAGGAGGTCAACATGTTCCTGCGAGCGAACGACGTTGACCAGGCCGATGCCGTCAGCCCGGCAGACGCGGTTGAGTATCTGGCCGAGGTTTGATGCACCAACGGTGTGAACCAGGGCCGTGTGACCCTCCGTCTTCATCGTCTCGATCATGCCGAGCGCGGTGAGCGGGTTGACGAACGCGGCCGCCGCATCAGCCGGGTCCGTGCCGTCCTGCATCACCAGGCACTGCGACGCGTCGATGGTGCGGTACTGGGCATACGCGTTGCCGGACAGGAACCCGACAACCTTGTTGAGCAGTGCCTGAGCTGTGGGATCCGGTCCGGCGGCCACAACGGTGCCTGCCCCCTCGTTGCCGACCGGCATCGGCTGGTCGACCCGCCCTCGCTGGCCGGCAACGGCGCCGTCTGACACCGGCACCGCCACCGCCGGCAACCCGGTGCCAACGACCGCCGATGCTCGGGAGGCGTCGCCCATTGCGAACAACATCCCCTGGTCCGACGGGTTGATCGGGGCCGCCTCTACCCGAATGACCACCTGGCTGCCCGTCGGATCGTCGACCTCAAACTGCTCGATGCCGAGGGTGACCACACCGTCACCCGTGAGGGTCGAACGTAACTCCAGGGCGGTCTTGGGGACATCGTGCCGGGTCATGGCTTCAGTCTGCCCGATCGACGGCGTCAGTCGGTGTAGGTCCAATCGGGCCGCTTGCGAGCCTGCCGCTCGTCATAGGTGACCACACCGTTGGCCAGGTCGATGATCTTGGGGACCGGAAGATCGACGCGGTCCGAACCGCAGCGGCCGTCGAGATGGGTCACGACATCCTCAGGGAAGGTGCGCAGAAAGCTTGAGATCAGCTCGCGTTCCTGCACCGGCAGGTAGCAGCGGTTGCCATCGGCCACCACCTCCAGACGGCGTTGGATCGTATCGAGGTCGCCGTCAGTGCCATCGCCATCACGGATGCGATCGAGCGCATCGGTGATCGCTCCGGTGCCCAGTTTGCAAGGCGGACACTGCCCACAGGACTCGACGTACAGGAACCTCGACAGCATGGCCGCCACCTCCACCATGCAGGCGCTGTCGTCGTACACGATGAACCCGGCAGCGCCCAGGCCCGAGCCAACAGCGGCGAAGTGCTCGTGGGTGAGCGGGACGTCGAGGTGCTCTGCGGCCAGCACTGCGTTGGCCACCCCGGGCAACACCGCCTTGACGGCGCGGCCATCGGCGACGCCACCACACGCCTCAATCACCTGGCGAAGCGATGTGCCCATCGGCACTTCGACCACGCCCGGCAGCTCGACGTCTCCCACGACGGTGCAGATCACGGTTCCCGGTGACTCGTCGGTGCCAACCGACCGAAATACCTCAGCACCGTTGGCCAGGATCCACGCCGCCTGCGCCAGCGTCTCGGCGTTGTTCACCAGGGTCGGGTTGGACTCGTGCCCGGCGTCGTGACCAGGTTCGGCTTCGGCCGACTCCCAACCCAGCTGCGGTGCGGTGGCGAACAGCCCGTGCAGAAACGGCGGAAGCCAACGGGGCAAGGGCTCATTGCCCTCGATCACCTCCAGCAGGGCCTTTTCCTCTCCGAACAGGTATTCCTCGGGCCCTTCGACCACGGTGACGTTCAGGCCCTCAAGCCATCCAGCATCTGCCAACTCTGCGATCGCCGTGCGGGTTCGGGTCAGTTCCGCACCGAAACTCGCCTTGAGCGCAATGAAGGCCTCCAACGCTCCGACGCTGTGAGCGGCCACCAGCAACCCCTCCAGTACCGCATAGGGATTGTGGCGCAGTACCGCCCGATCCTTGAAGGTGCCGGGCTCCCCCTCTGCGGCGTTGCAGACTGCAAAGTGGTGTCTGCCGCCACCGTTGAGGATGGAGTCCCACTTGCGTCCCGCTGGGAAGCCCGCACCGCCGCGCCCTCTGAGCCCGGCGGCGTTCACCTCGGCGATGGTGGCCTCCGGCCCAAGCTCCAGCGCTCGTGCGAGTGCCGCCCCGCCGCCACGGCTCAGGTGGTCCTCCAGCGAAACGACCGGCGCCCCAGAGAGAATCCTCGGCCCGATCCCGACGCCGCTGTGGTCGTCGGCGTCGGCTGGATCCGTCACGGTCGAACTCACAGGGCCCTCCAGCATCACGTTGCTTCCTCGAGCAACACTTCTCAGCTCACCGAAACCACCAGCGTCGGCTTCCCCCGGCCTTCACACGCACCGAGAGACATTGTAGCCGCCGGGGTCAGGGGCCCCGGCGGCTACTCGTCCCCCTCATGGAGTCGGAGGAGGCCGACTGGTGTGACCGATCGGTCGTGGGCTAGCCGACGATGACCGTGCCCCGCATCCATGGGTGCGGTTCGCAGTGGTACGGATACTCACCGGCGGTATCGAAGGTGAAGGAGAACTCGTCGCCCGCTTCGATGTTGCCCGAGTTGAACTTCCCGTCGGGGGTGGCCTTGGACCCGTCGGACTTGCCGGAGGTCACGGTGTGGAAGACGGTGTCCTTGTTACTCCAGGTCACCTTGTCGCCAACAGCCACCTTGATCGTGGGCGGGCTGTACGCCGTGGCGGCATTGGCCGGATCGAACGATCCCTTGGGGATGGTGACCTCGGTGGTCTCGACCGGCGTGTCCGGGTCGACCGCAGCGGCAGCCGTCGTCGGTGTGATGACCTCGCCGCCCCCGCTGCCGCCCTTCGGCGGCTCGATCTTGGAATAGATCTCGGGGTCTTCCTTGCCGTCGATGTCGACGTGACCAATCGCGCCCTTGTCGAAGGCCCGGGTCAATGCGTGGTCCACCAACACGATGCTGGACGGGGACATCCCGAGCATCTCCACCACGGTGCCGCCACCGGCAACCACCGAGGTGGACTGGGAGCCACGAATGATCGAGTTGTCGGGGTGAGTGGCCGCCTCCGGATACACCTTGTCCCAATGCGAGCCGATCGGGTGGAAGTTGGCGGTCAGGTTGAGGCCCTCGTTCACGAAGTAGATCCTGGACCGCTCCCCCAGCTTCATCTTCAGTGAGTTGTCGTCGGCGATCGCGCCCACCGAACCGTTGAAGGTGACGTAGCGGGGATCCTCGTTGGTCACCCTGTCGCGATTGAACTTGGCCATGCCACTGGCGTCCGGCGCGTCGACGTACCACTCGCTCTGCATGACCGCCCACTCGTGCTCGACCTCCGGCAAGGGCTCAGCAGGATCGACGATGAACATGCCATACATGCCCATCGCAATGTGGTGCAGCGTGTCCTCGGCGGTGCAGTGATACATGAACGCACCCGGATACAGCAGGCGGGCCTGGATGGCCGCCGATTCTCCTGGGGCCACCAGCAGGTCCGAAGCACCGCCATGCATACCGGTGACGGAGTGAAAGTCGATGTTGTGCGGGTGCTTGCCCGTCGTCGGGTTGGACAGCGTGATCCTGACCACGTCGCCGACCCGGCCGCGGATCACCGGGCCCGGAACACCGCTGACGTCGGTCTTGTCCCCGGCCACCTTGAAGCCCCACTTCTCGGTCATGACATCGTTGGCGGGGTCCAGCATTGCCATGCCTTCGACCGCCTCGAGGTGCACGTCGAATCGACGGGGCTCCTTGCGCGTGATCGTCGGTGGAACCGCGGGGGCGTACGAAAGGTGGACCTCCTTGGGATCGGCCTCCTGAATGGCCGACAGCGGCACCATCTCGGGCACGACCTCGGCGGCAAGCGCCGCACTACTACCGTCGGCACCCAGATCGTTGTCGGTGCATGCAGCAACGACGACGGGGGTCGACGCCAGCATGCCAAGCATGGTCCGGCGTTGCAGTTTCGTTTTGTGTAGGTGGGTTTGTGACTCCATGGCCCGACAGATTACTTCTATTTTCCACTAGGACAAGTCCACGAGCGTCACTCTCTCGTACTCCGATAGATACCAGTCACATGAGCAGACAGGTTCACCCGAGGGCTGCGAGCAGTTCGGCTATTCGGTGGGACGCCGACGACGCTGAGCGGTCATTCGTTCGGCGGCCGGGACCGCCACCAACAGCGCCTTCGCCTTGTTGCGGGTTTCCAAATACTCATCGGCCGGATCCGAGTCGGCAACGATGCCCGCGCCGGCCTGCACGGTCCCGCGCCACGGGGCGGCCGCCTGGTCGGGGTTGCGGTCGATCACCATGGTGCGAATGGCGATGGCGGTGTCGATGTTGCCCGAGAAGTCCAGGTAGCCGACGATGCCCGCATACGGGCCTCGCTTGATCGGCTCCAGCTCGTCGATGATCTGCATGGCGCTCACCTTGGGGGCACCCGAGACGGTGCCGGCGGGCAGCGTTGCGGCCAGCACGTCGGCGGGGGTCCTGCCCTCAGCGAGGGTTCCGGCAACCTGGCTGGTGAGGTGCATCACATGACTGAAGCGCTCCAGCGTCATGAGCTCCTCCACCTCGCAGGTACCGAACTCGACCACTCGGCCAACGTCGTTGCGTGCCAGGTCGACCAACATGATGTGCTCGGCCCGCTCCTTGGGGTGCTCGGCCAGTTCGGCGCCCAGCCTTCGATCGTGCTCGGGGGTGCGACCCCGAAACCGGGTGCCCGCGATCGGCCGGGAGATCACCCGGTTGCCGAGCAATTGCACCATCGGCTCCGGCGAGCAGCCCACCAGCAACAGCTCGGGCTCACGCACGAAGTACATGTAGGGGCTGGGGTTGACCTGGCGCAGCACCCGGTAGACGTCAAACGGGTCGGCGTTCAGGTCGAACTCATAGCGGGTGGACAGCACCACCTGGAAGATGTCCCCTTCCAGAATGTGCTCCTTGGCCACCTCAACGGCGCGGCAATAGCTCTGCTCGTCCAGGCTGGGACGAACCGGCGGAACCTCATCGTCCGGGTGAGGCGGGTGCACCAGGGGCTCGTCCAGCGGCCGCGCCCCGTCGGCGGTCAGCACATCGAGCGAGCTCAGCGCATCGGCGTAGAGCCGGTCGAGGTCGTCGCCACTCGAACCTGGCGGGATGACCACGTTGACGATCAACGTCACCCGCTGGCTGTAATGGTCATACGCCGCCAGCTCGCCGATGACCGATTGGACCGCATCGGGGTAGGCGCGGTCGTCGGTCGGGACGTTGGGAAGGTGTTCAACCTCGCGCATCACGTCGTAGCCCAGGTAACCAACCAGGCCCGAATGAAGCGGCGGTTCGTGGCCCTCGGGGAAGCCGACCCGCACGGCATCGGGGGCGGTGAGCACCCGACCGATCGCCTCGATGGTAGCCAACATGCCCTGCCCCAGCGGGAGTGCGGCGAGCAGTTCATCGAGGAGCCCCTCGCCGGTGGAGACCGCCACATCGCCGTCGCGCAGCGTCAACCTGGCCAACGGCCGCCGGCCGACGAACGACCAGCGACCCCATCCACCGCCGTGATCAACCGATTCGAGCAGGAACCCGGCCTCGTCCTCGGGACACAGCCGGGCGAAGGCGGCCACCGGGGTGGTCAGATCGGCGAGAAGCTGCCGCCAGACAGGGATGACGGTGAACTCGGTGGCGAGTGTGCCGAAGCGGTCCCGTGTGAGCTCCGACGTCATCAGTCGACCGGTTCGAAGGCGAGAGGACGATGGAAACAGCTGCGCTCCCCCGTATGGCAGGCGACGCCCACCTGCTCGACCCGAAACAGCAATGCATCGCCGTCGCAGTCGAGCGCCGCAGAGCGAACGTGCTGCACGTCCCCGGAGGTATCGCCCTTCCGCCAGCGTTCCTGACGTGACCGGGACCAGTACACCATGCGACCGGTCTCCAAGGTCTCGGTCAGGGTGTCGCGGTTCATCCAGGCCACCATCAGCACGTCGCCGCATTCGTCGTCCACCACAACGGCGCAGATCAGGCCCTGCCCATCAAACTGAAGTTGATCGATATTCACAGATAGAGCCCGGTGGAGTTCTCGGCCAGGCGTTGCGCGGCGACCGCGTGCACGTCGCGTTCCCTGAGGATGATGAAGGTCTCACCGCGCACCTCCACCTCGAAGACGTCCTCCGGGTTGAACAGCACCTGATCGCCATCCTTCACGCTGCGCACGTTGGGGCCCAACGCCCGAACCTCGGCCCAACTCAAGCGCTTGCCTCGCTCGGCGGTTGCGGGAATGAGGATGCCGCCGGTGGAGCGGCGTTCGCCCTCGGAGTCCGGCGCGACGAGCAGACGGTCGGCAAGCATCTTGATCGGCAGCGGCTCGCCGTCGTGATCGATGGGGCCGCTGGACGGGGAGGATTCTGAATCAGTCATGGGCACCGGGCAACCTACTCGCCCGAAACCATCAATCGACGGTCCACGTGGTCCCGGATGACAACAGCGCGGCGAGATCGTCGCGGCTACCGGGGCCATCAACCTGAGCGGTGTGATGCATCGGCATCGCCACATCGCGGAACACGCCCATGGGCGTGGGCTCGGTGGGCTCCGGCGCCATCAGCGCCAACGCCATCGCTGCGGTCGGACTGGCGCGGTGCTCGTCGTGCACGTACAGCGTGTCGGCCCCAACATCGGCCACCTCCACCACCCGGCCACCATCGAGGTCGACCTGCACCCCCGCGTGTCCATCCTCGCCGAAGGTGACGGCCTCACCGTGGACGAGGGGGATCAGCATCTCCTCACGCACCGATTTGCCGGTCACGTCGGTGAATGCACCATCGTTGAAGACGTTGCAGTTCTGCAACACCTCGACAAACGCCGCGCCCTGATGCGCGTGCGCCCTCGTGAAGATCTCCTGCATACCCAACCGATCCATGTCGTGGGTTCGAGCAACGAAGGTGGCGCCTGCGCCAAGCGCCACCACGAGCGGGTGAAGCGGGGCGTCCACCGAACCAAACGGCGTGCTCTTGGTGTGCTTGCCAACCTCGGAGGTGGGCGAGTACTGGCCCTTGGTCAGGCCGTAGATGCGATTGTTGAACAACAGGATGGTCAGGTTGACGTTGCGACGCAACGCGTGCAGCAGATGGTTGCCGCCGATCGACAACAGGTCGCCATCACCGCCGACCACGAACACCGAGAGCTCGGGACGAGCCAAGGCCAGGCCGGTCGCCAGTGCGGGTGCCCGCCCATGAATCGAGTGAACCCCGTAGGTGTCCATGTAATACGGGAAGCGGGCTGCGCAACCGATGCCGGAGATCACCACGGTCTGCTCCCGGCGAATACCCATGTCGGGCAGCGCCAACTGCATGGCGGCCAGGATGGAATAGTCCCCGCAGCCCGGGCACCAGCGCACCTCCTGGTCGGTCTGCCAATCGGTCCGGGTGGTTGTGGGAATCGGCACCCGCTGCTCTTCGGCACGTGGTTCAACCGTAACTGGGCTCATCGCAGTACCTCCGAGATTCGAGCGGTGAGTTCGGCGGCCGAGAAGGGCTGTCCGGCCACTTTGGAGATTGAGTGGGCGTCTACGAGGAATTCGGCCCGCAGCAGTCGGGACAGCTGGCCGGAGTTCAGTTCGGGCACGACGATGGTGGAATACCGCCCGAGCACCTCTCCGAGGTTCGCCGGAAACGGGTTGAGATGTCGCAGATGCACGTGAGCCACCTGATGGCCTGCGTTCTTCAGCCGGGCCATGGCGTGTGTGATGGCACCCCAGGTGGAGCCCCAGCCCACGATCAGCACGTCCGAATCCACCTTGCCGGACACCTCCACCAGAGGAATGTCCGCTGCGATACCCGCCACTTTTGCCGCGCGCAGGTCGGTCATGCGCTGGTGGTTGTCGGGGTCGTAGCTGATGTTGCCGGTGCCGTCGGCCTTCTCGATGCCGCCAATGCGGTGCTCCAGGCCTGGCGTGCCCGGCACCGCCCAGGGGCGGGCCAGCGTTTCGGGGTCACGTTCATAGGGCCAGAATTCCGCAGACCCGTCACCGCGGTCATGGTTGAGTTCGGTCGTCTGCTCCACCGAGATGTCGGGAAGCGTGTCAACGTCCGGGACCAACCAGGGCTCGGACGAGTTGGCCAGGTATCCGTCGCTGAGGAGGATCACCGGCGTGCGGTACTTCAACGCCAGTCGCGCAGCCTCAATGGCCACCTCGAAGCATTCGCTTGGGCGGGATGCGGCGATCACCGGCAGAGGACTCTCGCCATGGCGTCCGTACATCGCCTGCATCAGATCGGACGCCTCGGTTTTGGTGGGGAGGCCGGTGGAGGGGCCACCGCGTTGGATGTTGACCACCACCAGCGGGAGTTCCAGGGCATCGACGAGGCCCAGCGCCTCGGCCTTCAGCGAGAGACCGGGACCCGACGTGGTGGTCATGGCCAGATGCCCGCCAAACGCGGCACCGATCGCTGCTGTGATGGCGGCGATCTCGTCCTCGGCTTGAAAGGTTCGAACCCCGGCGTCGGGGTGATGAGCCAACTCATGCAGGATCGCCGACGCCGGTGTGATCGGGTAGCTGCCGAGGAACACCGGCAGCCTCGCGCACACGCCGGCGGCGATCAGACCCCACGCCAATGCCGTGTTGCCATCGACGGAGCGGTAGGTGCCCGGCGCCCGGACCGCCGGCGGAACAATCATCTGAACAGCCGCCAACTCGGCGGTTTCACCGAAGGCGTGGCCGGCGAACAGCGCCTTGCGGTTGGCCTGGCGAACCGCATCGTCCTTCGCGAACTTCGAATCGATCCAGGCATTCACCGGCTCGGTGTCCCGGCTGTACATCCAGGAGAGGACGCCGAGCGCAAAGAAGTTCTTCGACCGGCCGGCGTGTCGGCCGGACACACCGGTGCCCTTGACCGCCGTTTTGGTCAGGCTGGTCATCGGCACATCGATCACGGCAAAGGCCTCGAGCTCGCCGGTCTCGCGCGGGTCGGCGTCGTAGCCGGCCTTGATCAGACTCCGCTCGTCGAATCCATCACCGTTGAGGATCAGCGTTCCGCCCTTCGCCAGGCGGGGCAACTCGCTGCGCAGCGCTGCCGGGTTCATGGCGACCAGCACAGCGGCATCGTCGCCAGGGGTGGTCACCTCCCGATCTGCGATGCGCACCTGAAACGCCGACACACCCGGAAGGGTGCCTGCCGGAGCACGAATCTCCGCAGGAAAGTCGGGCAGCGTGGCCAAGTCGTTGCCGGCAAGGGCCGCCAGCGCCGTGAAGCGATCCCCGGTGAGCTGCATGCCGTCGCCGGAGTCACCCGCCATTCGGATGGTGACGTCGTGGACGACCTGCGGTGTGGTCACTTCGACCGACATATGTTCCCCTTGAAGGTGCATTCCCTGTGAACGTACTGAGCTTGGGTCTACCCGTCGGCAGGTGTCCACGCCGAACGAGCGGTAGCGACCTGCAATTGAACGTACCACCGACCGCGCATGCGATTAGGGAGCATCGCTCCCCGGAACGGGCGGCCCGGGGCGAACGTTGACGCCGGCTGCTTGAAGGTGCGCCTTTGCCTCTGCAACAGTGTGTTCACCGAAATGGAAGATCGACGCCGCCAGCACGGCTTCGGCGTGCCCGACGGTGATGCCCTCCGCCAGGTGTTCCAGCGTGCCGACCCCTCCGGATGCAATGACCGGAACGGTTACTGCGTCGGCAACCGCTGCGGTGAGCGGCAGGTCGAAGCCGTCCCTGGTGCCGTCGCGATCCATCGACGTCAACATGATCTCGCCGGCGCCCAGCGCCACCACCCGGTCGGCCCACTCCAGCGTGTCGAGTTCAGTCGGGGTGCGGCCCCCGTGGATGAACACCTGAAAGCCGCTTGGGGCGTCACCGCGTCGGGAGTCGATCGACACGACCACGCACTGGCTTCCAAACTCCGCGGCCAGTTCACCGATCAGTTCCGGACGCTGCACCGCAGCGGTGTTGATCGACACCTTGTCGGCACCGGCACGCAGCAGCCGCCGGGCGTCGGACACCGACCGGATACCCCCACCGATCGTGAACGGAATGAACACCTGCTCGGCGGTGCGCTCAACAACGTCGACAATCGTGTCGCGGCCGTCGGAACTGGCCGTGATGTCAAGAAACACCAGTTCGTCAGCGCCCTCGGCGTCATAGCGGGCCGCCAACTCCACCGGATCTCCGGCGTCACGCAGTCCGACAAAGTTGACGCCCTTCACCACCCGGCCGGCATCGACATCGAGGCAAGGAATTACACGCGCAACCTTCACGACCCGCTCCCAACGTAGGCGACGAAGTTTTCGAGCAGCGCCAAACCGGCGTCACCAGACTTTTCAGGGTGGAACTGCACCGCCCACACGTTGTCGCGAGCCACCGCTGCGGTGACCGCACCCCCGTAGTCGCACGTGGCGATCACCTCGTCGCCCGACGGAGCCGCATAGGAATGCACGAAATACATCCAGGCCCCGTCGGCACCGGCGATCAGCGGATGGTTCTGCGACGAAACGCTCAAACGGTTCCACTGCATCTGCGGGCGCTTCACCGCGCCCTCGATCAGGCCCACGGTGCCTTCGAGGATGCCCAGGCCGGTGCGCCCGGGGGTTTCATCACTGGCCTCATAGAGCAACTGCATACCCACGCAGATCCCGAGGAACGGCCGACCCGACGCAGCGAAACTACGGGCGACGTCTGCCAGGCCGGAAGCATCCAGCGCATCCATGCAGGCTCCGAACGCTCCCACGCCAGGCAGCACGGCGGCGTCGGCGGCCTCGATCGCCTCCGGATCACCAACCAGCGCAGCGTCGGCACCAAGATGGAGGAGCGCCTTCTCTGCCGACCGAAGGTTGCCGATGCCGTAGTCGATCACAGCGATTCGGGGGGGCGCGTCGGTCACAGGGTGCCCTTGGTGGAGGGGACGCCCACACCTTCCACCCGTACCGCATCGCGCAGCGTGCGGGCCAGGCCCTTGAAGGTGGCCTCGATGATGTGGTGGGTGTTGGTGCCCCCCCGCTTGGTGACGTGCAGGGTGATGGCGGCCGAGGTGGCGAAGCTGACCAGAAAGTGCTCGGCCATCTCCGGATTGAACGGCGGACTTCCCAATGCCAGCACCTCGCCGAACGGCAGATCGACAACGACGTACGGTCGACCCGAAAGATCGAGCGCCACTTCGATCAGCGCCTCGTCGAGTGGGTAAAGCCCGCTGGCAAACCGACGAACGCCCGCCTTGTCGCCCACGGCCTCACGGAAGGCCTCTCCCACTGCGATGCCAACATCCTCCACCGTGTGATGTCCGTCGACGTGCAGGTCGCCCGTGGCACTGACGGTCAGGTCAAAGCCGCCGTGTCGACCGATCTGATCGAGCATGTGGTCGAAGAACGGCAACCCCGTGGATACATCGGCCGTGCCCGAACCGTCGAGGTCGATCGACACCGAGATGTCGGTCTCGGCGGTGGTCCGCTGCACCGTGCCACGTCGAAGAGCCGCTTGGTCGTTCATGGTTCCAGTCTGCCCGTCACGAGCCTCCAGGTGGAACTTGAATCCGGATTCGGGGCATGATGTTTCCCGCCGTTGGACATGGCGTGACACGAGGGGAACAGCACAATGACACCCATTCGAGGTTCGCTTCGACGACGGCTCGTTCGGGTCGTGGTGCTCACCGGCCTGGTGGTGGCCACCACCGCATGCGCCGACAAGGACACGGTGGCCGATGCGCCCGAAATTCCCGGCCCGGCCTACAGCGGCACCGTGCGGGTCTCCGCATTGGACAACATCTACCGGCCCGAAGCGCTCAAGGTGGTCACCGACACCGAGGTGGTGTGGAGCAACGACGGCCGAAACGACCACAACGTGATCCCCAACGAGTCCAAGGACGACTTCGGGGTGGAGACAGCCGACTTTGCTCCCGGCAAGGAACACTCGGCCACCTTCGGTACGCCGGGGACCTACCGCTACTTCTGTTCGCTCCACGCCACCGCCACCGCAGGATCGATGCGGGGCTCCGTGGTGGTGCTGGACGCCGACTCGGCCACCGACGTGGTCGAGGGCTGACCCACTTCAAGCTCGTCATCAATCGAATCATCCAGGGGGAACCATGAAAAATTCACGAACGCTCGCCAGGCTGTTGGGGGTGATGCTCGCACTCGTGCTGGTGGGGTCGTCGTGTTCGGGCGACTCCAAGGACGCTGCCTCCAAGGACGGGGGTTCCGAGGCAGCAGGCGATCAAGGTGCGTCCGGCAACACGATCAGCGTGCCCGACGATCAACCGACGATTCAGAAGGCCGTCGATGCCGCCAAGCCGGGCGATCTGATCATGGTGGCCGCCGGGACCTACAAGGAGGCGGTCGACGTCGAAACCGACCGCCTCACCATCCGCGGCGCCGATCGCAACACCACCATCCTCGACGGCGGATTCAAGTTGGAGAACGGCATCCGCGTGCTGTCCGCCAAGGGTGTCGCCATCGAGAACATGACCGCCCGCAACTACACCACCAACGGCTTCTTTTGGACCGGTGTCGACGGCTACCGCGGCAGCTACCTCACCGCCTACCGCAACGGCGACTACGGCGTGTACGCGTTCGACTCGGTGAACGGCCTGGTGGAGCACAGCTACGGCTCGGGCAGCCCGGACGCCGGCCTGTACATCGGCCAGTGCTATCCCTGCAACGCCGTGATCGACGACTTCGTCTCCGAGAACAACGGCCTCGGCTACTCGGGCACCAACTCGGGCGGCAACCTGACGATCATCAACTCCACGTTCCGCAACAACCGGGCCGGCATCGTGCCCAACTCCGGCAGCTACGAGTTGTGCTACCCCGAGCGGGAGACCCAGGTCGTCGGCAACCTCATCTACTCCAACAACAACGGTGACACCCCGGCAATCGATGTGGCCCTGCTGGCAATGGGCAATGGCATCGTGGTTCCCGGCGGGGTTCGCAACACCATCGAACGCAACCGGGTGTGGGACCACACGCGCACCGGCATCGGGTTGGTGCCGTTCCTGGAGGAGGATGCCAACGACAACCTGCCAACCGAGGCCGATTGGGACATCGACTGCGCCGAGCAGAAGGCCAAGCCGGCAACCGCACCCGAGGACATCGAGAACCCGCTGCTCTGGAATCCGCAGCAGAACATCGTGCGCGACAACGTGGTCTCCGATTCGAGGCTCGCCGACCTGGGCATCGGTTCGGTCGGCACCGACCTGTCCGACCTCGGCAACTGCTGGTCCGACAACGAGGCCACCAGCACCCGCCCGAAGAACCTCCAGGCGCTGGCACCGTGCGATGGCGACAAGGTGGGCGAGGTGGCCGCCGAGGGCTGGGACGTCGACGAGTTGAACGTGGCCAGCTGGCTGGCCGAGCAGGACGATCAGCCCAAACCCAAGGACTACAAGACCACGCCCGAGCCACCCGCTCAGGAGAACATGCCCGACGCGGCGACGGCACCTGCCGAACCGGCCACCAACATGCCGCCGAAGGTTGACTTGGACGCCATCAAGGTTCCGGAGAAGCCCGCTTCGTGAAACGATCGGGTCGCCTGGCGCTCTGTGCCCTGTTGTTGGTCGCCGCGTCGTGCGGCGGCGACCAGCCGAAGGCTGCACCCGCCGATTCAGCCCTCCGGACGGTAGCGCTGGCCAAGCGCACCGGCCCACAGGGTCGGGTTCCCCAGTTTCTGGTCGAGTGCCAATTCAGCCACTTCGCACCCGATGACCCGATCGTGTGGCCCAACCAGCCGGGACGATCCCACAGCCACACGTTCGTTGGCAACGACTCCACCGACGCCGCCTCCACGGTGGCGTCGCTGGACCGGGCGGGCACCACCTGCAAAAACCAGTTGGACCGTGCCGCCTATTGGGCGCCGACCCTGTACGACCATCGCAAGCCGGTCGTGCCCGACAAGGCCGACGCCTACTACCGGCCGGGACCGATGGTGGATCCGACCACCATCAAGACCTACCCGCACGGCCTGAAAATCGTGTCCGGAGATCACACCAGAAGCGCTCAGCCACCCGAGGTGGCCCGCTGGAGCTGCGGCACCAGCGGGGAACGCCGAGCGACTGCGCCCGAGTGCCCCAAGGGGCGAAACCTGCGTCTTGAGGTGGTCTTTCCCGACTGCTGGAACGGCGTCGACACCGACTCGGCCGACCACCGCAGCCATATGGCCCGATCCGTGGAAGGCGTCTGCCCCCAAGCTCATCCTGTGCCGGTGCCACAGTTGATGCTGGCCTACACCTACCCGATCTCCGGGCCCGGACATGACCTGCTGTTGGCCTCTGGAACCACCGGATCCGCCCACGCCGACTTCTTCAATGCCTGGGATCCCGACACGCTTGCCGGCGAGATCACCTCGTGTCTCCACCGCGAGGTGATCTGCGGGGTGGCGTCGAACCGACCCACTTCCTGACTCAGCCCAGGCGGTCGATCAGCTCACCGGAGGATGTGCCGCCGGACGGACGGCTCGACCGGGCGCGGGCCACTGCCCTGTCGAGGCCCTTGCGGGACCTGCGGCCGGTCTCTTCCACCGATGCCAGCAGCGCTTTGGCGTTGGCCTCCGCATCTCGCTGCACCGACGCGGCCGCCTTGGCCGCCTTCTTCCGGCTCCGCCGTCCGGCATCCGCTGCGGCGTCGCGAAGCTCGTGGGCGCGGTCCTCACCGGCCAACCGAAGGGCCACCGCCTGATCGATGGCGTCCTCGCGCGCCTTGTCTGCGGCCTCCTTGGCCTGGGCCTTCGCCCGCTTACGAGCCTTACGCCCCTTCACCTTGGCCGCATCCACCGCGTCGGCGGCCTCCTGTGCCTGTGCCTTGGCGTTGGCGAGCGCATCAGCCATCAGCGTCTTGGCCTGCTTGCGAGCCTTTCGGGAGGACTTACTCACCGCATCGGCCTCGGCACGAGCGGCATGCTGCAGCGAACGCTTGGCCTTGCGCCCACCATCGCGTGCGTCATGAGCCAGCACGGTCAACTGGGCACGGGCCTCGTCCGTGGTCTGCCTGCCCTGCTTGCGGGCCTTCTTCGCCAGCCTCGCGCCATCCGCCTGCGCCCGCTTGGCCGCCTTCGCGGTCTGCTTGCGGGACCTGCGGCTTTGCCGGGTCACCTTCTTGGTCCGCCCCCGGGCCGCGTCGACCACCTCGGCTCCCTCGGTCCTGGCCACCTCGGCCACCTTCGCAGCCAATTCCTTGGTGTCCTCGAGGGTGTCGACCAGTTCATGGCGGGCCACATCGGCCACGTCCAATGCGCTCTTCTTGAACACTCCGAGGAACCGCTTGGCGCTTTCAGCACCCTCCTCGGCCGTGTGACGAACGTCGTCGACTGCGTCCTGGGTCTTGGTCATGTGATTCCTCCGCGGGCGGGTGTGGGTGCGTACCTTAGTGGCGCTCAGTCCAATTCGAGTACCAACGTGAGCGCCTCGATAAACGCCCGATTCTCCTTGGGTGTGCCCACCGTGACCCTGAGGCAGCCGTCCAGGCCCGGCCAGGACGCACAGTTGCGCACCAGCACCCCCCGGTCGACCAAACGTTGCCAGACGTCGGCCCCCTTTCGAGCAGCCGGGCGGAAGAGCACGAAATTGGCCGAGGAGGGCCACGACTCCACGTCGAGTTCGCCAAAACGTGCCTCGATCCAGCCCCGCTGTTCGGTGATCCGTGAGACCCGGCGGTCCATCTCATCGACATGTTCGAGCGCCAATACACCGGCGGTCTGAGTCATGACGTCGAGGTGATAGGGCAGGGCTACCTTTTCGACCGCCGAGATCACCCACTGCGGGCCAACGAGGTAACCCAGCCTGACCGCGGCCATCGACCAGGTCTTGGAGAAGGTCCGGGTAACCACCAGTGGCACTTCGGGCCCGGCCAGTTCGGCGGCCGTCCATGGGGCGAACTGACCGTAGGCCTCGTCGACCACCAGCAGGGAACCCACTGCGCCGCATGCCTCAAGAGCGGCGACCACCACCTCCCGGGTCTCGGCCAGACCTGTGGGATTGTTTGGATTGCACAGGAAGGTGATGCTCGGCTGGTGACGGGCGATGGCCTCGGCCACCGTGGCAGGGTCGAGCGTGAAATCCTCCGCACGCGGCTCGCTGACCACGTCGGTGCCGGTCATCCGGCAGATATGGCCGTGCAGCGCGTACGTCGGTTCAAACGTGAGCGCCCGCCTGCCCGCACCGCCGAAGGCGAGGGCCAGGCACTGCAACACCTCGTTGGAGCCGTTGGCCGCAAAAACCCGGTCGGCGGTGGTGCCCTCCACCTCGGCGATGCGGGTCCGCAGCCGAGTGGCTTCACGATCCGGGTAGCGGTTCCAGTCGGCGTTGGCCAGCAACTCACCGAGGCGCCGACCAAAGTCGACAGGTGGCGGCTCCGGGGCCTCGTTGGTGTTCAGGCGGACCGCCACGTCCAGCTGAGGCGAGTGGTACCCGGGAATCAGCGCGACGTCGCTGCGCACCTTCGGCCGAACGGTGGGGCGGTTCATGACCTTCCCATCCTCATGCGTACCGACTCGGCGTGGGCCACGAGACCCTCGGCCTCGGCCAACGCGATGACATCCGGGCCGATTCGCCCCAGTGCCGTTTCGTCGACGGTGACCGTGTGGTGCCGGCGCAGGAAGTCGTCCACCGTCAGGGCGGAGGAGAACCGTGCGGTTCCGCTGGTGGGCAGCACGTGGGAGGGCCCGGCCAGGTAGTCGCCCACCGAGGCCGGGCTGAAGCGCCCACAGAACACCGCGCCGGCGTTGCGTACCCGGGTTGCCACCGTCTCGGCGTCGACGACCAGAAGCTCGAGGTGCTCGGGGGCGATCCGATCGCTCACCGCCAGTGCGGAGTCCAGGTCATCCACCAGCACCAGGTGTCCTGCGCTCGCCAGCGTGGCCTCGATATCGCTCCGCCGCGGTGCCGCCGCCACCTGGGCCGTGATCTCCGCGCCTACCGCCTCGGCCACGGCCTCGTCCCAGGTGATCAACCACGCCAGTCCGTCAGGCCCATGTTCGGCCTGCAGGATCACGTCGGCCGCTGCCTCTGCTGCCGGAACCGAGCCGTCGGCGATCACCACCACCTCCGAGGGTCCGGCGAACGCGCTGGGAACGCCGACCACACCGGCCACCTCGCGCTTGGCCAACGCCACGTATCGGTTACCAGGACCGCAGATCACGTCCACCGGCGCAATCGTCTCGGTTCCGTAGGCCAGCGCAGCGATCGCCTGCGCACCCCCGACCGCGAAGACCTCGTCAACACCCGCTGCCCGGGCCGCGGCCAGCGTGACCGGGGCGACGCCATCGGCGCCCGCCGGAGGCACACAGACCACCACCTGCTCGACACCGGCGACCCTGGCGGGCACGGCGGTGTGGATGACCGTGGAGGGGTAGGCCGCCCGACCGCCTGGCACGTAGCACCCGGCACGACGCACAGGCGAGTAGGCCGACACGATCCGCACCCCGGTGGTTGGGTTGACGAACTCGCTGGACGTCCGCATCTGGTGGCGGTGATAGGCGTCGACAGACGCCACCGCCGCCTCCAATGCCCGCTGCAGGACGGGCGCGGTCTGTTCCCAGGCGCGATCCAGATCGTCGGTGGGCACCCGCACGTCGTCCAGGTGGGCGCCGTCAAAACGGGTCGTCAGCTCGATCAATGCGGCGTCGCCGTCGGCGCGCACCGACTCGATGATGCCGCGCACCACCTCGGTTGGTTCGTCGCCGTCCAGCACGGGACGGGGCAGGTCACCGGCGGGGTCGGCGGTGTTTCGTCGGTCAAGAATGCTCAGCACGGGCGCGGAGGCTATAACAGGCCGATGAGCATCACCGCCGAGTTGTCCGCGCTGTCCACCGCCCTGGACGAGCTGACCGCCCGGGTGGTCGGCCTGGCTGACGGGCGCGGAGCCGACGATGAAGACCCCATCCGCGCCGACCTCCAAGAGGTTGAACGACAGCTGACGCAGGCGGCCCGCAGGGTGGCCAAGTCGCTGCGTTCACTCAATGCGTGAGGGCACTTCGGCGCCCACCGAAAACGACGTGAGCAGCGACGCAAGTTCCACCGGCCGGTCGCCCTGCACCGAATGGCCCGCCCCAACAACCGTGCATACCCGGGCATCGGGCTGACGACGCCTCAACTCGGCCTCGTCGTCGTCGTCGACCACCGGCGAGGTGGCACCACGTACCAGCAAAAGCGGCCGGGTGATGGCCGAGACGTCCCCCCACAAGTCGCCGTGGGCACCATTGGGCCGTTGGCCCATTGGACGCCGATCGTAATTCCATTGCCACGAGCCGTCCTCGGTCCGGTGGGCATTGTGAAGGATGCCACGCCGAAGCGAATCGGTGCTCCGGGTTGGATTGAACTCCAACGTGCGGTCGAAGATCTCCCCGAACCCGGCAAAGCTCTGCGGCCCCTCGATAAAGGCATGTACATCAGCGGCCTTGTCCCGGGTGACCCCGGGCGTGATGTCGATCAGCGCCAAGCGTCGGCACAGTTCAGGGTTGGCGGCCACCAGCGCGGTCGCCGTCAGGCCCCCCAGCGACATGCCCACCACCGTTTCGGGCTCAAAGTTCAGCTGCGCCATGGCCATGGCAACCGTCTCGGCATTGGTCTGGGGGTCGTATCGTGCGTCGCTCCGCCAGGCCGAGTGTCCGTGTCCAGGCAGGTCGAAGGCCACCGCGTCAACCGTGGGGTCGGTGCCCAGGATGGGATTGCGCGCCGGATCGGACAGCGCCAACAGCACGGTGTCCCACGTGTGGGCATTCTGTGCACCTCCGTGGAGGAACACCCACTGCGGGGTCCCCGATCCCCACCGCAGGAACGACAGGTCGGGGCGTCCGTCATCGAAGCTCACCCGGTGGCGGGTGACGTTCGGCGGCTGAGGCCCGCCCAGGTTGTACTCGGCGCGGTTCTGGGCGAAGTAGGCAAACTCGTCGTACACAAACTCAGGGCGGTCCGGATGCAGAACACCCTGGGAGTCGCCGGAGTCGAAGTCACGGTCCTCATCGTCGCGGGTCACGCCGATCAGTCTTACCAGGGCGAGCCCAGCATCACGGCCATGGCAAGGCCGGAGACGAGTTGAACGCCCAGCGCGCCGCGCTGCCAACGCAACGGGATGGCCCCGGTCGCCACGGTCAGCCAAGGGACGAACGGCAACCAAATGCGCTCAACCTCACCCTTGGACAACCCCGACATCTCGGCGACCGCCAACCCGGCCAGTGCGCCGCCCACCAAGATCCACGCACCCACCCGACGTTTCCCGGGCAGCGCGGCCAGCACCACCGGCCCGATTGAGATGGCCAGGGCCAGGGGGTTGGACAATCGAAAAAACCCCGCCGGTCGTTGCGACGCCACTCCATCGTGGTATGCCTCCACAGTCCCGCGCAGACCATCGAGCAACCAGAAACCCGCACCGGCCATCAGCAGGGTCGGGAGCGCTGCTGCAAACAGCGCCAGGCCGACCGGCGCCCACCGTCGGTGCCGGGCCAACACCACCAGGCACAAAGCAGTGGGAACCAGGAACAAGGCAGCCCCGTAGGTGCCGTGGGCAAGCAACCCGGCCAGCAGGCCTCCCAGCATCGCCATGGCCCCGCCGGCCCAGGGGTTCGATCTCGCACGGTCATCGCCGTGCCAAGCGCCCGACCGGACGGCAGCCAGCGCCAAGGCTGTGCCTGAAGCCACCGCCACCGCAGCGAACACGGCGTCCACCGAGGTTGCCACCCAGATGACCGACGGCGTCAGCCCCACGAACACCGCCACCCTCCTGGCCTCCGACTCGTCCACCAGCGCGCGGACCGCTATGAGCACCAGCGGGCTTGCAAGGCAGGCGATGCCCACCAGCACCAGCGCTGAGCCACTCGCCCCGCTGATCCCCAGCCGCTCGAGCGCCTCAAGACCCAACACCGGGCCCGGAGGGTGGCCCTGCACATGAATTGGGTAAGTGCGAAGCTCCCGGGTGAAGGTGCGGAGAAAATCGAAGGGATCGGTCACCGTGTTGCGCGCGGTGTAGAGATAGTCCTGGCGGCTGTCGAGTGGCGCTCCCAGGCGCCGCCAACCCCCATGCATGTTGATCGCCAGGGTCCAGCCCAACGACACCAGCCACGAACCGGGGAGGAGCCGGTTCCAAGCAAGTCGTCGAACGAGCGGCGGCCACCACACCAGCAACGCCAGACCCAACACCACGGCAACGACGAACTCCGGTTTGAAATCGAGTCGCCAGCGACCCATCAGGGGCGCCGCTCCAACAAACACCGTCCCGCCCTCGTCGAGGATGTTGCGACGCCATGCGAGCAGAACCCACATCAGCACCACCGCAGCCAACGGCAACGTCAGCCCGAGTCCCACCCGCCAGGCGCTCCACCTTCGCCGCTCGCAGTCATCCACCTGCGTGTCGACCGTCGGTGGGGTCCCACCGGTCACCCTCATCGGGCGGGCGGGCGGCGGAGTGGTTCGTGTACGAATGCCGCCAGCCCATCGGCCGGTTGTACCTGCGCCTCAAAGCCCAACACGCTTCGTGCCAGGTTCGCATCGGCCGTGACGTGGCGAACATCACCGATTCGATAGCCCCCAACCACCGTGGGTTCCAGGCCACGCCCGTCCTCCGCCGCCATCGTCCGCGCCATGTCCAGCAAGGTGAACGGATGCCCGGAGGCAACGTTGAGCGCTCCGGCGTAGGGCACCGGCCGTTCGAGCGCAGCAATGTTGGCGGCGGCCACATCGCTGACGTGCACGAAGTCGCGCCGCTGCCCACCGTCTTCAAACACCTGCGGGGGCCGACCGTTGGCCAACTGCGAGCGAAAGATGGATGCCACGCCGGCATAGGGGGTGTCGCGCGGCATCCGCGGCCCGTACACGTTGTGGTAGCGAAGGGCCGTGGTGACGGTGCCCAACTCGGCGGAGGCCGCACCGCACAGGTGTTCCTGGTGGGCTTTGGTGGCGGCGTACACATTGCGGGGATCGATCGCCGCATCCTCGGGCACCAGCCCGGTGGTCAGCTCGCGTCGACACGTCGGGCACCGGGGCTCCCATCGGTCGGCGTCAAGGTCGTCGCTTCGTCTCGGCAGCGGCGCCACGATGCCGTGGTCGGGGCACGCGTAACGACCCTCGCCGTAGACCACCATCGAGGACGCCAGCACGATGCGACCACCCCAGCCCGAGGCGGACATGGCGGCGAGCATCCGGGCGGTGCCCAGATCATTGTTGATCGCGTAGGCCGGGGCATCGGTCAGATCAACGCCGAGCCCCACCTTGGCCGCCTGATGACACACCGCGTCGATGCCCTCGAGCGCCCCATCCCAGGTCGCCTCCTCCGCCACGTCGGCCGACCGTGCCTCACCCGAGGCGGGGCCGAGTCGCCAGGTGGCGTTGGGATTCATCCACTCCGGCGGACCATCGTGGGCCGCCGGGTCCAGGCTGTCGATCACCGTCACCGTGTGATTGCGTTCCACCAGCGCATCGACGATGTGTGAACCGATGAAGCCGGCACCTCCGGTTACGAGAACGTTCATCGTCACCCTCCCTCGGAACGTTGCGTCGCATACCGTAGGTCGGCTTGGACAACACACAGCATGACCCATGGGCCGAGACCGTCGATGTCATTCTCCCGGCGCTGAACGAGGCGGCAGGCATCCGGTGGCTGTTGCCGCGTCTGCCGGAAGGGCACCGGGCCATCGTGGTGGACAACGGCTCCACCGACGGCACCGACGACATCGCCGAGGCCGGCGGTGCGTTGGTGGTGCACGAGCCCACCCGGGGCTTTGGTGCCGCCTGCTTCGCCGGGCTGTCCGCAGCGACCGCGCCGATCGTGGCGTTCATGGATGCCGACGCCAGCTTCGACCCCGTCGACCTCCCACGCGTAACCGGCCCCGTCGCCTCGGGGGAGGTCGACCTCATGCTGGGAGCCCGCTCGCCGCTTGACCGATCGACCGCCTGGCCGGCGCACGCCAGACTTGCCAACCGCTTCCTGGCCTGGGAGCTCCGCCGACGCGCGGGTTTGACACTGACCGACCTCGGGCCCATGAGGGCCGCCCACCGCGAGCATCTGCTGGAACTGCAACTCACCGACCGCCGGTCAGGCTGGCCGCTGGAAATGGTCCTCCGGGCGGCCGACGCCGGTTGGCGGATCGAGGAGGTACCCGTTCAGTACCTGACCAGAGCCGGTCGCTCCAAGGTCACTGGAACGCTTCGCGGCACGTTGACGGCCGTGGCCGACATGGGTCGGATCCTCGGTGAGCGCGATGGCTGAGCAGGCTGGTCCGGCATTTACAGCGATCGTGCTGGCGAAGACACCCGTGCCAGGCCGTGTCAAGACCCGCCTGTGCCCGCCTTGCCGCCCGGACGAGGCGGCAGACATCGCACTTGGTGCCTTGCTCGATACCTTGAACTCGGTAGGTCTCGTACCCGCCGATCGTCACCTGTTGGTGCTCGACGGCACTCCCGGAGCCTGGCTGCCTGAGGATTGGGAGGTGATTCCCCAATGCGAGGGGGGTCTCGACCGTCGCCTGGGGGCCGCGTTCGCCAACGTGGCCGGCCCCGCCGTGCTGGTCGGCATGGACACTCCCCAACTCGACCCGACGATCGTCGAGGCAGCCGGCCGGACGGTCGCCTCCGATCACCGGCGAGCAGTGCTCGGCCTGGCCAACGACGGCGGATTCTGGATCGTTGCGCTCGCACGGGGCGGACCGGCGGATTTCGAGGGGGTACCGATGAGCGTCGACGACACGGGTTCGCGGCAACTGGAACGCTTGACGCAACGCGGCCTGATCGTTGACCAAGTGAGCACCCTCACCGATGTCGACCGTTGGGACGAGGCACGCTCGGTCGCGAAGGTGGCACCGCACGGCCAGTTCGCCCGTGCGGTTGAACGCGTGACCGCCCGCCTCGTGTGAGGCGGGCGGTCACGGAGAGTGGGCCGTACAGGATTCGAACCTGTGACCCCCTGCGCGTCATGCAGGTGCGCTAGCCAACTGCGCCAACGGCCCATGAGCAAAGCTCGGGAGGGATGAACTGTAGCCGACGCGAAGCACCAGCACGAGCCCTTAGCTCTTGGGAAGAGCCGCCTTCTTCCTGCCCCGCCCGAGGAAGGTTCCAGCCAGGCCAAGAACTGCGCCAAGCAGGCAGAGCCAGAGCCCGATTTGAGCGTTGGCCTTGTCGATCTGCAAGGTGACCAACAGGTACACCACCCAGACCAGAGCGGCGAGTGACGGCAGCAGCGCCAGCGTCCGCTTCAGGGCGCCTACACCCCGCTTCATCGATGCGAAGTACAGCACCGCCGCGATGATCAAGGCTCCCCCGGCAGCCAGCGTGCCCGGGGCGCCCCAGAGTTGCTCCTGCGCGTTCTTAAACCCGGTCAGGGTGATGGTCTGTCCGTTGACGCTCGCCTGAGCCCAATCCAGGAAGCTCCCGACGATCAGGGAGACGCCTCCCAGCAACAGGAGCAACCCGCCCAGGAGGGCCAGTGGGCCACCCCCCCTGGTGGGTCCCCCTGGGGCCACCGGCTGCGACGGCGCGCCATAGGGCTGGCCCGGCTGTTGATACCCCTGCTGCTGATACCCCTGTGGTGGATAGGCCTGCGGTTGACCAAGCGGCTGCCCCACCACCGGTGGTGGGGCGACGTTGGCCACCGGCTGCTGCTGAGTGGGTGGTGAACCCGGCACCGTCCAACTCTGGGCAGGGGGCGCTTGCGGAGCGACGGGCGGCTGCTGCCACTGCTGTGGCTGTTGTTGAACGGGCTGTTGTTGGACGGGCTGTTGTTGGACTGGCTGTTGTTGAACGGGCTGTTGCTGAGGCCACGACTGTTGAGGCGGCAGCGGCGCAGCAGCGCCGGGCGCTGAAAAGTCGGCACCGGGCGCACCCCAAGGAGCCGCCGGTTGCTCCGGAGCAGGCTGAGTCGTCGGTTGTTGCTGGGTCGGCGGCGCCTCTGGCACCGGCGGCACGTACGGCGGGGGTTGAGCCGGTGCCGGAGGAGCCGCTGGAGCCGCTTCGCTCGCAGCCGCCTCCACCTCGGCCTCAGCCTCGGGTGCGCCCTCAGGCCCGGCAGCGGCGCTCACTTCGGATCCATCGGAGGCGTCAGGTTGGCCATCGAGCCCCCGCCACGTGTTCGAGCCCTCCGGGTCAGCGCCGCTCTCACCCGTCTCAGGCACATCATCACCCTCGCGCACTGGGTCCTCGCCGTCGGTCACCATGGGTCCTCCTCGGTGTTGCACGGACGCAACCCTCCCACGGTACCCAATGCGACGGGCGCTCCGACAGGTTTCACCAGCGGGCGCAGAGCGACATCTGCGGTGAGACGCTGCGGGGCCGGACCCGAAGGTCCGACCCCGTCGGAGGCCACGACCGGATTCGAACCGGTGTACAAGGCTTTGCAGGCCTCTGCCTAACCACTCGGCCACGTGGCCACGAATCAGCCATCTTAGCGGAGCAGCCGGACGAATCCGTCATGGGCCGCCGAGCAGCTGGAGTACCGTCACCCCGCGTCGATCAGTACCCCGGGGTTCATGATCCCACTCGGGTCCAGGCGTGACTTGACGGCGCGCAGAGCTTCGGCGAAAAGCGGCGGACGTTGGCGGTCGTAGGCGCTCCGGTGATCCCGCCCGACCGCGTGATGGTGGGTTGCGGTTGCCCGCTCGGTCGTAATCGCCTCCATCGAGGCTTCCTTCACCGCATCCCACCGGGCGATACGGTCGTTGACGCCGACGGGTTGTCCATGCGCCGGGGTCGGCCGGGCCATGACGGTGTAGTACGGCGCCACCCCATCCGGGTAGGCGTGGGTCACCCGCATCGACACGATGCCCTCCAGGCCCGCCTGGTCCATGGCGTTGCGAATTGAGGCCCGTATCGCCGCGTCGGTCGCCTCGAACCGGCTCCAGAGGCACGCTGTCTCGAACGTCTCGACAACAACGCCCAGCCCGACCAGCGCGTCCCGCTGATACGGGGCCCGCAGGAACGACGACCGCCAAGCCTCCTCCGCCCCGCTCCGTGCCGGTTCGCCGGAGCCCTCACGGACCGACATGGCCCCGGGGGAGACGTCGCCCCCATGGTCCCCGCACAGTTCGAGGGCCCGGCTGAGCACCTCACCCAGGGCATGGTCAGCACCTTCGAATCCCACGATCAACACCGCTCCGGTTGCGCCGCTCGCCGCCGCCCCGGCCAAGAGAGCCTCAACCGGGTCGAGCAGCCGGCAGTTGGCGGGGCTCAGGCCGCTCTGTGCCAGCGCACGAACCGCCCGAACCCCGGCGTCGAGCGTCTCAAAGCCCACCGACGCCGACGCCCGGAACGTCGGACGGGGCTGGACGCGCAGCCAGGCCTCGCAGATCACACCCAGGACCCCCTCCGACCCCATGACCAGCCGGTCCGGTGACGGCCCCGCGCCGCTCCCCGGAAGCCGACGGCTCTCCCAGGCACCCGCCGGAGTCTCCATCGTGATCGACTCGACGAAGTCGTCGATGTGCGTGGGGCCGGTGGCGAAGTGACCGCCCGCCCGGGTGGCCACCCAGCCGCCGACGGTGGAGAACTCGAAGCTTTGCGGAAAGTGTCGCAATGTCAGCCCGTGAGGTCGCAGGGCGTCGTTGACCGCCGGGCCATAGGTACCGGCCGCAAACCTGGCTGCGCGGTCGGTCACCTCCAGGTCGATCAGGCCCGCCAGCGCCTCCATGTCGAGCGAGATCACGCCCCGGCCGGGAGTACCGACGTCTGGTTCCACGCCGCCGCACACCGACGACCCACCCCCATAGGGGATCACGGCGACATCGACCTCCGAGGCCCAGTCCAACACGTTGGCCACCTCCGCCTGCGAGGTTGGGCGCACCACCGCATCCGGGGGGTGGTCGAAGCGTCCGGCATGAGCGCGGGCCACGTCCCGATACGACCGGCCGTAGGTGTGCTGTGCCCGGTCACGAACGTCGACCGATGCCAAGGTCGCCAGGGTGGCGGGAAGGGCAACCTTCGGCTCGGGCAACGTCAGGTCCTCCACGGCGACCGCCTCGGTGGGCAGGAGGGAGTCCCATCCCAGCTGTTCCTTCAGGGTCCGTGCCAGCTTCCGCTGCGCGGCGGCGTCCGGCGCATCCGCCTCCACTCCCCATCCCCAGTGTGACCTCATGTGATCCCCCTCGGATCAGGCGCCTCTGCGCAAAAAGCACATTGCCCCCCGGCCGAAACCGGGGGGCAAATTTGGAGCGGACGACGAGGTTCGAACTCGCGACCTCAACCTTGGCAAGGTTGCGCTCTACCAGCTGAGCTACGTCCGCAACGGCGCATTACCTTAGTACATCGGCACGGCCCACCAACCATCACTGCTCGTCGACGTCGGCACCCTCCGGTTCGCCGGGGCGAACCACCCGCACGCCCCGCTGGTAGCCCTGATCCTGCGGGTCCGGCGGCGGCAACGGCGGGACGTCGGGTCGGTGGCCTCCACCCGCTCCCTCGCCCCATGGCCCGGCCGGTCGGTCCCGACGCCGACGGCGAACCACCACTGGTGGCTCATCATCGTCCGCGTGGTCACCTCCCGCCACCGGCACGCCGGGGATCGGCCTCGAAGTGGTCACGATCGCCGAGTCGCCCACTGGCTGGTCAGGTGGTGAAACCCGCCGAGGGACCGTTGGTGTCTGGGGTTCGGCCCGTTGCACCGGCGGACGGGTCTCAGCGTCTGCGAAGGGGCGGTCCGGCTGAGGCGGCAACTCGTCGGGCGCCGGTATGCGATACGCCCCGGCACGTTGGGGGGACGGCCGAACGGCGTCGGGAGGCGCCACAGAAGGGCGGCCAGGTGATGCCCCTGCTCCCAACGTGCTGATGTCACCGTCGGACGAATCGCCGGGTGCCACCGGAGCCGAGGGACGTTGGTCGACCGGTTCGGGTGGCGACACGTGAGCCACGTCGCCCATCGGGGACGAGGGGAAGCTTGCCATCACTCGTCGAAGCGGAGCGGGCGCCGGAGCTTCACCTGGCGGAGCCGGCGAGGACTCCACCGGTAGCGGAGCCTCCAACAGACCCAGGTCGATGCCTGGCTCAACAGGCGGGTCCTGACCTGGGCTGACGGGCCGCTCGCCGTCGGCGGCTTCCGGCTCCTCCTGCTCTTCGGGTGCGGTGGACTTCCAGAACAACAGGGTGGCCAGGGCGATCACGGCCGCCAAGACCAGCAGGCCGATGATGATCAGGTTCAACAACCGCTCATCGGATTTGGCTGTGTCCTTGACCGGTGCGGGCTCGTTGGTCACCGCATCACGCTGTCCGGGTGCGACGGTTTGCTCCGTGGCGGACGTCGAAGCAGGAGCGCCGGTCGCAGGCGCGGCGGGGTCCTGGGCACCGATGGGTGCAGCAATTCCCACGCCCAAGGCGGCGGAACAGCCCATCGCAACAAGGGCAACCTTGGCCGCCCATCGGCGACCCTGCGCTGTCTTGGTGAACTCCAGGTGCACTCGTTGCTCCTTCACATGGGCGGATCGGTCGCATGGGCGGATCGGTCACATGGACGAACCGGGGCGCTCGACTCCAGTCAAGCACGAAATGCAAGCCAATCCGTTGACCGTCAGCCGGGACTTGGCGGTTGATGCTGCGGACACCACCACGTGGTGCGTCCGCCCACCTGCCTTCGCAGTAGAGAAGCCGAATCCCTGGGGCACACGCCCCCGGGTCGCCGTTGCGGCTGCAGGTCACCGGTGTGGGACCCGCCGCGTCGGCCAAGATCGGCCAGCACCTCGGAGATCGTGGCGCAGAGCGCTGAGAGTTCGGGCGGATCAAGCGACCCTGCAGGTCTGGCCGGGTGCAGTCCGACACGCCACAGCGTCTCGTCGCACAGCAGGTTGCCCAAACCCGCCACCCGCCTCTGGTCGAGCAATGCAGCCTTCAGCGGAGTGCGGCTGTTGCCAAGCGCTCCTGCAAGGGTCTCGATGGTCAAACGCGCCGCGTCGGGCCCGAGTTGCGACAGGTCGGCGTCAAGCTCCAGCGAACCCAATCGTCGGGCGTCCTCCACCGCCAGGCGGTGCCGGGTGCCGTCAGGAGCACGCAGCCGGAATGCGCACCGAACCCACGCTTCGTCGGCCCGTTTGGGTCCATAGATCAAGGCGTCGATCGGCCCGTCCCCGTCCCACAACAGCCGTCCCGTCATCCCAAATCGAAGCGCCACCGATGGTCCGTCGGTCTGCACCACGACCACTTTCCCGACACGATCCACCTCGGTGATGATGGTTCCGTCCAGTGCCGCACCTACGTCTTGCCCGCTCAAGCCTCCCCGAACCCACGACGGATCGTTCACTACAAAATGCTCGATGACCGACCCCACCGCCTGGCGGGCTGCTCGGGCGTAGGCCTCGGCCTCGATCAGTTCCGGCACGCGTCCAACGCCGCCAGAATGTCGGCGACCAGGTCGTCGGGGTGCTCGAGGCCCACCGAGATTCGAACGGTTCCTGGACCGATCCCTGCCGCTACCTGCTCCTCGGGGAACAGGCTGACGTGGGTGGTGGACGCCGGGTGGGTCACCAGGGTCTCGGGGCCACCCAACGAGGGGGCCAACCGGGCGATGCGAGTGGACTCCACAAAGCGACGCCCGGCTTCGAGGCCTCCCTCCAACTCGATGGTCAAGAGTCCTCCGCACAGGTCCATCTGACGCTTGGCCAACTCGGCTTGGGGGAAGCTGGGTAGTCCCGGATACAACACCTCGCTCACTTCGCCATGGCCCAAAAGCTCGTGGGCGAGCCGATCTGCGGTGGCGCTCTGACGAGTCAGGCGCACCCCCAGGGTGCGCAGACCGCGCAGGCCGTTGACCGCGTCAAAAGGGGAGGCGTTGGCCCCCTGGAGCACGGCGAAACCCCACACCCAGTCCAGCAGCTCGCGCGAACCGACAACCACGCCCAGCGACGCATCGTTGTGGCCGGACATCGCCTTGGTCGCCGAGTGCACCACCAGGTCCACGCCGTGTTCCAACGGGCGCTGGGCCAACGGTGTGGCGAAGGTGGAGTCGACGACGCACATCGGACCGGCGATTGCCCCAAACCGCTCCAGATCAACCAGCTCCAAGCGTGGATTTGCCGGCGTCTCCGCCACGCACAACATCGTCTTTCCGGGCCGGATCGCCGCCTCCCACGCGTCGGGGTCGGCGCCATCCACCGACGTCACCTCGATGCCGAACCGCGGGCAAACCGCAGAGAACAGCATCTGGGTGCCCGCATACAGACGGTTCTGCGTGACGATGTGGTCACCCGTTGAACACAGTCCAAGCACCACCGCCGCCATGGCGCCCATGCCCGACGCGAAGGCGCGCGCCGCTTCGGCGCCTTCCAGATCGGCCACCGCCGACTCGAACGCGGCAACCGACGGATTGCCGTAGCGGCTGTAAAAGGTGGTCGAGCCGGTTGAGGTGGCCATGGCACGCCCCTCGTCCACGCTCTCGAGCTCGAACGTGGTGGACGGATGCATCACGGGCGCCAGGTCGGCATCCCCGCCGGGTCGCCCGGCCAGGATGGCCCGTGTCTCCAGGTGGTCGGTCATCGGTCAGGCCTTTCATGGTGATCGGGGAATCCCGACGGTTCGACGGAAGTGGTGTGGCGCGCGGAAACGACCGGGTCCCCAGGTCTGCCGCCCGGTTGCCCGCCTGCGAGAAATGACGCCACGATCGGGGCGATCGCATCGATCGCCAGGAGGAAGCCGTCGTGGCCCTCGACGCTGTCGATCGAGACGAAACCGGCCTCCGCCCCGGCCTGGATCAAGCCGCGGTACAGGTCCTCCTGCTGAGAGGGCGGATAGAGCGCGTCGGAGTTGATCGAAATCACCTGAATTGGGGCACGGATGCGTTCCAGTGCTCGGGCAATACCGTTACGCCCGCGACCCAGGTCGTGCAGGTCCATCGCCCGATTCACCCGCAAGTAGCTGTTGGCATCGAAGCGGCGGGCCAACTTCTCGCCGTGATAGTCCAGGTAACTTTCCACGTCGTAGCGCACGGGCGCGCCCAGATCACCGCGGTTCGCCACGCGCGCCCGGCCGAATCGCTGCGCATAGGCGGGTTCGCTGCGATAGGTAATTTGGGCCACCGACCGTGCGATCGAGAGCCCGGCGTGCGGACCAAAGCCAGGCGCCCGGTCGTAGAAGTCGCCACCCGAAAAGTTGGGGTCCACCTCGATGGCCCGTCGGCCAACCAGCGACCAACCGATCTGTTGGGCCGACGCCGCAGCAGTGGTTGCCAGCGCAACCAGGCGGCCCACCCGATGGGGATACATCACCGACCATTCAAGCGCCTGCATGCCCCCCATCGATCCGCCCACCACCGCGTGCCACCGTTCGATGCCCAGGTGATCGGCCAGATCCGCCTGGGTGCGGACCATGTCGCGAATGGTCACCCAGGGGAACCGCGAGCCGTAGGGACGGGTCGAGCCGGGTTCAGGATGCGCCGGTCCGGTGGTGCCCTGACAGCCGCCCAGCACGTTGGGGCACACCACGAAGTAGTGGTCGGTATCGATTGCGGCGCCCGGACCGATCATGTCGTCCCACCAGCCGGGCGTTGGATGGGCCGGGCCCGCCCGCCCGGCAGCATGGCTGTCACCGGTCAACGCGTGGGGCACCAACACCGCGTTGGAGGCTGCAGCATTCAGCTCCCCCCACGTCTCGTAGGCCACCATCACTTCCGACAGCTGCCCGCCCGCCTCCAACTGAAAGCTGCGGCCGCGCCCCACCGGTGCAAACTCACGGCACCCCGGCGGATCGCCCGGCACCCAGGCGCCGCTCACCGGAACCGGGCCGGCGGACGACGCAACGGCTGCTGGTTTGGTGGGTTCGGGGCTCATGGTCGCTCGGGGGTGTGTTGAGAGCGGCGCCGCAAGGATCCAAGTATCGGACCCTTGGTTGTCCCTGCGGACCACATCCCCACCGTGTGGTGGGATGGCACCTTGGGAGTCCGTCCCAGGTTGCCGGACCCGACGCCGCCGGATCGCTCGGAATGAAACGCCGACCATAGCCCAGCTGCGGCGCGGGCCCCCAGCACGTTCGAGACGGCGCTGGGTCACGGCACCTTTCAGGGCATAGCCTCTGCAAATGGATCTCGCCGAGCCCCCCACCGGCACCGACGCCGCATCGCCCGAATCGGCAACCGCCGCTGCCGGGTGTCCGATGCATGCGGTTGTCGAGGCGCCTGCCGCTCAGTGCCCAATCGATGCCGCCGCCACACGAGCCGATCACCAGCAGCGTTCGGTCTGGGACCAGCGAGCCCGGAAGTTGCTGTTTCTGCCGGCCGATGCGGCGCCCCAGAGCCTGTTGGGGGCCAACGACGCATTTGCCAAGTCACTGTGGATTTCTGCCACCCGTTGTCTGCTGATCTACGTGGTGATTCCGTTGCTCGCGCCGATCATCAACCTGACCGGCGACCTGGGCCCGATCCTGGGAATCGCACTGTCGTTGGTGTCGATGGTGGCCATCTTCTACTCGGCCCGGCGCTTCTTTGCGGGTGACCACCCGTGGCGCTGGCGCTACTCGATCATCGCCGGTGGGGTGTACATCCTGCTGATCGCGCAGTTGTTCATCGACGTCCGCACGCTGTTGACCTGACGTCACGGCATGCGCAACACAAAGACGCTCGGCGGGTGACGAGGCTGTGGAAGTGGCCGATGTGGATCGCTGCTGGTATCGGCGCCGTGTTCCTGGGAGTTGGTCTCGGCATCGGGCTGAGTCGGACGCTAGGTCATGACCAGGATCGAGCCGAGACCATCGGCGGGAACGAGGCTGACATCCCCTCGGAGCGAGCCGGCGACAGCACACCTCGCATGACCGAGCGAAGCCTCGGCCCCATCGAACTCGGCATGCCACGACAGAAGGCCCTGGCCACCGGCTGGCTCGGTGATTCCCAAACGAACTGCAGCGACATCATCGGCGATGAAGGGTCCGCGCCGGGCGAATACAACTACAAACTCGGCGGCGACGACCTTCCCGACTCCCTGGCCGGTCACGTCGAGTTCGTCGACGACCGGGTCAGCCTCATCCAGGTGGATTCCGATGTGGAGTTGCCCGACGGTCTGAGCTTCAACTCCAGTTGGGACAACCCAACAGCGGAACGAGCGTTCGTTGACAGGGGGTATTCCTTCGGGCCGGACGGCATCTTCGATCCGAACGATTCGGCAACTGCCCGCTCCGCATCCGGGGAGGAGTTTGGGATGTACTTTTCTGCGGCCACGCAGGACGCCTTTGTCGCGATTCCGCAGGTCGTCATCTGCGATTGAACAGGTACCGACCGGTCGCCGTCAGGAGGACCGGATCAGGGTCGAGGCGCGCCAACCGCACGGCCCGACGAACAACGACTAGCTTGAACTGCGATCCAGTCGGCGGACTTCGAAGCATCTGAGCGGCGATCGACCCAGAAGGCTCATCATGACCTCACCGCCACCGTCCTGGGGATATGGAACCGGCGACAACGCCACCGTCCCTTCGGTCGGCTATCCCCCGACCGACCCAACATCGTCGCAACAGGCGCCCACTCCGAGGCCTCGGCAGCGCTGGCCCTTTGTGCTGTTGGCGTTGAGTCTGATCCTTGGTGTGGCCGGAGGGGCCACCATCATCGTGCTGCTCACCGGCGACGACGCCGACGAGGTTGCCACCTCAGAGCGGAGGACCGACCAGTCCACTCGCGGTTCGAATTCAACGGAACCGTCGAGGAGCGATGACGACGCATCGTCGTCAAACGATTCCGATGACTCCGACGGGGGTTTTGACGATTCGGAGCCCGAGGTGACGCTCGGCGACCGCAACCCCGTGACGACCGACGTCAGCCCCTCTCCCGCTCCGCCCGGTGATGGCGCTGTTCCCACCACCACCGGGTCGGCGCCAACTTCCTCGTCGGTTTCACCTACGTCCGACTCGGTGTTTCCACCTCGGACAGCCCTGGAGGGGAAGTACGTCGCCATGGTGTGGAGCGAGTTGCGTTCGGGTCCTGCCGACGCCGAGATCCAGGCAAAGGTTTCCGAACTACAGGCCCGGTACGGCGACGGGATCTTCGGCGTTCGGGACGGCACCTTTGCCTCATTGAAAGACGGAAGCATCGGCGTCGCGCTGGACAACAACTTTACGAGCGCACGGCAGGCCGCCGAGTGGTGTCGAAACGAAGGGCTTGTGGGCCACTTCACATGCTTCGGAGTCGTACTCAATGATGTGCCCTTCGTGAAAGATGAGCGCGGCGACTACAGACGAGTGTACCCGGAGAAGCTCTGATAGTCCGGAGAAGTTCTGATAGTGCTGTGAACTCCGCGCTTTCGACCTCTGGCACATCCGACCCGATGTTGTGGGATGTGGCCGCAGAGGACGATACTGATGCGGATGAGAAGCCCTGCTCGGAGATGGTGAAGTCGTGAGCCCGCCGGGCCAACCGCTGGGTGGATCGGCGTGGAGGCCTGACGATGATGGCGCCGGCGGCCCAAGTCATGTGCCGACGACCGCCGCTCCGCCGGCATTCGCCCAGTCGGATGTGCCCACGCTCCCCACGGCACCGGCTGAAAGCCCAGCGGGCCGACTGACCGTTTGGGCCATCGACTTCGGTTTCGTCGCCCTGATGTTCGTCGCCGTACCATTTCTGCTCGCCATCGGCATCGCCGCCGTCATGGGCGCCGCTCCCCCGCTGCCGGCGGGCATGCTGGCGTTGTTGATCGTCACCCCGCTCGCGGTGCTCCTCTATGCCGCCGTCGTGCTTCTGGGATCCACTGCGAGCGTCGGCCGCCGAGTCGCGGGCGCTGCCGGCTCCGGTCGTCTGATGGTCGTGGCGATTCCAGTGCTGCTGGCGCTCGTTGGCAGCGGCGCCGCCGGTTCCTACGTCGGCGACACCAACGCCGACGATGTGCTGGGGATGTCGATCGGAGGTGACTCGACCTCCGACCGCGCCGAACCGACACTTGACGCAACCGACGACGATCCGGAGTCTGCGCCAAGCGACTCCGCAACCACGACGCCACAGCCTGAACTCGTCGAGGCCACCTGCACCGGTGACGATATCCAGTTCGCCATCGATGGTGTGGCAGCCGTCGCCGATGGCATCCTGCTCGAACTCGTTGCCGACAACTCGTGCGAGCACAGCCTCGCCATCGACGAGGACTATCGGATCACACTGGGAACCGAACTTGGACCGTTGTTCTCCGAAGTGCCGGTGCAACTGGCCACGACGGAGTTCCCTGCCGGACGGCAAACCAAGACCAGTGTGACGATCACCGAGGCCGACATCGCCACATCGACAGATGGGATCGACGGCGGTTACCCGGCAGTGCGGAGCACGGTCGAATCCAAGGTCTCGGGTGGGCAGACCCAGGACTTCTTCCTCGTCTGGAGATGCGAACTCGAGGAGTCGGACGGCTCGGTCGCCTCGGAGGCGTTCACCGCCGAGTCCGACATGTTGGGTTCGGCATCCGATTGCAATGATTCCTCCGAGTCGGCGAACTGGCCGTCCACGACCTATGGCCCGGTGATCGGCTGCCCCGGCGCCCCGTCCGGCACCCCAAGCAGGCCCGAGGCATCGACCGACGAACGCGGTTGGATCGGTATTCTTGAGTCAATTCCCGTCACCGACCCTGGTCTGGTCAATCGTCGTTTCGACGCTTTTGACAGCACCGGCCTGGAGCTGAAGTTGCTCGACTCCCGAAAGTTTGGTTCTCTCCGCGACCCCTACTGGGTGATCTACGGAGGGCCGTTCGCCACCAAGGCCGAGGCTTCGACTTGGTGCGAATCCGCTCCCGACGGGCTCACCGGCCAGTGCTACCCCCGAGCGCTTCAGTAACGACATGTGCGGCATACGCGACTGCGACCACTCAGAACCTTCAACCGTCGGACGCCGAAAATTTCTCGGCGCCGCGGCGGCGGCACCACTGGCGATGGCGCCGTCGATGCTGGGCATCCCCGACGCGGTCGCGTCATCATCCGGGCTGGTCACTCCCGCCCGGCGTTTCGGTCGGGTCGACATGCCGGAGATCCGTCGCCGGACCGACTGGGCACCCGACCTCCCGGTCAGAAAGCCAATCGAGGCGGAGGACGTCAAATTCCTGCTCGTCCACCACACCGCTGATCCGGACTCGAACTATCAGCCCGACGATGTTGTCGGCATGCTCCGAAAGATCTACGACTATCACACCGGAGCCGAGAAGGACTGGCCGGACATCGCCTACAACTTCTTCGTCGACAAGTTCGGACGGATCTGGGAGTCACGGACGGGCAGCGTCGATAGCCCACTTCGAGGAGACGCGGCCGGCGGCAACCAGGGATTCAGCCAGCTCTGTTGCTTTCTGGGCGACTTCGAGGCTGAGCAACCACCCCAGGAAGCGGTGATGTCGATGATCGCCCTTCTCACCTGGCTCGCCGACAAGCACGGCTTGAACATGACCCCTGGCGCGACCACCACATTCACGTCCCGCGGATCCAACAAGTGGCCCGAGGGAAGCGAGATCACAACCCAGACCATCTCGACCCACCGACAAATGTCGGAAACCACCTGCCCTGGAACGGCGTGCCACGAGTTGGTGACCACCCGGTTCCAACAGATGGTTTCGGACCAACTCCCCACAAAGGCGCCCGCAACGACCTCGTCGCCGGCGACGGTCTCCACCACCACCCCGCCGACCAACGACGCGGCCACGACCACAGCGGCGACCGCTGACTCAACGGCGGCTTCCGCCGACAGGGAGCCATCCGCCCAGTCGACGACGGCGAAGCCCGACACCGAGGAGCAGGCCGAAGCCAAGATCCCAGTCGCCGCCGACGACGATGGAGGGACGAACTGGCCCATCGCTCTCGGTGCAAGCGCCGCGGCCGCGACCGCCGCGGGGGCATTGGGCTATGGGCTGTGGTCCAAATCGCGTTCGGAGGAGCCGACACCCCTCGCCGCGACCGGCAGCGACTTCGCAGCTTCGGATGCTTCGACTCTGACGGCACCCCTCGCATCCGACTTGATCGCTCGCCCATCACCGGCCGAGTTCGTGTCGCTCGCCGGCGCAGGCGTGGGCGACGACGTACCCACGGCCACGACGGTCGACTCGCCGGTCACCTGGTGGCGGCCCGGAGCCCCATCTGGATCGGCCGGGGCCGCGTCCGCCGACGAGGTGCTGGTCTTCTGGCTCGCGGGGTCCGGCTATACCCGGCACTCACGAGATCGCATCCAATCCTCGATGCGCTCCTCACTTGAGCGGCTTGGTGGCACCGCCGGTTCGAAGCCTGGGCCGTGGTTCACCCAGATGCTCTCCACCATTCTCCCCGGCCTCCAGCATCCTGCTGACGGCGGGCTCGTACTTGGGTTGGCGACTCGCAGTGACTGCCTGGCGCTCACCGTCGGCAATGCCCGGATCGAGGTTCCCGGTGTCGCCGGGAACCACCGGCCACGTCCATCGCTGCCTGGAATCGACCCTCGCTCGGGCATGGCACATCGTTGGTCCATCCCGGCAGCCGACCTGTGGGTCACCACCTGGCTGGGCGGGCCCGGAACCTTGTCGGTCAGTCCGGAAACGATAGGAAGCAGCCAAGCGGCCCGGACCGACCACGAGGCCGAGCTGCTTGGCAGCACCGAGGGCTACTTGGGCGTGCGGCTCGACCGGTAGCTCGCCAATCCACCCTGCATCGATCAGCGCTCGCGGAACCAGGACAGAACCCCGTCCGGGTCGTCGACCCCTGATGCCGCGACCATCAGTTCGTGCACCCAGGTCAGCGTTGCCGACTCGATGCCGTCGCCAAGGTCACAGCGTCCGGCAAGCAGTCCTGCGGCCTCATCCCACGGGCCTTGATGGACCGGGAGGTCGAGGTCGCCGAGCGCCCTGGTGGACACCCGGACGCCTGCGCGTCCCATACCACTGCCCGCCATGGCAGACACCAGGCTCAGTGTGCTGACCGGCGAACACAGCACAGCCAACAGATGGCCCAGTGTGATGCCCTTGGGCACTCCGGCGATCACCGGGGTCAGGCCGATGGCCCGCCCCTGGCCGTCGGGCGCCGCCTCGATCACTCGGGTCTGACTGGCGACGAGCACTTTGGGCACCAACTGGCGCTTCGCCCAGGCCGTGGTCGGTGCATCGTCGGCTGCCAGCGCTCCCAGGTCAACCACCGGCGACTCCCAACGCCGCTTCCCAAACCTCATCGACTTCCCGCCCCACCGACAAACGCCCGGATCGATCAGCCCGGAGGACACCAGCGCCGCGAATCCGGCGGGCACCTCCGGGCGCCCCTCCCGCTCGGTCAGGGTGGCTTCCTGGGCCAGTTCCAACATGGCGTAGTACTCATCGCGAAACCCTGCGCTGAACCTCACGACCTCCCCCAACCGACCCAGCGGCGTGCCGGATGTCCGGCGGACCGCTGGGAGCCCCTCGGCGGCCGCCACCAGTGCACCCCAACTCTCGCTGGAGAGGGCCCCAACCGGAACCATCCCGAGCTCCATTTCGACGGTCGAGCCGCCCCTCACCGGAACCTCCCCGACCGGTGCAGCGGCGAAGCCACCCAGCACCGGCGCCCAGACCTCAACCGCAGCACCGAAGCCCCCATCACCCACCCAGGCGGCGGCCAGAGGCATTCGTTTGGTCACCGTCTGGCGCACGCCCGCCGCATCCCGGGCGGCCAGCACCGAACGGGGCTGGATCAAACACACCACGCCTGTGTCCGCAACCAGTTCGGTTGCAGCGAGGAGAAACAGCGCCGCAGTATCGGTATAGGCGCCTACCTCGGCCCCGAATCGCTCCGTCAGTGATGAGCGACGGCGGGCGTCATGGCGGGTTCCCGCCCTGAGCTGAGCCAGAAACGGCGGGTTGCCAACAACCCACCCCACCGGCGCACCACCGATCGCCCGAGCCAGGACATCGGGTTGGGTCAGCGCGTCGCAGCACACCAGCGTCGGTTCGTCCGATGACAACCCTGAGGCACGGGCACGACCGACGGCTTCGTCGTGTCCGGGGGCATCGGCCTCGTCGAGCGCCCACCGGGCCAGGGCGGCGCTGGCCACCACCAGCACATCGGGATCCAGGTCGGCACCGACCAGCCGGCTCAGGATTCCCCCCGCCGAGGTCGATCGGCCATCAGTGCCCGCCTCAGCCCACAGATGCCGGGCAGTCGCCACCAGAAACGCACCGGCGCCGCACGCCGGGTCGAGCACCACCTCGCCGGTCCGGAAGCGCTCACCAACGCGGATTGACGCCGCAAAGTTCACCAGGCCCGACGCGAGCGCCGGACTGGTGAAATGCACGCCGGCCGAACGCCGAACCGCATCGGCCAGCATCAACTCGTACAGGGGTCCGAGCAGGTCACAAATCGCCGCACCGGGCGGAGGGTCCAGCGCCGCAGCAGCGCCCCCGGCCAGGTGGTCGGTCACGTCACACCACGACGGCAACTCGCTTGGGGCACGACCGTGTACTGCCAAGGTGGCGACCGCCGACAACGGCGACACACCGTCGGCTCGAAAATCCGACGCGGTCCGGGTGAGCCAACGCGCCGTCGGATCGGCGAGGACGTTCAGATGACTACTGCGTCGGGCGAGTCGAAGGCCTCGAGATGAGCCAGACGTGGGTCGTTGGAGAACACCTCATACATCGGAAGCTCCAACCCCAGACGACGTTGAATGCGCCGCACCTCGAGCTCGTCCTTCCACAACACCAGGCTGACCACATGCCCTGAGGCGCCCGCACGCGCCGTGCGCCCCGATCGGTGCAGATAGGTCTTGTGGTCGGCGGGCGGATCGAAGTGAATGACCACCTCCACATCGTCCACATGGATGCCCCGCGCAGCCACGTCGGTTGCCACCATGGCGTCCAGCTTGCCCTTCATGAAGTTGGAGAGGGCCTTCTCACGGTGCTTCTGTGGCACTCCGCCGTGCATGGCCTCGGCGTTCACCCCCAGGTCGTTCAGTTCTTGGGCCACCCGGTCGGTGCCGTGCTTGGTGGAACAGAACACCAACGTGCGCCCCGTGCCCTGAATGATCGCCGCAGCCACCTTTGGCTTGTCCCGATCGTGCACCTTGAGGAAGGCGTGGTGCATTTCAGCCACCGTCTGCCCCTTTGAGGCCACCTCGTGGAAGCTGGGGTTCTCCTGATAGCGGCTCACCAAGGTGTTCACCACGCCGTCGAGCGTCGCAGAGAACAGCAGGGTCTGGCACTTGCCTTCGACATTGCGCAGAATCCACTCCACCTGCGGCAAGAAGCCCATGTCGGCCATGCGGTCGGCTTCGTCGATGACGATGTGGGTCACCTCGGAGAGGTCGAGCGCGTCCCGGTCAATCAGGTCGATCGCCCGGCCAGGCGTGGCCACGACCAGTTCGACTCCACGGTTCAGCGTCGAGATCTGCTTCTCGATGGGTGCCCCGCCATAAATGGCGGTGACCCGAACGTCGGTCCCCTCACCCAGCGGTGCCAGTTCATCGCGTACCTGGGTGGCCAGCTCCCTCGTGGGTACCAGGCAGATCGCCCTCGGCCGCTTCGGTCGGGCCGTTTCCAGGCGCTGGAGCAACGGCAAACCGAAGGCCAGGGTTTTCCCGGAGCCGGTTTTGGCCTTGCCGAGTACGTCTCGGCCGGCCAAGGCATCGGGGATGGTCAGGGTTTGGATGGGAAAGGGCGAGGTAATGCCCCGCTCGGCGAGAGTGTCGACCAAAGCAGGGTCGACGCCAAGATCAGCAAAGGTTGTTGTCATGTTGGGTGATCACGATACTGCCAAGTGCCTCCCGCACCACGATCGGCGGCACAAACCCGACCTGAGACCGGTGGATTCAAGGCTTCGCCTACCCTCGGCCACATGGGATCCCCAGCTGGCTTTGAGCAACGCGTCATCGGCGCCCTGGTCGATTCACCGACAAACTGGGTGGTGGCGGTGGCGGGGCCACAGGGTCCACCGCTGTCGGTGGGGGACCCGCACGCATCCTTTCCGCTGGCATCGGTCACCAAACCCCTCTCGGCCGCCGCACTCTGGCTCGCCGTCGAGGAGGGCACGGTCAACTGGGACGACCACGTGGGCCCTCCGGGTTCCACGTTGGCGCACCTGCTGGCCCACGCGTCCGGACTGCCGCTCGAGGGTCACACCCCGGTGGCCGCGGTCGGCACCCGGAGGATCTACTCCAACACCGGGTTCGAGTTGGCTGCCGAACACCTGGCTGCGGCAAGCGGACTCACGCTTGCCACCTACCTGCATGAAGGCATCTGCGAGTCCCTCGCGATGACCTCCACCCGCCTGACGGCCAGCCCCGCGTGGGGCGCAACCTCCACCGCAGCCGACCTGATTCGCTTCGGCCAGGAGTTGCTCGGACCCAGCGTGCTCACCCGGGCGACGATCGACCACGTCACCAGGGTGGCCTTCGGACACCTGGATGGCGTGCTGCCCGGCTACGGGCGCCAGACACCCAACCCGTGGGGGCTGGGCATCGAGGTGCGGGGCGACAAGGCGCCACACTGGACCGGATCAAACAACTCGCACCATACGTTCGGCCACTTTGGACGGTCCGGCACGTTCATCTGGGTCGACCCCATCGCCAGGCGCACAGCAGTGTTCTTGGGTGACCGCGATTTCGGGCCGTGGGCAATCGAAGCCTGGCCGACAATCAGCGACGCCGCACTCGACCTCGAACTGCCCGGCTGACCCAGAACCGCAGCGGCCCCCGGACGCCTCGGACTTCCGTTGATTTAAGTTTTCGGCGACTCGGAGTCGTCGAGGGCACCGGCCTGATCGCCCGCCTCTGCATGTTCCTCGGGCCCGGCAACAGGATCCGCCGGCTCAACCTCATCCGGGTCGATGCTTCCGGCGTCAGGGGCAGCCGCTTCGGTCTCCTCAGCTGCGGCGTCGGCGGCGTGGGGATCATCTCCATCCTCAACGAACCCGGCCTCCACCGAAAGAAACGGCTCCACCGCCAACGCTTCGGCAGTGGCGGCATGCGACCGAAGCGGGCCCTTCCACAACACAATCACGACGCCGATCGTGATGCCGACGATCGAGGTCCAGATATTGACTCGGATACCGAAGACCTCGGTGGCGGTGTCGGAGCGCATCGCCTCGATCCACAGCCGCCCCAGAAAGTAGAGCGCAACGTAGGCCCCCAGAAGCTTGCCTTTACCCAGCCTGCGCTTGGAGTCGATCCACAGCAGCACCCCCACCACGCCGAGGTTCCAGATGAGTTCATAGGCAAACGTCGGGTGATAGGTCTCGAAACCAGGGACGTAACCGTCGAGGGGCATACCACCCTTGGGTTCCACCTTCAGAGCCCAAGGAACCGTCGTGGGGCGGCCAAAAAGCTCCTGGTTGAAATAGTTGCCGAGGCGTCCGATGGCCTGCGCCAAGGGCAGCCCGGGTATCGCAGCGTCGACGCAGTCACGCCAATCGACACCCATCCGGTATCCGACAAAGATGCCCACCGCCACACCTGCGATGATTCCGCCCGGGATGCCCAGACCGCCGTTCCAAATCTCGAACGCTCCCGGAATGAGGCTTCGCTCGCACCTGGGCTGACCGCAGTAGAGACGGTCGTAGTCGGTGATCACGTGATAGATCCGCGAGCCGATCAGGCCCGCCGGCACCGCCCACAGGGCGATCGCAGAGATCTGCTCCGGATCGTTACCGCGCGCCGCCCAACGCCGCCGCGCCAACGCAACCGACGCCAGGACCCCCAGTGCGATCATCAGCCCGTACAAGCGAAACGGCCCGAGCGAATCGAAGGGAGGGGCGGGTATGAACGCCGGTGCGGCTGACATCATGGCGTGACCGACTTAGACGTCGCTCGGTTCGGCGGTCAGCGTGTCGATCACCTTGTCGAGAGCGTCCTCCTCGGTGAGGTCGAGTGCGAAACTCAACTCCGACACGAGGACGCTGCGAGCCTTGAGGAACATCGACTTCTCACCTGCGGACAGACCTTTGGCCTGATCGCGAAGCGAGAGGTTCCGCACCACCTCGGCAACCTGATAGACGTCGCCGGACTTCAACTTCTCCTGGTGGTTCTTGAACCTACGACTCCAGTTGGCCGGTTCGCGGATGTCACGCTTTGCGAGGAGATCGAAGAGGTCCTCGACCTCGTCGCGGCTGATGGGCGGCCGCATGCCCACGTCGTCCACCTTGGCGGAGGGTACCGAGATTGTCACCCGGGTCTCTTCACGCTTGACCTCGAGGACGAGGTACTCGGCGTCCTCCCCATTGAACTCCCTCGTCTCCTTGCGGACGATGATCGCCGCTCCGTGATGGGGGTAGACAACTCGGTCACCAACGTCAAACGCCACAGACACCTCTATCGAAGAACGGATGGTTCGGAGCAACGCCCCGAAAGGGAACTCAACAGTTTTGCACGGCTCAGGCCCACGCGCCCAGTCGCCGCGGCGAGCCGATCATGATTTCCGATGACCAAACCGGCTCATGGGGGTGATTGCAGGTCGCTCAGGGCCGGTCCGGCCCCTTCTCTCCCCGGAGACGGCAGGCTTGATTCGCCCTCCGGTTGGTTTAGGAACAGCCGGAGGTCGATCCACACTCAGGGCATGCGTGGCATGAGCCCGAGCGAACCATCTGCACTCCACACTGCATACACAACGGTGCGTGGGAGTCCTGCGAGGCGCCTCGGGGCGGCCCGCCGGAGGTGCTCGCACCAACGTCGATGGGCGCCAGGTCCTGGCCGGTCACCGTCTCGACGGCCCCCTCCTCGACGCCCGGCAGTGTGGGCTGGAGACGCTCCGAGACCGAGAAGATGCCCAACTCGGCGCGATCGGTCTCGCTGAGGTAGTCCAGTGCCAGCCTCCTGAACAGGTAGTCCATCAGGCTGTTGGCGATGCGGATGTCCGGATCGTCGGTCATGCCGGCCGGCTCAAAACGCATGCCCGTCAAGCCTCGCACGTACGACGCCAGCGGAACGCCGTATTGCAGACCGTGACTGACCGAGATGGCGAAGGCGTCCATGATGCCTGCCAGGGTCGAACCCTGCTTGGACACCCGAACGAACAGTTCGCCCGGCCGACCGTCGTCGTATTCTCCGACCGTGGCATAGCCCTTGCAGTCGGCCACCCGGAACTCGAAGGTACGTGACCGCCTGGAACGTGGCAGGCGGTCCTTTGCCCCACGGATCACGGCGGTATCCGGTGCCACCGGCGCGGTGGCATCACCCACAGCCGGGGTCGGGTCCTTACCGGCCGACAGCGGCTGTCCCACTTTGCAGTTATCGCGATACACCGCCACCGCTTTGATGCCCAGCTTCCACGATTCGATCAGGAGCGCCTCCAACTCTCCGACGGTCGTTTCCTCCTTCAGGTTGACCGTCTTCGAGATCCCTCCGGAAAGAAACGGCTGGACCGCAGCCATCATGCGCAGATGACCGAGCGCCCCAATCGTGGGGCGACCCATGGCACACGCAAACACGTCGACGTGCTCGGCCCGAAGGCTGGGGGCACCAACCGCCGTGCGTTCCTCAGCGATGTAGGCGACGATGGCGTCGATCTCGGCGGCGTCGTAGCCCAGGCGCCTCAGGGCACGGGGCACGGTCTGGTTGACGATGGCCATGGTGCCACCACCGACGAGCTTCTTGGTCTTCACCAGGCCCAGATCGGGCTCAATGCCGGTGGTGTCGCAGTCCATCATGAAGCTGATCGTGCCGGTTGGGGCCAAGACCGATACTTGGGCGTTCCGCACCCCGACCCGATCGCCCATCTCGATGGCCTCATCCCAGGCCGCTGCCGCAGCCGCATTGAGTGCCGTCGACGACTGCAGCGTGGAGAGACCCGCCAGGGCCTTGCGGTGTGCCCGGAGCACACCCAGTTGCGGCTCACGATTCTCGGCAAAGCCGGCATACGGGCCAAGACGCTCGGCCAGATGGGCCGAGGTTCGATAGGCGGCACCGGTCATCAGGGCGGTGATCGAACCGGCCCAGGCCCGTCCAGCCTCGGAGTCGTACGGCAACCCAAGAGCCATCAGCAAAGCGCCCAGGTTCGCGTATCCCAGGCCGAGCTGACGGAAGCGGCGCGTCGTTTCACCGATCGCTTCGGTTGGGTAGTCGGCGTTGCCCACCAAGATCTCTTGAGCGATCAACGTGATGTTGACGGCGTGAGCGAACCCATCGATGTCAAACTCTCCATGCTCGTCCAGAAAGGACAACAGGTTCAGGCTGGCCAGGTTGCAGGCCGAGTCGTCCAAATGCAGGTACTCGCTGCACGGGTTTGACGCGTTGATCGGACCGGTGACCGAGGCTGTGTGCCAACGGTTGATGGTGGAGCTGAACTGCACACCCGGATCCGCGCATTCCCAGGCGGCCTCTGCGATTTGATGGAGCAGCTCACGAGCCCGAACCGTGCGAAGCACCTCGCCGGTTGCCACCGATCGCAGTGCCCACTCGGCATCGGACTCCACGGCCTCCATGAACTCGTCCGAGAGCCGAACCGAATTGTTGGCGTTCTGGTATTGCACCGAGTGGGAGTCCGCGCCGTCCAGGTCCATGTCGAAACCGGCGTCGGCCAACACCCGGGCCTTGCGTTCCTCAATGGCCTTGCACCAGATGAAGTCCTCAACGTCGGGGTGTTCAACATCCAGCACCACCATCTTGGCGGCACGTCGGGTGGTACCACCCGATTTGATCGTGCCGGCCGACGCGTCGGCTCCCCGCATGAACGACACCGGCCCCGATGGCGAACCGCCGCTGGAGAGCCGCTCGTAGGAGGACCGAATGCCCGACAGGTTGACGCCGGCGCCGGAGCCACCCTTGAAAATCACCCCCTCCTCCCGGTACCAGTTGAGGATCGAGTCCATCGTGTCCTCGACCGAGAGGATGAAGCAGGCAGAGGCCTGCTTCGGTGCACCCTTGACTCCGATGTTGAACCAAACCGGCGAGTTGAAGGCCACCCGTTGGTGCACCAGCAGCCACGTGAGTTCCCCCGAGAACGCGAGCGCCTCGGGTTCGTCGGCGAAGTAGCCGCCTTCGACGCCCCAACCCGTCACCGTCGACACCACCCGATCGATCACCTGCCGAAGCGAGCTTTCGCGCTCCGGTGAATCCATCGGACCTCGGAAGTACTTCTGCGCCACGATATTGGAGGCGTTTTGCGACCAGGACTCTGGAAACTCAACATCGTCCTGCTCGAACGCGGCCTCACCGGTGCGGTAGTCGGTGATTCTGGCGTCCCTCCGACCCCAGGTCACGTCGGCGTAGCCGTCATCGTGTCCCGACGTGAACCGACGCTGCACGGCGGCGCCGGTTGTTTCCGCTGGTCTGGCTGTAACGGTGCTCATGGCGAACTCCTCGACGTGGATGGTCGGTGGCGAGCTGGTTGGTGACCGGGTCCCATGTCAACCGAAATCGCGGTCGAACGGGTTTGACCGTTGCATGGGCGGAAGGGGGGGGATCCCGAAACATCGACCCGGCATCGGGCCCGAAGCCCTAGCCGGTAGAGATTTTTCCTCATCCCAGGTGTTGTCAACCGAGGGTTGACTTGCCAGCCACCACCGTCCCGACCGCCCATGCAACGATCGCTCGGACCACCCTAGAGACCGCGCCATGGGTCCTGTCGAGCCCAGATTCTGTGGGTTGGCTGTGGAAAGAGCCTCGGTTGTCCACAGGGGAGATTTCAGGCTGTGGGCAACCAGGCAGCCCATTCGCTGATAGCGCTTGCGGCCCAACGCGTTCAAACGACCAAACTCGCCGACCGGTATAACTGAACTCGGTACGCGGGGCCGACCCGAGCCCAATCCACATGGTGTGGATTGTCCGCGCTCAGTGACGCTCGGAACTCCGTTCGACACCATCCAAGAAATTCTTTCGGGGGCTAGGGTCGAGCCGTGCCACCGCTGGAATGCATCAACCCTGAAACCTCGCCGTTGGCCATGTGGCACAAGCTCCGCGTCGAAGGGCGGCACGGTTCCCGTCCCCGCCCGTGGACACTGGCCAATATGGTCAGCTCGCTCGATGGCAAAGCCGCCTTGAACGGCCGAAGCGGCAAACTGGGTGGGCCACTCGACCGGGTCATGTTTCAGGCGATCAGGGCTCTGGCTGACGTTGTGCTGGTGGGTGCCCAAACCGTCCGAACCGAGCGTTATGGGCCCATCCAGCTGTCCCAAGACCTGCAATCGGCCCGCAGCGACGCCGGCATGGCCCCCAACCCGCTGCTCGCCGTGCTGTCTCGAACGCTGTCGCTTCCGAACGACAGAGGATTGCTGGACGCCCCGGAAGGACTGGTGCTGATGACCGGCGCCGACGCTCCGCCCGATCGGATACGCCAGGCCGAAGACGCCGGTATCCGCGTGGAACAGCTTGGGGAGTCTGATTCGACCGTGGCCGCCGCCCTGGACCGCCTGTCCGAAACCGGTGCAAACGTGGTGCTGACCGAGGGCGGCCCATCGGTGCTGGCCGACATCATCGAGGCTGATCGGCTGGACGAGTTGTGCCTGACGCTGGCCCCCCGCCTGCTTGGAGACGGCCTCAACCTGATCGAGAGGTCCGGCCTGGAAGGACGACGCTGGCAGCTTCAGCATTGCTGGGCCGCCGACGATGACCTCTACCTCAGCTATCGGCGCCCAGCCGCACAGGACTGACTCAGTCCGACACCTTCGACAGACGGCCCAGCTCGGCCTGAAAGTCGCCGAGGCCCTGGAACGCCTTGTAAACGCTTGCGAAGCGTAGGTAGGTGACGTCGTCGGTCTGTGCCAGACGCTCCAGCACCAGACGGCCGATGTCGGCCGTCGACGCCTCCACCCCGACGGTTGAGAGCGCCTCCTCAACAGCGGCGGCGAGCACACCCGCGTCGGCGGCCGACACCGGCCGTCCCTTCGCCGCCGACAGCACGCCGGCCTCGATCTTGGACCGCTCGAACGGCTGCGTTGTTCCGTCGCTCTTGATAACGACCAACGGCGCCTGCTCCACCCGCTCGAAGGTGGTAAACCGTGCGCCGCAACCGGCGCACTGACGGCGACGACGAATTCCGGCGCCATCATCCACCGACCGAGAATCAACCACCCGGTCTTCAGGTTCACTGCACCGCGGACAACGCACGAGGTGGCACGGTAACGCCCCCCGGCCTCAACTGCACGATGCCACCTACCCGGCCGGAAGGACCACACGTTGGCCTACCAGCAGTTGCTCACCATCGTTGAGCTCCACCAGCGAAGCCACGGTGTCACGGATATCACCCGGGCGGTCCAATTCGTTCGCCAACGACCACCACGTATCGCCGGGAACAACGACCCGCGTCGTCAGAGCCTGCGAGGCCCCGGCCTCGTTCGACGAACCACCGAACACGTCGCCCGCAACCGCAACCACCGCCCAGAGCAGCGCCAACAGCAACAGCGCCGCCACCGCTCGACGTCGGAGGTACACGAACCGATGCGTACCGCCCGGAACCACCCGCTCATCCACGGGAGGCGCCGCATCGACCAGGCCACCAGAACCCCGCAGGCTGCTGGACGCCGGTGTCGGCAACCGTTGCACGGCATGCAACTGGCCCATGCGTGCTCGGACGGCAGGGTGCGTCGAGGACCAGGTGGGTTTCGGGGCATCGCCGCCCTCGATCACCTGGAGGTTTGGCCGAGTGGTGCGGCTGGAACGGTCGGGATCGGATGTCTGAAGTGCAACCATGTCTCAAGTTTCCTCATGGGGTGTGACAACGAGCCGTTGTCGTCGTGTGCACGCTCGGGTGCGATCGAACAAACCCTCGAACGAACGAACGTTCGAATAGCATGAGGAACGCGCGTTCGACTGTCAAGGGCCAATCGAGCAAATGTTCGTCGAACGAATGTTCTTGCACGTCGACGGTCACCGGGCTAGGGTGGGGAACGCTCGTTCGACCGAGGAGACCTCATGTCCCACAGCAACCCAGCAAACGACCAGTCACGTGGTCGGAAGGCAACGTCTTCGGCCTCCGCGTCAAACACCGATCCCCTGACGGCGCGTCAGCGTGAGGTTCTCGACTGCGTGATCGACTCGGTGAGCACCCGCGGTTACCCACCGTCGGTTCGAGAAATCGGGACCGCTGTCGGGCTCACCTCCCCCTCAACCGTGCACTCACATCTCGCCACGTTGCAGCGACTCGGCTACTTGAAACGTGATTCCACCAAGCCACGTGCCATCGAGGTTCATACCGACGGCAAAGCCGATGTGGCCGAGCGGCGCCCGGTTCGCCATGTACCCCTCGTCGGCTCGGTGGCTGCCGGCACGGGAGTCATAGCGCAAGAGCAAATCGAGGAGATGCTTCCGCTACCGGCCGACCTCACCGGAGACGGCGACCTGTTCATGCTGACCGTCCGCGGCGACTCCATGGTTGACGCCGGGATCTTTCATGGCGATTACGTCGTGGCGCGCCAGCAAACCACTGCCGATCGCGGCGACGTCGTCGTGGCAGGCATTCCCGGCGAGGAGGCCACGGTCAAGACGCTCACCACACATTCGACAAAGGGCACCACGCTCACGCCCGCCAACGCCACCATGTCCCCCATGAACTTTCCCCCCGGAGAAGTGGTGATCTTCGGCCGCGTGGTGACCGTGCTCCGCAAACTTTGACACTGCCCAAATCCAGGCTTGGGCGCAGGGTCAGTTGTTGTGAAGCTCTTGGTTGAGCCCGCCCCAGTCCGGCACCCGGGGGACCATCTCCACCGAGCCGGTCGTTGAGTTGCGACGAAACAGCATCTGACTTCCTCCGGACAATTCGCGTGCCTTACGAACCGAGCCGTCCTCCATGGTGACCTTTGTGCCTGCAGTGAGGTAGAGACCGGCTTCGATCACGCAGTCGTCTCCTAGCGAGATTCCACAACCGCCGTTGGCACCAACGAGACAGCGTCGGCCCAGGCTGATGACCTCCTTGCCTCCTCCGGAGAGGGTTCCCATCACCGATGCCCCGCCCCCAAGGTCAGACTGGTCGCCCAGCACCACCCCCGATGAGATGCGACCCTCGATCATGGCTGCGCCCAGCGTGCCCGCGTTGAAGTTGACAAACCCCTCGTGCATCACGGTGGTGCCTTCGCCCAGGTAGGCCCCGAGCCGCACCCGTGCGCCGTCGGCGATACGAACCCCGGCGGGTACGACGTAGTCGACCATCCGAGGGAATTTGTCGACCGAGTTCACGGTGATTTGGCGGCCCTCGGCCCGAAGACGACTCTGAACCTCGGCCAACGTGTCCGGGTCGGCCGGACCCTGGCTGGTCCAGGCCACCGTTGACAACCGTTCGAAGAGTCCCTCCAGGTTGATGCTGTGGGGGGTGCGCAGCCGGTGCGACAGCAGATGAAGTCTCAGGTAGGCATCATGGGCGTCCACGGGCGGAACGTCCAGACTGTCGATGAATGTGACGATCACCGCGAGACGAGTGCCCAGTCCGGGGTTCTCGGCAAATCTGCTTTCTCTGAGGGTGGCGAGGCACCTCCGGTTGGCCTCGTCGGCCCCGCCTGTGGTTTTCAGCTCCATGACCACCTCGGCCAACCGGTTCGGCGAAAACGTCAGCGTGCCGGAGCCCCCGGCATGTTGGCCGTGGCGCGCCAGCACCTCGGCCACATCGGCGTGCGTGCCCAGATTGACCACCGCGAAGTTGCTGTCGAGCACCTTGGTTCCGTCACCGGCGGACGAAAACGTCGCCGTACCGATTCCGAAGGCTGCTAAGGGATGTGCTGGCATCGGAATGCTCCGTGATGGGTCGATACCCGGTTTGCGCAACGCAAGCCAGGATGGGTCTGCATCCTATGGAGGCGGCTCGCCTGCCGTTCAAGCCCGTACGGTCAGGGAGCGCTCACCCCGTTGCGCAACAGGTCGACCATGACCGTCCAGACCCTGTCGATACTGGCGCGCTCCAGGTGCTCAGCCGCGGTGTGGGCTACCACGGGATCGCCCGGGCCAAAGTTGGCCGCCGGGATCCCGCGCTCGGCGAAGAACGCAGCGTCGGTCCACCCCAGTTTTGCCCGCACCTCAAGATCGTGGCGGCGAATCGGATACGAGAGCAAAGGGTGGCTGAGGCCCGGAGGTGCGGCACGGGCCCGGTCGACGACGGTCAACACGTCCAGATCGGTCATGGACGGTGCCACGAACTGCCGTAAGGCGGCTTCTGCCTGGGCCAGACTGCGGTCGGGCGCAAAGCGGTGCGCCACGGTGACCACAACCCGATCGGGCACCACGTTGCCGGCAACACCACCGTTGATCGCAACCGCCTGAAGCGCCTCGTGATAGGTGCAACCATCGATCGTGGGCCGTCTGGCAACCCAGTCGTCCAGGCGGGTGAGCAATGCACCGGCGCGATGGATGGCGTTCTCACCCATCCATGCCCGAGCCGTGTGAGCCCGACGACCACGGAACTCAATTTCGATCCGAACAGAGCCCTGACAACCGGCCTCCAACGCACCGTCGGTGGGCTCTCCCAGGAGGGCCACATCGCCCTCCAACAAGTCGGGGCGCTCCCGTTGCAATTCCAGCAGGCCGGAATGAACGGTTGCGATCTCCTCCCTGGCATAAAACACCCATGTGACGTCCACCGCAGGACGTTCCACCCGGCGCGCCAACTCCAACATCACCGCAAGTCCACCCTTCATATCGGCGGAGCCAAGCCCCCACAGCACGTTGCCCTCGGTTCGAGGAGTCGCGTTGCCATTGGCGGGCACGGTATCGAGGTGTCCACCCAGAATCAGCCGGTTTGGTCGGTCGAGGTGGGTGCGGGCCACCACGTTGTCGCCCACCCGGTCCACGCTGAAGTGCGGCCGACGGTCGGCGACCTTCTCGAGTTCCTTCTCCACGAGGTCGGCGAGTTGCGCCTCGTGGCGACTTTCCGAAGGAATCGAGATCAGCCCGCTCGTGGCCGCCAACAGGTCGGGATCGGAGTCAGTCGCCACGGTCGCCTGTGCCTTGATTGCCCAGATCGCCATCGCCGTGTGGTCCAGAGGGCCCCGAGGCGTCGGGTGGAGGAGACACGTCGCGGAAGGGCTGCGATGCCGGCGGACCCCATGGGTGGTCGGGAGGGCCCTGTCCTTGGCCATCACTTCCGCGAAGCGATTTCAGGGTGCGCGAACGAAGCCACACCGATGCAGCTACCAAACACGCACCCAGGGCCATACCAGCAGCGGCCGGGGTCAGACCGAGCAGCACCCACAGGGCATCAGTCGATCGGTCGACACGATCCACCACCACACGGTCATCGGAGTTCGGCGCATCCTCCTTGGCATTTGCACCAGATTTCACGTCAAGGGTGTAGGTGCCGGATCGGGGTATCGTGACCGTGCGAAACGTGATGTAGCTGCGTTGATCGACGGACGTGCTGAACACCGTATCCGGAGTGTCGAGGCTGAGTTCGCCGACCTCAGAACTGATCGTCACGTCCAGGCTGCGGGGTACCCCCACCGAGGGCGCCTCCTGCTCGTAGTAGAGGTCGTAGGTACCGGGGCGGTCGACGGTGAAGCTCTCCGATGACGGCACACGCTCACGCGCAACGGCGTTCTTGGATGGACTGCCGAGACGTTCCGCCGACCCGTCCGAGAGCCACTGCGTGGTGAGGAACCCCAACATCACCGCCACCCCGGCCGCCCACAACAGGCCCATCGACCAGCGCATGGTTCTGAGCCAAGCCTCGTCATGAATTGGCCCCGAGGCGTCGTTCGATGTGTTCACGAACTTCCGCCACTGCGGTCGCTTCTGCTCTGAACCAGCGCCCGGACCCGGGCACGATCACGCGCTCGTCCAACTCCAACCACCACTCCGGATCCGAGAAGGGCTGCCACGGCGCCGCCGATACCCCCCCACAGCATCAGGTCGATTCCCCGAGAGTCGGAATTGGGGTCGGCGACCACCACCGAGACGTTGCTTCCGGTCAAGGTGCCATCGGGATCGACGGTCACCGTGTAGTCCCCCCCAACGACTTGGAATGAGCCGATGGGGATCAGTTCGGTGGACATCCCCGCATGACGAGGAAGGTTTGGCTTGGGATCGACCTCGACCTCGCCGTCCCCGCGGATCACGATGGGATCGAGATAGCCCGGAAGCGCCGGGTCACCCGACATCGTTGAGCGCTCCAGGTAGATACCCAACCGGCCGGAGCGGACCGGCGAGGAAAACTCCACCTGGCCGGGGAAGTCCGAGCGCCCCAACGTCTCGGGGCCGCCATCGGAGAGGAATCCCACGACGACCAGGGTCACCCCGATGATGATCCCGGCCAACGCCAGCCCGGCGCCGCCGTAGACCCATGCCACCGATGGCTTGACCGCCTGAGGGCGGGTGGAGGCACCAGGCATCTGCGGGCGCGGTTTGGCCGACGGGATCATCGTCTCCATCATCGCAGCCGCACCGGTCAACGTGCGGGCATGGGTACCGATTGGCCCGTCAACTCAACCGCCTCGCACCAACGCTGCACCATCTGCAAGAGCTGCGATTCGGCGGGCCGCCTCGACGATCTCGTCATCAGGCCGAACAGCGGCGAGACGAATCCGCCCAGCTCCGTCCGGTCCATAGAGGATGCCGGGTTGAACAAGAACCCCGGCGGCGGCAAGGCGGGCGGCAGCCGCCCGATCGTCTCCGCCGACCTTGGCCCACAGGTAGAAACCACCCGCGGGAAGTTCCACATCCGCCAAACCGGCCTGCCTGACCGACTCGGCAAGCACCTCCAGTCGGTGGCGGTATCGATTCCGCTGCTCGGCGACGTGTGACTGATCGCACCATGCCGCGACGGCAGCAGCCTGCATCGGCCCCGGCACCACCAGGCCCAACTCCCGCCTCCGCTCACCCAAGGCAGCGACCAATTGTGCGTCGCCCGCGTAACAGCCCACTCTGCCTCCGGCCAGGTTGGAGCGCTTCGACAGCGAGTGAAGCGCCAACAAACCTTCGCCTCCAGAGGACAGCACAGTTGATGCGGGAAGCTGGTCCTCACCTGCAGGGCCCCCGCTCCACGTGTACTCGAGATAGCACTCGTCAGAGCACACGATGATTCCTCGCTCGCGTGCCCAACTCGCAACCGCACCGAGGTCGTCAAGGCCACCGGCCGGGTTGCCGGGCGAGTTCACCCAGAGCAGGCGAGCCCTGGCGGCATCTTCAGGTTCGACTGCGTCCAGGTCGAGGGAGAATCGACTCGTCATCGGCACCCGGACCACGCGACAGCCCGCCAGGTCCGCTCCAACCGCATAGGTGGGATACGCCACCGCTGGAACGAGGACCGTGTCACGGTGCGAAGCGACCAGCGGCCCCAGCAGCAACGCAAGGCTGCCAACGAACTCCTTCGTTCCCACGCAGGCCGCCACCGCATCCGGTGAAATCTCCAGGTCCAGGCGTCGCCGCATCCAATCCGAGGCCGCAGCGCGGAACTCGGGTGAACCCACCGACTTTCCATAGGGTCCGAGCGAGTCCCCTGCGGCGTTCATCGCCCGGACTGCGCAGGCGGGCGGTGGGTCACACGGTGAACCCAACCTGAGGTCGATTGGCCCGTCGATCATGGCCGTCCGACCTCCGACATGATCATCGCCATCACTCCCCCACGGCCACCGGCTCGAACTCGGAGAACCGGCCTCGTTGTTCCTCCGGCAGCCGGGTCCTCATGACCATCTGTTCCTCCTCCGACACCTCCGAGAGCACCTCGCCGAGTGCATGAACCGCAGCGATCACATCGCCGCGCGCCCACGGGATGTGCAGCTCGATCACGGGCCGCTGCGAGCGCAGTCGGTCACCGATGGCTTGGACCAGCCCGTCGATGCCCTGCCCGGTAGCGGCCGAAACAGCCACCGAGCCGGGCGTGGCCGCAGCGAGACGGGCCGCGTCGGCCCCACGATCGGCCTTGTTGAAAACCAACAACTCAGGCCGATCACCGCCGCCGATCTCGGCCATAATGGCCCGAACGACGGCGATCTCCCCGGCCGGGTCCGGCGCTGAGGCATCGACCACGTGAACCAGCAAATCGGCCTCGGGCACCACCGAAAGTGTGGTCTTGAACGCTTCGACCAGTTCGTGAGGCAGCTTGCGAACGAACCCAACGGTGTCGGTCAACAGCACCACCTCGCCACCGGGCAGCGCGAGCTTGCGGGTGGTGGGATCGAGGGTTGCGAACAGGCGGTCCTCAACGAGCACGCCGGCGTCGGTCAACCGGTTCTCCAACGATGACTTCCCCGCGTTGGTGTAGCCGACGATGACGACGTGGGCCACGCCCGACCGGCGCCGCGCCTTCGACTGCGTCGACCGATGTTGTCGCACCTCGCGCAGCTCCGCCTCCAGCTTGTGGACCCGTCGGTCCAGGCGCCTGCGGTCTGTCTCCAAGGCCTTCTCACCGGGACCGCGGCGTGCGCCGCCCAAACCGCCTGCCTGCTGTGAAAGCGCCTTGCCCCGTCCCTTCAGCCGAGGTGCCAGGTAACGCAGCTGGGCCAGCTCAACCTGGGCCTTGCCCTCCTGGCTGGATGCGTTCTGGGCGAAGATGTCAAGGATGACCGCAGTGCGATCGATCGCAGACCTTCCAAGCAGCTTTTCCAGGTTGAACTGTTGGGCCGGGCTGAGCTGATCGTCGAAGACGACGGTGTCACAGTCGGTGGCCTCGGCCATCTGCTTGATCTCGGCAGCCTTGCCGGAACCAACGTAGGTGGCCGGGTCCGGTGCCCTCCGCCGTTGGGTGAGCCGACCAACCACGTCAGCGCCGGCCGTGTCCACCAACAACTCAAGTTCGTCCAGCGACGCGTCGGTGTCGTCGTCGTGACCGTCGACCACAACCGCCACCAGAAGGATCTTCTCTCGGAACGTCCGCTCGATCAGGCCACGGGACTCGCCGCCGAACTCACCGAACCCGCCTCGGTGGGTCTCGGCGGTCTCGGCGGGGTGCCCAGCCGTCACCGGCTCCGCATCCGCTTCCTGCACCGGCTCGCTGTTCGGACCGGCCACCTGCCCAGCTTGCCCAACCACGGTGGGCTCCCAGCCGTCCTCATCGATACTCACGGCGTCTCCAGGTCGGCGACGAACGTGGCGGGCCCAACGAGTGATGCCTCCGTTTCGCCGAGCTCGACGACCGCCTCCCCGCCGGGCATGCGAATGGTGACCCGGTCGCCCACCAGTCCCCAGGTGCGGGCGACCCAGGCAGCCACGGTGGCACCCGAGCCGCAGGCCTCTGTCAGGCCGACGCCCCGCTCCCAGGACCGCATCACCAGGGTGTCGGGCCCGACTGACTCAACGACATGCACGTTGGCGCCACCAGGTATGGCGTCCTCCACCCGGCGGCCAACCTTGGCGAGGTCGATCGACGTCAGGTCGGGGACCAACGATCCGGCGCCCAGCAGCACAACGTGGGGATTGCCCACCGAACCGGTGGCCGCCTGCGCAAACCCCATCTCCCCAACCACCGCCGGGAGCGTTGGGCCTGCCGACACCGGCCCCATCTCTGCCAGGACCGACAGTGTCAACGGGTCGGATGCGGCCGTCGCCACCGCCTGACGAACACCCCCTGGGGTTGCCACGGTGACCGTGCCCTCGTGTAAGCCTGCGGCTCGAAGGTGGGCCTGAACCAGGCAGCGAAGGCCATTACCCGAGATCTCCGCCTCGGTGCCGTCGGCGTTGTGAAGCCGAAACGCCACGTCTGCCCGGTCGGACACCCCGCCCCAGATCAGACCGTCAGCGCCAATACCCGTGTGACGATCGCACAGGGCACGCGCCAAGTCGGGGCTGTTTGGCAACGGCCCGTTGGTCGCCTCGAGGACCACCAGAAAGTCGTTACCGAGGCCGTGATGCTTGGAGAGGTGCATGGGCGCACCAACCTAACGACCCGACGCTCCCGGTCCGCCCCACTTTTTGGCGTCGGTCCAGACCCGGTGCGCCGCCGAGGCCACCGTCGCTGCGTCGGCCTCCCCATCGACCCACGTCAGCCGAGGGTCGCGACGAAACCAGCGTTCTTGGCGAACAGCGAACTGCCGGGTACGAACGATGGCGGTGCTGACGGCGTTGTCGAGCGTGCGCTCCCCCCGGAGGTGTTCAGCAAGTTCCCGGTAGCCGAGCGCCTGCGCTGCGGTCCTCGACATTGGTTGAGGTCGGTCGAGCAGTGCCCGCACCTCGTCGAGCAGGCCTGCATCCATCATCGCCATGAAGCGCTTCTCGACACGGCGGGCGGTTACATCACGGCCGAGCCTCAAGCCCACCAATACGAACGGGCTCGGCGGGTACGCCTCCAGTCCCGGCCCAAACGATGAGAAGGGACGTCCCGAACCCAGGGTGACCTCCAAGGCTCGAATCACCCGACGCCGGTTGGTGGGCTGGATACGGGCGGCCGCCGTCGGGTCCAGTCCGGCCAACCGGGCGTGCAGCGCCTTGACGTCCGACTCACCTGCTGCGTCGGCCTCGAGTTGTAGCGCCACATCGGGGTATCGACCGGGCAGGCTGAGGTGATCGATCAACGCCTGGTGATACAGGCCGGTGCCCCCCACCACCACGACGTGCGCGCTGCGGGTTGCGATGTCATCGAACGCCTCGTTCGCAGCCCGTTGGAAGCGGGCCACCGAGAACTCCTCGTCAGCATCGACCAGGTCGATCAGGTGATGGGGCACGAGCGCCCGTTCTGCGAGAGAAGGCGTTGCAGTGCCGACATTCATGTGGCGGTACACGGTCATCGAGTCGGCGGCGACCGCCTCGAGCGGCTGGACCAGGTCGGCCAACGCCAGCGTGACCGACGTCTTACCCGACGCCGTGGGCCCCACCAGCGCCAGAGGTCGCCCGACGCCCTCGGCACCGTCCCACCGGGACGGACCCCAATTCATCTGCCACCTCGCCGCGCTCGGCCGGGAACGACCCACACGTGGATCACAACGACGGAGTGGCAGGAGGAGGCAGGGTTGAAAGGGGCGACGCCCCGTACAGCACGCGGACCATCCTGAGCTCCGGTCGGGTCATCCGCTCAAGCGTCATGGTCGTCGTCATCAAACCCGATCCTGACCGGTTTCACCACGGCCTCGCCGGCTTCGTCGGAGGCCCGCAGGTCGACCCGCGCGATCAGGCTCCACTCGTTGGTTTCGTCGGGATCGACCAGCCACTGCGTGACGTCCCAATGGTCGGGGTGTTCCTCGATTCGCAGAAATCTTGCGCTGCGGGCATCGGCGTCGATGCCGATCGAGTCCCATTCGTCCCAGTAGGGCTCCATCAGGTCGCGCCACCACACGAGATCGTGTTGCTCACCATCATCGAACACCAGCCTCGAGAGCGACCCATGGTCATGGCGGGCCAGTGCCTGCACCCACCGAAACACCTCGGTGCGCACCATCGCCCGAAAGGCCCGCTTGTCGGCCGTGATCGGCGGAGGTGTCGAGGCGATGGCCGCAGCATCGAGCGCATCCGACGAAACCCCATCACCGAGCGCCCCCTCCAACAGCGCATACTCTTCCAGCAGGGACGAGTCGACCTGCCGGATCACGGCACCGACCCATGCGGTGATCTCTTCCAACTCCTCGGTACGAGACTCCTCCGGCACGTTTCGCTGCAGCGTTCGGTACACCTCGGTGAGATAGCGCAGCAGTACGCCCTCGGAGCGCTTCACGCCCAACGAGGTGACGTAATCACGAAAGCCCAAGCCCTGCTCGTACAGGTCGCGGGCCACCGCTTTGGGGCGAAGCCACTCGCCGGTCACCCACGGATGGTGCTCGGAGAATGTGGCCAGCATGGACAACAACTCATCGCGCAACGGTTGAGGCCAGCGGATCTCCCCAAGGCGCTCCTGACGCTCGTCGAAGTCGACGCCCTCCATCTTCATCCGCGTGTAGGCCTCATCGCGAGCCTTCCGTTGCTGAGCGATGAGCACCTGTCTGGGATCGTCCAACGAGGCCTCAACGACCGACAGTACCGACAGTGCGTACTCGGGATCGTCTGGCTCATAGCTGTTCACCACCTCGACGACAAACGGCGCCAGGGGCCGATCGAGTGCAAAGTCAGCCTGTAGATCGCCGTGAACCACGAGGCTGCGACCCTGTGAATCGGGCTCCTCCGACCGAGCCAGAATCCCCGCCTCCTCCAGCGAGGTGATGATTGCCTCCGCCCGGCCAAGCAAAGCCAACTTGGCCCCGTCGCTCTCATGGGAGTGTTCGATCATGCGCCTCAGGGCGGCCTCACCGTCGCCCGGGCGCGACAGCACATGGAGCACCATCGAGTGCGTCATGGCCATCCGGGAGTTGAGCTTTTCAGGCAATGCCGAGCAAAGCCGGGCAAAAGTGTCGTTGTTCCAATGGGCGTAGCCTCGCTCCGGGGCCTTTTTCCTCACGATCTTGCGCAGCTTGGTGGTGTTCGTCCCGGCCTTCTGCTCGGCACGCAGGTTTTCCACGACATGTGGTGGGGCCTGGGCCACGACGTATCCCTCGGTGTCGTAACCCCGACGGCCCGCCCGACCCGCCACCTGGGCAAACTCGCGTGCGGTCAGGATGCGGGTCTCGGTACCGTCGTATTTGTACAACTGTGTGAAGATCACCGTTCGGATTGGGATGTTGACGCCGACGCCCAAGGTGTCGGTGCCGCAGATCAGGCGCAGCCACCCCTCCTTGGCCAGGCGTTCAACCAGCAACCGGTATCGCGGCAGCAAGCCTGCGTGATGCACGCCCACGCCGTGAGACAGGAAACGCTTCAAGTCCTTGCCGAAGGGCGTGTCAAAACGGACGCCCGTCAACACCTCGGCCAACTCACGGCGTTCTGCCTTCGTGAGCACGCTGAGTGAGGTAAACGCCTGGGCCTGCTCGGTCGCCGCCTGCTGGGTGAAGTGCACGACGTAGGCGGGCACCCGGTCTGCGGCGATCAGGTCTTCAACGGTTTCGATCAGCGGTGTGGTTCGGTACTCAAAGCTGAGTGGCACCGGTCGTTCCACTCCGGTGACCACCTCGATGCTGCGGCCGGAACGTCCGACCAGGTCGTCTGCCAACCAACCCACGTCACCAAGAGTCGCCGACATGGCGAGCAGCCGGGTGTTGGGCAGTTCCAGGATCGGTACCTGCCAGGCCCAGCCGCGGTCTGGCTCGTCGTAATAGTGAAACTCGTCCATCGTCACGTGGCTTGGTGCGCCGCCGGGCGCTCCGGCCAGCGCCTGGTGCGCCAGAATTTCGGCGGTTGCGCAGATCACCGGCGCATCCGGGTTGATCGTGGCGTCGCCGGTGAGCATGCCGACCGCGTCATCACCCAGCGCCTCACGCAACTGAAAGAACTTTTCCGACACCAACGCCTTGATCGGCGCCGTGTACACCGAGCGCTCCCCCGCAGCCAGGGCGGCCACGTGACCGGCGGTGGCCACCAACGACTTACCCGACCCGGTCGGCGTGGTGAGGATCACGTGGCTGCCGGAAAACAGCGCCAGGATCGCCTCCTCCTGGGCGGGGTACAACTCGAGGCCCTGGTCCGCCACCCAGCCGAGAAACACCTCGAGCGCCTCGTCCTGGCTGGGGTTGGGTGGCAGCTCAAGGCGGGTCACCCGCTGGAGTCTGACAGCCCTTGCCTTGCCTCGTCTCGTTCGGTCTCACAGACGTCCCGCACCCAGCACCCAAGCAGATGATCGTTGACCACGCCGAGCGACTGCATGGTCGAGTGGACGGTCGTGGGGCCGACAAATCTGAAGCCTCGCTTCTTGAGTATCTTCGAGAGCGCCGTCGCGCCGAGTGGGACCGCCGAAGCATCGAGCATCGAGACGGGCGCCACGTGCTCGGGCTCGTCCCCCGCCGACCACAACAGTTCGGCGAGTGAATCACCTGCGGCCCACAGTTGGATCGCCGCCCGAGCATTGCCCAACGTCGCCTCGATCTTGGCGCGGTTGCGCACAATGTTCGAGTCGGCGAGCGCGTCGGCAACCTCAGCTTCGCCCCACCCTGCCAGCACCTCCGGGTCGAAGCCCTGAAACCGCTCCCTGAAGGCCTCTCGCTTCTTCAGGATCGTCAGCCAACTCAGACCTGCCTGAAATCCTTCGAGGCACAGCTTTTCGAAGATCGCCCGCTCGTCGATGACCGGACGGCCCCACTCGGTGTCGTGGTAGGTGCGGTAGATCTTGGGTTGGACACCCCACATGCACCTGGCGTGGCCGTCCCCGCCGACCGCCAGGTCCTGTCGTGTTCCAGCGCCGGTTTGGAGCATGGCTGTGGCCGTCGCCGCCATCTCGTTCGCCGTGGAGTTGTTGGTGATCGCCATAGGTTCACCCTCCCCCGATTTCAGCGCCGATGCCAGCGCATCGCAGGGGCCTCGTACCCCGGGGGGAGCCGACCCGGCGGCACCCGATGTTGGAGACCAAGCACGATCCGTCCAGGCTCGCATCCCAGACCGGCGCCGCCACACGAGCTACAAGAACTGCTCCAGCAGTTGATAGGCGTCGACGGCAAGGGTGTCGGCCGAATCGGCACCGTAGGCCTCGAACAACGTGGGCACCAGCATTGGCCCCATGTTGGAGGCGATCGTGGTGGCTGCGATCATCAGATCGCACCATCGGGAACCCACACCGACCCGGCCTACGTCGACCCAGCCGGCAAACCCGCCGGCGCCAAGGATCAAGTTGGGGAGCGACGGGTCGCCATGGATGACGACCAGGTCGTCGTGATCGTCGGGATCAGTTCGATCCAGGGAGGCCACCAGGGTGTCGAACCCGACGCGGCGGTAGGCATCGTCGAGGTTTTCCGATGCAATGAGTCCCCGCTTCAAGCGTGCCTTGGCCACCTCAAGCCGGGTCGCCCAGTCGCTTCGAAACGGGCAGTCGGCGACGCTGAGGTTGTCGTGCCACACGCGCAGGGCCTTCGCAAAAAGGTCGACGAGTTCCTCCGGGCGGGCGCGCGCCTCCCGTCGGGTGGCATCAAAGCCCGGGATCCGTTCGGTCAGCAGCGTCGCCGTGCCGTCGCCGTGGTCGACGAACTCGATCACCTTCGGCACCGGGGCTCCGGCCATCGCCAACCACTCCAGGCGCTGCGACTCGTCGGCGACGTTGCCCCACGTTGCGTCCTGTCCGATCGGGCCGGTCTTGGCGACGACCAGGACGCCGTCCTCGCGCTCGACGAACTCCACGGTGGTGTCGCTCATCCGGCGCTCACCGGGATGCGCGTGCGATGCACCGGCGAATCGCCGATATCGACGATCTCCCCCACCAGGCTGGTCATTCGGGCCTCCGTGACCAGGGCGCTCACGTAGGTGCCTGGCCGGGGCCGAACACCCGCCGGAGCAGGCAGGTGGATCCGTTTGTTGTGGCGGGTCAGGCCCGTGATCATCGATGGATCTCTGCGTGAGGGACCGGTAACGACCACCTCGTCAACCCGGCCGATACGAGCTTTGTTGGCACGAACCGCCGACCGCTCGATCACCGCTCTCAGGCGTTCCATTCGGTTGACCGAGACGGCGTGATCAACGAAGGCAGCGGTCATCTCGGCGGCTTCGGTGCCGGGACGGGACGAATAGATGAACGTGTACGCCGAGTCGAACTGCGCCTCGGCGCACACCTCAAGGGTTGCCTCAAAGTCGGCCTCGGTCTCACCCGGAAACCCCACGATGACATCGGTGGTCAGCGCCAGGTCGTCGATACCGATCCTGGCATCGTGTACAACCCTGAGATACCGCTCGGCGGTATAGCCCCGGTGCATCGCCGCCAGCACCTCGTTGCTGCCGGACTGCATCGGCAGGTGCAGGTGTTCGCAGACCGCAGCGGTGTGGGCCATGGCGGCGATCGTTTCTGCGCGCATGTCCTTCGGGTGCGGGCTGGTGAAGCGAACCCGGCGGATGCCGGGCACCGAGCCGACCGCGCGCAGCAGGTCGGCGAAGAGTGGCCGTGCCCGACCGGACGCGCACATCGCCTCCCGCTCCGTCAACCACGCCTCACCCACGACGAACTCGTGCGACGGGGTGCCGGCCGGTGCGCCGTCGTGTTCCCCACGGACCCTGAGCGTGAGGTCGCGCCCGTAGCTGTCCACGTTCTGGCCGAGCAGGGTCACCTCGGTCACGCCATCCGCCGCCACCCGACGCACCTCGTCCAGCACGTCGCCGAAGGGACGGCTGATCTCAGGACCTCGAACAGCAGGAACGATGCAGAACGCACAACTGTTGTCGCAGCCAAACTGGATGGTGACCCAGGCGGCCCAGCCTTGCTCCCGCTTGGCGGGAAGTGCCGATGGGAAGGCCTCGTGGTCCGCGGCGGCGGTCGCCTCCAGGATCTCCATCGTCGGACCGTCCCGCCGGGCCGCCTCCAACAGTTCGCTGACACGGCCCACATTGTGGGTGCCCATGACCACGTCGACGTAGGGCGCCCGTTGCTGCACAACCTCGCGGTCCTTTTGGGCAAGACAGCCGCCGACGACGATCTCCAGTTCGGGTCGACGGTCCTTCTCCGACTTGAGGTGTCCCAGCGTGCCGTACAACTTGTTGTCGGCATTCTCACGGATGCAGCAGGTGTTGAGCACCACGACGTCGGCCTCGCTCACCTCGGTGGTCGCTTCCAGCCCATCGGCCTCAAGCACGCCTGCGATCCGCTCCGAGTCGTGCTCGTTCATCTGACACCCAAAGGTGCGTACCAGGTATTTCCGAGCCATTTGCCCATGCTAACGGTGCGTCCCCACGTCGAGCCGCGCCTATACTTTTGCAAGCACCGGCGCCGCCTCAGCAGGCACGACGAAACCACGGGCTCTCTGGGCGGACCCGGCATGTACGGGCGTGAGCCGGTTCCGTCCCCCATCCACAGGAGCAGTCACTCATGAGCGGTCGAGCCGTTCGCACCCAGGCCCTCGCAGCCGCCACCAACCGTCCGAGCAGCATCCCACCCGGATCGAGCATCGAGACGCCGTCCGAACTGTTCGGCCGGAACGTGTTCTCAAAGACGGTGATGCAGAGCAGGCTTCCCAAGGGTGTCTACGAATCCCTCCAGGCCACCGTCGACGAGGGGGCCCGACTCGACCCATCGGTTGCCGACGTCGTTGCATCCGCGATGAAAGATTGGGCGGCCGAGCACGGCGCCAGCTACTTCGCCCACGTCTTCTATCCGCTCACGGGTCTCAGCGCCGAGAAGCACGACAGCTTTCTCGACACTGACGGCGCGGGGCTGGCCATCTCCAACTTCTCAGGCGGCTCCCTGGTGCAGGGCGAACCTGACGCTTCGTCGTTTCCAAGCGGCGGCATCCGCGAGACCTTTGAGGCTCGCGGGTACACCGCCTGGGACGTCACCAGCCCGGCCTACATCCTCGAAAACCCAAACGGCAACACCCTGTGCATTCCCACCGCCTTCGTGTCATGGACCGGCGAGGCACTCGACAAAAAGACCCCGGTGCTGCGCTCCCAGCAGGCCCTCAACGTGCAGGCCCAGCGCATGCTGAGGCTGTTCGGCCACGAGGATCCACCGCGGGTCTCGTGTTTCGCCGGTGCCGAGCAGGAGTATTTCCTGATCGATCGCAACTTCTATTTCGCTCGACCCGACCTGATGTCCACAGGTCGCACGCTGATGGGCGCCGCCCCACCAAAGGGGCAGGAGTTCGACGATCACTATTTCGGCGCCATCCCTGAGCGTGTCCTCTCGTTCATGTTGGACGCAGAACGCGAGATGCTGAAGCTGGGTATCCCCACAAAGACCCGCCACAACGAGGTTGCTCCCGGCCAATACGAACTGGCGCCGATCCACGAGGAGGGCAACGTCGCGGCCGACCACCAACAGTTGACGATGTCCACCTTGAGCCGGGTGGCGCATCGTCACGGGTTGGTGTGCCTGCGTCACGAGAAGCCGTTCAAGGGCGTCAACGGCTCGGGCAAGCACGTCAATTGGTCGTTGGGCAACGCAGAGCAGGGCAACCTGTTGAATCCCGGCGACACGCCGCACGCCAACGCACAGTTTCTGGTGTTCTGTGCGGCGGTGATCCGTGGCGTCGACAAACACGGGGCCGTCATGCGGGCTGCGGTCGCCTCGTCTGCCAACGACCATCGTTTGGGAGCCAACGAGGCTCCACCCTCGATCATGTCGGTGTTTTTGGGTGACCAACTGGCTGACGTCTTCGAACAGGTGGCCCAAGGCGGCGGCGCCACCACCTCGAAGGAGCACGGCACCCTGAAGGTGGGCGCCGACACGCTGCCCCAGTTGCCGAAGGATCCGGGCGACCGCAACCGCACCAGCCCATTCGCGTTCACCGGCAACCGCTTCGAGTTCAGGGCGGTTGGCTCGTCACAGTCGATCTCCGGACCTCTGGTGGTGCTTAACAGCATCGTGGCCGACAGCCTGGACTATCTGGCCACCGAGATCGAGAACGCCGTGGATGGTGGAGCCGACTTCAACGAGGCCGTGCAGGATGTGCTCAAAGACGTGATGACCAAGCATGGCCGGGTGATCTTCAACGGGGATGGATATGCCGAGGAGTGGCAGGTCGAGGCTGCTGCTCGGGGTCTTCCGAACCTCCGCTCCACCCCCGAGGCCCTCGCCGCCTACGAGACCAAGGAGGCTCAGGACCTGTTCGATCGGCTCGACGTGCTGACTCCCCGCGAGTTGCACAGCAGGTTTGAGGCCTACATGGCGCAGTACGTCATGTCGATCGGCGTCGAGGCCCGCTCCACGCTGGAGCTGGCCCGCACCCTGATCTACCCGGCGGTCAAACGATTCCAGTCCAATCTCGCCACGACGGAGACCAACCTGGTGGCGCTTGGTCTCGGTGGGGACACCGAGACCCTCACCCGGGTAACCGACCTGATCGCCCAACTGATCGGCGCCACCGCGCCGCTTGGCCGGGCGATCGAGGGCCTGCCGGGGGATGCCCCAATCGGCGAACAGGGTAACTACTGCAGAGACGAGATTCTCCCGGCGATGACCGCCGTCCGTGCGGCCACCGACTCGCTCGAGGAGATCGCTGACGACGAGCTGTGGCCGCTGCTGACCTACCAGGAGATGCTCTACATCAAGTAGTCCCGAGCCGGCGCAGCGAGCCCGACCTGATTACTCGAGGACCCGTCGGCTGCGAAGCGGGTGGTCCTTCGGGATCTCCACCAAGACCAGCCGAACACCCTCCGGCGACCTGATCCACCACTCGATCAATCCCCATGGCATGCGCTCAGGTCGCCCGTCATGAGCGACGTCCGCCTGAATCAACCGATCTGATTCGACCATCACGTCCGGCACCTGCAGCCACAACGCGAGGCCGGCGGGGTCCGAGCCGTGTCCGCTGAACTCCACCAGCACACCGCCACAGAAGAACGCCACCCCGGTGGCCACCCCTTCGGCACCGTACTCACGGGCCACGCTCAGCCCGAGTGTGTCGCGCCACCACGCAGTCGACGCCGCCAGGTCGTCGGTCCGAACCAAGAGGCGTGAGGAGAGCACATCCACGCTTCGACGATAGCGACCTGACGTGGTCCGGGGTCGAGCATTCGTGCCGAGGTCGACGGAGCGCCCGCTCGGCGGAAGTGGGCCGGCTAGGTTGTCCGACATCGCGACAGAACCTTCAGGCGGCGCGGCCGGCGCACCGTCCAAGCCCGGCCTGCGAGATGCCGCAGCCGCCTTTCGATTTCGCAACTTCCGCCTGTTCTGGATCGGCGCGTTGCTGTCCAACAGCGGCACCTGGGTGCAGAACCTCACGGTGCCCTACGTGGTGTTTCAGCTGACCCATTCGTCCACCTGGGTGGGCATTGCGGCCTTCAGCCAACTGGCACCCATGGCGATGATGTCACCGTTGGGCGGCACCATCGCCGATCGGTTGGATCGGCGACGGGTACTGCTCGTCACCCAGGTCGCCATGGGAGTGGTGGCCATCATGATGGGAGGCGCGTGGGTCACCGGCGTGGCCTCGGTGCCGGTGATCATCGGCCTCGTGGCCGTGGGAGGCGTCATCACCGGTATCAACGCGCCCGCATGGCAGGCGTTCGTCTCCGAATTGGTGCCGCGCGACGCGCTCCTCAACGCCGTGACCCTCAACTCGGCACAGTTCAATGCAGCCCGCGCCTTCGGCCCGGCACTTGGCGGGCTGGTGTTGGTCACCCTCGGGCCCGGCCCGGCCTTCTTCATCAACGCCGCCTCCTACGGCGCCGTGCTGGTGGCCCTGGCGTTGATCGCTACGCCCAAACGACCGCCCGTGTCCACGCCTCGCCCCCCCATTCTCTCCGATGCCCGCGCCACCATCGGCTACGTCCAGGACCGCCGTGGCATGTTGGCCTGTTACGTCGCAGTGGTTGCCTTGGGACTCTTCGGTCAACCGATCTTCTCCTTGGTGATCGTGTTCGCCGAGGAGGTCTTTCAAGTTGGAGGTTTGCGATACGGGTTGCTCAGCGCAGCCCTCGGCATCGGGTCGGTGATTGCGGCACCGGTCGTCGCCGGACCTGGTTCTGGAGTTGCAAGAAGCCGGCTGGCCGGGAATTCCATGGTTGTGTACGGCATCGCCCTGGTGTGTTTCGCAGCGGCGCCGATCTACCTGCTGGGGTTGCTCGCACTGCTCATCGCCGGTGGCGCCTACCTGCCGATCGCCGCAACCCTCAACACCACGCTGCAGATCCAGGTGGACGAGGCCATGCGTGGCAAGGTGTTGGCGCTGTATCTCACCCTGTTCACCATCTCGATTCCGGTCGGATCCTTGGTGCAGGGATGGTCCAGCGACGTCATCGGCGCGCGTACCACCGTGATCATCGCCGGGTGCGCCTACCTGGCCGCCACCCTCGCCCTTCGGCGCCCCTCATGGCTGGGGCACCTGGACGACTAGCCCGACCCTTCGATCGGCACCAGCCGCGCGTCCGCCCACCTCGGCATCGCTTGTTCCGGGGGGCCGACCTCGAGCCAGGCCCTCTGCGCGCCATCGGCTGGATCGACATGACCGGGGGCGCTCAGCAGGGATGCGGGGGCACCATCCGGGTTGCGTGTCTCTCGGCTCGTCCAGCCCATCCCTCCGCCAATTGCCGAGGCGATTTGAGTTCGATGCTGCTCCGTGCCGCTCAGCCCAAGGTGGACCGCGTCGCCCAGCACCTTCACCAGATCCTCGGGACGATCCAGGCTGGGGACCCGGGGCACATCAGCCATCAACGGGTCGGCCAGTTGCACCAGCCTCCGCACCGCTTTGTCCCTTGGATCTTCCAACGCGATCAATGCGTCGGCCAACGCCCAGGTTCGCCAGACGGCGGTGAGCCATTGTGGGTCGCCGTCCGGCGCGGCTACGGCGACACCCCGGTTTGGGTGACGGCGCAGCGCAGCCGTCACCTGAAGGATCATGTCGTCCGTCGGGCCAAGGTGATCCACCGCGAGGACAGCGACAAGGTCATTCGGGTCGACGGGATGCAGATCCGTTCCCAGGCACAAGTCGCTCTCGACAGCAAACGGGTCGATCAGCCTGCGGGCGCCTGCCGCCAGGCCTGCGGCCGGACCACCATCGGCAGGTCGTTCCGAGACGACCTCCACCTGTCGCCCGTCCGGCGACCTGCCGACCGGGGCCCTCCCGGCCGGACGAACCACCACCGTCCGACCGGGCACGGGCGTCGCCAACGCCCAATCGACCAGCCGCACCCCGCCAATCACACACAGTGCCTTGTCGATGCCGCCCAGACGTTGACCCGAACCCCCGGCCACCACCACGAGATGATGTGGTGGTGGTGCCGCATGGCGTTGCATGGTGTGCACTCTCTCATCCCGAGAGGACGCGCACCCCAACGCCTCCGATCCAGAAGAGGCCAGAAGGGCCAGAAGGGGCCAGACGGGGCGACCGTGGCACGCTGGGGGATGCCCAAGAACGCCCGAACTCACCCGGTGACCGTGCTCCGTGGTGGCCACCGGATGGACGGCACCACCGCTGATCGCCTGGCCACCGAGGAACCGTTGGAGCTGCGCCTCGATGGCCGGGTGCTGACCACCACGATGCGAACGCCTGGTGACGACGTTGAGCTGGCTCACGGGTGGCTCCTTGCCGAGGGCATCATCTCCAACGGCGGGGACGTCCGCTCAGCCCAGTTCGACCTGGGTGTCGCTGGTGACGATTCAATGAACGTCCTCGATGTCTCGCTGGCACCCGGCATGGATGCGCCACCACCTGAGAGGGAACGCCTGACCACCACCACGTCATCGTGCGGCATCTGCGGTACCTCGGCGCTTGACGCGATCGCCGTCAGCACCAGGTATCCACCCCACGATGACTCCAGCTCGATGACGAGCGACGTGGTCGTCGGATTGCCGGACCTCCTCCGCGCCGACCAATACCTGTTCGACCAAACCGGCGGTACTCACGGTGCCGGGCTTGCAACGTGCGACGGCTCAATGATCGCCGTCCGGGAGGACGTGGGCCGACACAACGCCGTGGACAAGGTCATTGGATGGGCGGTGATACAGAACCTGATGCCGTTGACCGGGCGTGCATTGGTGCTCTCGGGAAGGGCGGGCTTCGAACTGGTGCAGAAGGCCGCCATGGCCGGGATACCAGTGGTGGTGGCCGTTGGAGCGCCCACCGCCCTGGCCGTCGAGGTTGCCAATCACACCGGCATCACCCTGGTGGGTTTCGTGCGAGACCGTGGCGCCAACATCTACTCGCGGCCAGATCGCATCATCGGTTGCGCCGAGGTCGAACGCGGCAAAACCGTCGAGGCCAAGAGCGACGAACAGCGGGGAGAACGGGCTGGAGATCCGTTCTCCCCGCCGGAAAGCGGGACTGGTGGCTGGCAGGCTCGGGAGTCCCACGTCGGGGGTGGCTGTGAAACCACCACCTGGACCGGAAACCCACCACCGACTGGGATGGCGGCGGGTCTCCGAGATTGAGGGCCGTCGCGGGCGGGACCGCGACGGCCGGAACGTTGCAGCAGGTCAGCTGTCGAGGGCGATCGGCACGTCGTCGGCGTCGGTGAATCCATCGGGGTCGAGGCTGCCCTCGGCATCCTCCGGCTCATCAGGCTTGTCGCCGATGCCCATCTGGTTGCGGACCAACTCGGAGACCTCCACCATGATCTCGGGATTGTCGGTGAGGAACTGCTTGGCGTTTTCTCGCCCCTGCCCCAACTGTTCGCCGTCATAGGTGTACCAGGCACCGGACTTCTTCACGATGTTGAGATCAACCGCCATATCGAGCAACGAGCCCTCACGGCTGATGCCCTGGCCGTACATGATGTCGAACTCGCACTGTTTGAACGGCGGGGCCATCTTGTTCTTGACCACCTTGACCCGGGTGCGGTTGCCCACCACCTCAACACCGTTCTTGATCGCCTCAATGCGACGGATGTCGAGGCGGACCGACGAGTAGAACTTGAGCGCACGACCACCGGAGGTGGTTTCGGGCGACCCAAACATGACACCGATCTTCTCTCGCAACTGGTTGATGAAGATGCAGATGGTGTTGGACCGGTTGAGGTTGGCCGTGAGCTTGCGCAGCGCCTGAGACATGAGGCGGGCCTGCAGCCCAACGTGGGTGTCGCCCATATCACCCTCGATTTCGGCCCGTGGCGTCAGCGCAGCCACCGAGTCGATCACCACCACGTCAATCGCACCGGAGCGCACCAACATGTCGGTGATCTCGAGCGCCTGCTCGCCGGTGTCCGGCTGGGAGATCAGCAACTGGTCGATGTCCACGCCAATTCTGGATGCATAGGACGGATCCATGGCGTGCTCGGCATCGACATAGGCGCAGGTGCCGCCATTGCGCTGCGCTTCGGCCACCACGTGCATGGCGAGGGTGGACTTGCCCGAGGCCTCCGGGCCGTAGATCTCAGTGACACGGCCGCGGGGAAGGCCGCCGATGCCCAGCGCCACGTCAAGCGACAGTGCGCCGGTGGAGATCGCCTCGACGTTCAGGGAGGTCTTCTCCCCCATCCGCATGACCGAGCCTTTGCCAAACTGCTTATCGATTTGGCCGAGAGCCATGTCGAGTGCCTTGCTGCGATCCGGATCATTTGCCATGGTGATCTCCTTGGCGATTGGGGGACACCTGCGGTCCCTGTGCTGTGTGGGTTGTGCTTGGTGTCGACACTACGGACGGGGTGTGACAACGAAGCCAAACCCTGACGGCCCGGTCATATTCGCTGCTGAGGCCGCGAGCCACAGCTGCTCTCTGCAGGCCGCAGCATTTGCCTGCGGACCGCAACTCTCAGCTGCAAGATGACGTCAGTGTAGTTACGAACGCCTGTTCGGTCAAGCCTCAGCCTCGTCATTCTTGGCCGGTAGCCTCACCCGATATGGAATCCACCGAGCCCACCCACTCCTACAACGCACGCCAGGTCAAGGTGGGAGCCGCCGTCATTAAGGTGATGAGCCGTGTCACCACGTGGTTCTACCGCATGACGAACGGGGTGATCGGCGGTCGATTCCTCAAGGGCACCGACGTCATCCTCGTCACCACCACCGGCCGCCACTCCGGCAAGGAACGCACCGTGCCGCTGCTGTACCTCGAGGACGGAGACGATCTGATCGTGGTGGCGTCGCAGGGCGGAATGCCAACCAATCCGGCCTGGTACTACAACGTCACACAACACCCCGACGTCACAGTGAACCGCCGAGGTCAGCAGGCCGGCATGGTGGCACGAGAGGTCAAGGGGTCCGAACGAGCCGAGCTGTGGCCCCGTCTGGTGGAGATGTACGCCGACTACACCGACTATGCCGCACGCACAGAGCGGACGATCCCGGTGATCAGGCTCAGCCCGGCCTGAGCATCCCAACAGCGGCGGAAAAGGCGGCCGCGCGCTCGCGATAGGTGCCGAGGCGGGGTGGGGTGGGCGCACCCGGAGCAAACAGCACCACGCCACCGGGTGGGGTGCGGTCGGCGGCGAGCCGCACCGCCTCAACCAGATCGGCGGCCGATGTTGCCGACACCTCTGCGGATCCTTCGACCCCATCGACCAACCGCTCGCACCAATCCAATCCCGTGTCGGGCAGCCCCACCAGCAGCACCGGCTTCGACGCGGCGACCAGCGCCTGCAACATCGGTTCCAGCGACACGTCGCGAGACTGGCCTCCGATCAGCCAGGTCACCGGCCGGTCGCCGACCGCACCAATTGCCGCTGCGGCCGCAAACGGATTGGAGGCCAACGCGTCGTCGATGTAGCGCACCCCATCGTGTTCGGCGATGGTCACATGCCGAGAGGGCAGTGCCTCGTAACGGTCGGCCAGCTCGAGTAACGCCGCGTCGAGTGCATCGGTCCCCCGCCCGAGAGCGAGGCACAGTTCCTCGGCTGCGGCGACCGCCAGCGCCAGGTTGGAACCCAGGTGCGTTGGAAATCCACGCTCGACCAGCCGCTCCGCAGCCGGGAGGGAGCGCGAGCGCTTCTGAGCGATGCATCGCACCTCGACACCCGAGGTCTCGAGTGATCCCACCGCAACCGGGTCGGCACTGTTGACGAGGACGATGCGCGGCGTCTCGGCGCCTCCGCCGGTGAACAACCGCAACTTGTCGGTGCGGTAGGCCTCGACCGAACCGTGCCAGGTGAGGTGATCGGCGTCCAACGAGGTGAGCACCCCGATGCTGGGGGGGTGATGAGCATCGGCGGCCATGTAGGAGGACACCTCGATCACGGCCGGCACGCCCGATGGCGGCAGGGGCGCCTGCTCCCAGATCGCCAAGCCGATGTTGCCGCCCATCAGGTGTTCGATGCCCAGCAGGTCGAGCAGCTGATCCAGGAGCGACGTCACCGTCGACTTGCCCTTGGTGCCGGTGATCCCCACCACCTCACGGTCGGAGCCGTAGGTACCCATCCACAGGTCGACCGCCGTGGTGAACCGTGCGCCCGAACGCTCCAAGCGTGCGCACACCGGTCCGTGTCTGGGGTAGCCCGGTGCGCGCAGGACCACGACCGACCCTTCGGAGCTGCCCGAACCCCCACGTAACCCGGAGCCGCCTCCCGCTGCTTCAACGACATCGATGGCCAGGGCGGTCGTCACGAGTTCAGCCCCTGCGGCGACCAGCACCAAGCAGTCCGCGTCGGTGACCGCATCAACATCGTCCACTGCCGCGGTGAGCGACGCAGGCCCGGCGCCGCTCACCGCGGCGAGAGCGGCGAGGTTGTCGATCCCCAGCCCCAGCATGAGCACTCGGGCCCCGGCAAGTTCGTCGAGCCGCACGACCGCCCCTATCCCGCCCGGGTTGGGTCGAGACGATCGAGCATCCAGCCCAGGTACGGCTCTGGCACACGGTGCTCGGACGTGGGCGTCATCAAGCTGACAAGGGAGGCCTGGTGCTTTTCGGCATACCGGGTGGCCTCGGCGCCGAGCGCCTGGACCACGGCTGCATTCGCCCACTCTGGCCGGGTGCTCAGCTCCGCCATGGCAGCCGCCGACTCCACCATCTCCCCCACGCACTCGTAGGGCTTCGATTCCTCGTCCCAAAGCTCCCGATAGCCGTCAACCTGCCGCGGATCGTGCAGCGGGCGACCGCCGAAGATCACCTCGAATCGGTCGGACGTCACGTGGGGGGCCAGCATCAGTGACGTAAACCGGCACTTCGGGCAGTTCAAGCACCAGGTGGCATCGGTTCGCTGGCTGGTCTCACGCCAGATGGTGAACGCTTCGTTACAGGAGAGGAAGGCACCAAGTTGGGCCTCATCGGCGACCAGACCCGAAGCGATCGCCACCTCGGTGAACGGCCGCAGGATCGAGAACGTGCGCAACCGACCACCGGTGACTGCGTGCAGCGCGGCCTGGGTGAGGTCCTCCGCCTCCAATGATTTGGCCCATTGGTGATTCACCGGCTCGCCGTGCACCCAGCGAGTGGGTTCGGACGCCGATCGTTCGTTGCCCAACACCACGTCCGAGCAGCCGTGTGCCCGCGCGACCAGTGCTGAGATGGCGGTGACCACAGCCGTGACCGGAATGTGTCCGTTGAGCGCTCCGCGCTGGTTCCAGTTTCGAAGTGACGGATCCAGGCGACGCGTCGCAGTGAGCAACTTCAGCCCAGCGGCGGCCGCCACCCGACGGGGCGCCGCGGTGGCATTGATCGTGAAGGCGACCGCCCGGGTACCCAGCACCGACAGGACCAACGCCGAGTCCTTCCCACCGCCCACCGGAACCAACGGCGTCACCCCAGACCCGTCAGCAGCCAACGCGTCGGGACCAACCATCGAGTCTTTCCCGATCCGACCGAGCGATGCGGATGGGACGGATTGGTCGTCCAGCTGCGACTCCCAGCGTTGAATCAACGGCACCGGAAGGTCGTTGCGAACGGCGAACTCGCGCATGCCGTGGTCGTAGAGCGCCCGGACGAACGCATCCTCGGCCGGGGTGATGGGACCCAGCCCGACCGAGATCATCGTCGGAGCAGCCACCTTGTAATAGCTGGTGCCGGTTGCCAGAGCCACCAGCCGGGCCAAAGCCGCCCATCCGCCGCGCCCGTTTGCCATGAGGTCCACCGGCTTCCCCGGGTCGCCAAGCGCACCAGAATCGTCCGCCGAGGCGGACGGCCGGTTGGGCGGCGGTCCTCTGAAGACAACCTCCTCGGCAAACCGAGCCACCTCGTCGCCCCCTCCAGTGAGCCGGAAATGGGTCACCAGGCGATAGCGGCCGGTGCTGGATCCGACCCCAGCAGCGGCCTTGTCGAGCTCAAAGGTCAGTTCGGGGGTGAGGATCTCGAACCGGTCAACCGTGGCCAGCTCAGGGCACCGATCGGCCAAAATCGCAGCCGGGGTGGTGGTGGTCATGCATCGTCCGTCATCAGCCGGCGGCGCAACAGGTCGAGCACCGAGATACAGGCGAACTCCCGCACCTGCTGACGGCCACCCGGCAGCTTCAGCGTGATCGCCGCCTCGCCGCCCGGCCACACCGCTGCCATGCACACGGTGCCGGGCGAGTGGCCCTCCAACGCGTCAGGTCCTGCCACGCCGGTGGTCGCCAAGCCCACCTCGGTACCCAGGCGAGCGCACGCCCCCCGGGCCATCGCCAGCGCGACGGTTTCGGTCACCACTGGGCCGACGGGCACGTCCAGCAACTGCTGTTTCACCTCCGGGTGGTATGCCACGATGCCCCCACGAAACACCGCTGATGCGCCGGGGACCGACGCCAGGCGCGATCCCAACAGGCCGCCGGTGAGCGACTCGGCCACACCGAGGGTGTGCCCGCGAGCCTCCAGCATTGCCAGCACGGCCGACTCCATGTTGTCGTGGTCGGTGCCAAACACCAGCGGACCCAACAGCGTTCGGAGCCGATCGGCCTCATCGTCGACGATCGAGGTGGCGGTGGCGGTATCGGCCGCTTTGGCCGTGATCCGCACCTTCAAACCCTCCACCCCCGACGCCAGAAACGCGAGGGTCGGGTTTCCCAGCTGGTCGAGCTCGGCCATACGGGGGGCCAACAACTCGTCGAGACCGGATTCTGACTCGCCCCAGGTTCGCAGCGTACGGCTGGCGATGGCCGCCGGGTCGCCGCTGCGACGGGACAGGTCGCTCAACACGTAGCCGCTCAACATCTCCTTCATCTCCCAAGGCACGCCGGGCACGGCGTACACAACGCCCTTTTGCAGCGGAAGTACCAATCCGGGTGCGGTCCCGGGCTGCACCGGGATGAACTCGGCCGACGCCGGCTTGCGGGCCTGGTTGAGGTTGTTCATGGGCATGCGTCGCCCTCGCTCGCCGAACATGGCCGTAATCGTGTCGATCATGGTCTCGTCCTCGTCGAGCTGCTCCCCGGCGAGCTCGGCGAGCGCCTCACGGGTGAGATCATCCTGGGTCGGGCCCAGACCGCCGCACACGATCACCGCATCCGACCGCTCCAGCGCCCGGCTGAGCGTGTCGACGATGCGACCGAGGTTGTCACCAACCTTGGTCTGGAAATGCGAGTTGAGCCCGACCAACGCCAGTTGCTCGCCAATCCAGCTGGAGTTGGTGTCGACGATCTGTCCCAGGAGCAGTTCGGTACCGACTGCGACGACTTCGACGTTCATCTCAGCAACCTACCCAACCGTGCTTGGAGTACCAGATGCCGGCGACGCATCGACCTTGAGTGTCTTCGTCAGCAGCACCACGTCCCGGTCGGACGCTTTTCATGACCAAACTTCGCCGGACCCCGGCGCTATCCGGCCGGGGGCGGATGGGTCGGCGGAGCCGGCGGAGGAGCCGACGCAGGAGGAGCGGGAGGAGCGGGCGGCGGAGCCGATGGAGCCGACGCGGGAGGGGCGGGAGGGGCAGGCGGAGGAGTCGGTGCGCTCTGCCCCGGAGGTGGCCCCCCCGGCGGAGGTGCCTGCCCTGCGAAAGGTGGTGGGCCACCGGGGCCGGGTGGGATGCCCGCCGGAGGGGGTGGCTGGGCCCCGAAGGTCGGCGCCGCCGGGGCACCGGGCGCCGCAGTGCTCCAAGCCTGCTGGCCGGGCAGCGGCTGACCCGGTTGCTGCGGGTAGTACCCCCCGCCCTGCCCGCCATGCTTCTTGGTCCAACTGGAGCGACGGAACAGGGCGATGATCGTGAAGATCAATCCGATGAAGAACAGCCCAAACCCGCCGATAAACGACCCGAAGAACATCGCCGCCGCCACAGCGAACTCGGAAAACGACAGCTCAACGACCGAGAAGGTCTCTCCGGGTGTTCCGTCACAGTCAACCGAGTAATCCTCGCCGTTCACTGTGTCGAACCATCCAACCAGGGCGAACGACTCCCCGTTGACGTCCGCCGACTGCTCGGTGCTCCCCGATGAATCGAAGTTGACCTCACCGCCGTTGACCGAGCAGTTGGCGAACGAGGCGGACGACCACACGGTGAACTGATTCCCGCTTCCGACCACCGACGACGTGCCGGGCAGTTGGACCTTCTCCGTATTGGTGAGGTCGTTGATCGCTCCAAAGAACTTGCTTCCACCAATCACGGCAAATGTGATGCCACCGATGGTGGCGATGACCATGATCACAATGCCGCCGATGAGCATCTTCTTCGGCTTGGCGTCTCCGGCCACGGTTCCCTACTTTCGTCGAGGTCGTCGCCTCAATCTACCCGACCTGCGAGGGTCAGGTCTTGACCGACTCGCCCGTCGTGGACGTCGCCCGGCTTCCCGCAACGACGTACTGCAGTGCCGTGACCCAGGCGATCACGACGCTGGCCCACAGCCAACTGTCGGACAGCCAGCGCCAGTCGGTAAACGTGGGCCACGTGGTCCAACCCACCGCCCCCAGCTGAATGAAGGTTTTCCACTTGGCCAGCTCGGACGCGGGCACCGAAAGGCCGCGTCGGCCCCAGTACGAACGAAATGCAGAGATGCCCAGCTCCCGCACAATCGTCAGAATCACCGCAGCCCAAGGAAACCGACCCACCACAGCCAAGGTGATGAACCCGCCGAGCACCAACACCTTGTCGGCCAGCGGGTCAAGAAAGGCCCCGGACCTCGTGGAACCCTGCTTCCGAGCCAGGTAGCCGTCAACAAAGTCGGTGGCGGCGAGCACGAACCACAGCACCAGGAGGCCCCAGGAGCCCAGCCCATCGTTGTCGAGCATCATGGCGAACGCCACCGGCGCCGCTGCGATCCGGGCCAGCGTCACCAGATTGGCGGGGGTCAGCAGCGCCGATGGACCGAACCATTTGGGATGTTCGCTGGGCTGCGGTTCTCTCAACGACTGGTCACCCACCGGTATGGTCGCTCACCGGCACGGCCTCCAAGTCGGGCCCTTCGGCGTCGACAACGAGAACTTCCAGCAGCGAACCGACCGTCAGATCTTCCGGAACCGCGATGATGCCGTCGATTTCGGGGGCCTCTCCGGTGCTGCGCGCAACCCCGGGGGCATCGACCAGCACCTCGATGGTGCGGCCAACCCGATCGAGGCGACGCTCGGCCGTGATGGTCTCAGCCAGTTCGGACGCCTCCGCATGGCGCTCGGCCATCAATTCGGGAGCGACCTGATCCGGAAGGGATGCGGCGTAGGTGCCCGATTCCCGAGAAAATGTAAAGAGCCCACACCAGTCAACCTGAGCGGCCTCCATGAACGCGAGCAGGTCATCGTGGTCCTCCTCGGTCTCTCCCGGGTATCCGATGAGGAAGTTGGACCGAAAGACGGCATCGGGTTCCAGTTCCCTGATGCGTGCGATGCGCTCCAAGAACTGCTCGCCGTCACCCCAACGCTTCATACGGCGCAACACCGGGCGTGACGTGTGCTGTAACGACAGGTCGAAATACGGCACGCCAGTGGACAGGATTGCGTCGATCAGTGCCTCGGTGAGGTCTGAGGGATAGAGGTAGAGCAACCGCACCCAATCGACACGTTGAGACACCGCCGTGAGCAACGGGATGATGTCCCGCTGTCCAATACCCTGATCGCGGCCGTAGGCAGCGAGATCCTGAGCGACCAAGACGATTTCCCTGGCCCTCAGGGTTGCGTCTTCGCCACCACCTTCACGACCCGACGATCGGTTTGACCTGGCGAGTACGTCCACCTCGGCCAGTATCGATTCGATGGTGCGAGATCGTTGCGGACCCCGAAAGCTTGGGATGGCGCAAAATCCGCAGGCCCGGTCACAGCCTTCGGCGATCTTCACATAGGCCCATGGCGAGGTGGAGGGGGGCCGGGGCAGCTCCAGCAGGTCCATATCCGGCACCACCACGCCGGACGAGCTTCCGCCCAGCCGTGACGGTCCCAGCGTGACGCTCACCGTGTCGGTGACCGATCCGGAGGTTTCAGGGGGGCCTGGCGCACCAGTATCCACTGCGCCGAACCGACCGAGTAGGTCCATCCCAAAGGGCGCCACACGGTCGATCTCCGGAATGGCCTCAGCCAACTCGGCACCGGCCCGTTCCGCCAGGCACCCGGTGACCACCAACTCGGCACCTTCGGCTCGGTCCTCGGCCAGCCCCAGCACGGCCTCCACCGACTCGGCCCGCGCATCTTCGATGAACGCGCAGGTGTTCACCACCACCAGCTCAGCCTCACCCGGCCCGGGCGCGGCCTCGTAGCCCGCGGCCAGGAGCGTGCCCTCCAACTTGTCCGAGTCCACCTGGTTCTTCGGACAGCCGAGTGTTTCCAACCAGTAGCGCTTCGACATGAAACCAACAGAGTAGATGGCCCGCCGCAATCTCCCATTTCGGCCGCCATCGGGCGCTTCGGCCGATGGCCGAATCAGAAGTTGCCCGAGTTGATCAGATCCTCGAGTTCCTCGGGTGTCATGTTGACGGTTCGGGCCTTCGAGCCCTCTGAGGGACCGACGATGCTTCGCTCCTCGAGCAGGTCCATGAGGCGCCCGGCCCGGGCGAAGCCAACCCGCAGCTTTCGCTGCAGCATGGACGTGGAGCCCAGCTGGGAACGAACCACCAGCTCCCAGGCCTGCTTCAGCAGCTCATCGTCGTCGTGAGGGTCGGCCGATCCGGCGGTGACCGGGTCGTCGCCCCCGGGGCGTTCGGTCTCGTCCGCGACACCCTCGGTGTAGCGGGCCTCGACGGCGGGTGCCTGTTCCCGCCAGTGCGACACGATGTCGTGCACCTCGCTCTCCTCAACCCAGGCGCCCTGGATGCGCTGCGGGGTTGAGGCGGCCGGGCCGAGCAACAACATGTCGCCACGGCCGACCAGTCGCTCGGCGCCGGTTTGATCGAGCACCACCTTGGAGTCCGTGGCCGACGCCACGGCAAAGGCCATGCGGGCGGGCACGTTGGCCTTGATCACGCCGGTGATCACGTTGACCGACGGTCGCTGGGTGGCGATCACCAGGTGGATACCAACCGCACGTGCCATCTGGGCCAGACGGCAAATCGAGTTCTCCACATCGCGTGCGGCCACCATCATCAGGTCGGACAGCTCGTCAACGACGACGAGTATGTAGCGCATGCGTTCCCACTCGCGCTCCGCCCCCAGAGGCGACGACAGTTTGTCGGCGTCAAAGTTGGAGTTGTATCCGCCAATATCGCGAACCCCCGCCTCCTGAAGCAGGTCGTAGCGGCGCTCCATCTCCCGGACCGCCCAATCGAGGGCGTTGGCGGCCTTCTTGGGGTCGGTCACCACGCTCGTCAGCAGGTGCGGAATGCGGTCGTACTGGGTAAGTTCCACCCGTTTCGGGTCGATGAGGATCAGCCCAACCTGGTCCGGCGTCACCCGCATCATCAGCGAGGTGAGGATCGAGTTGAGGCAGCTGGACTTACCGGCGCCGGTCTGCCCGGCGATCAGCACGTGAGGCATGGTGGCCAGGTTGACCATCACCGATCGACCGGCGATGTCGCGGCCCACGCCAACCTCCAGCGGGGCCTTGGCCTTTGCGGCCTCCGCCGACGTGAGAATGTCGCCCAGTGCCACCACGTCCCGTTCGTCGTTGGGCACCTCCACGCCGATGGCCTGGCGCCCCGGTATGGGGGCGATGATGCGCACGTCGGACGACGCCAAGGCGTACGCGATGTCCCGGTTGAGGTTGGTGATCTTGGACACCTTCACGCCGATGCCCAGCTCCAACTCGTAGCGGGTCACCGTCGGGCCCACCACCATGCCCACCAGCCGGGTTTCCACGCCGTGCTCGGCCAACGAGGCCTCCAGGCGTTGACCACGCTCGGCCACCGCAGCCTCGTCCACCTCCTTCGAACCGCTTCGGCCCAGCAGGTTCATGTTGGGAAGCGTCCACTCCGAACCCTCGGCGGGGCTTAGGTCCATCCTCAGCTGCTCGGGATCGACCGAGTCGTCGATGGGCACCACGACCTTGGGGCGCTTTGGCGGCGTGGCCTGGGCGACGGTCGAGGTGGCCGGCGGGGGCCCGCTGGGGGGCAACTCGGGCGGCACGTCCAGCGCACCGGTTTCCGGGTTGGCATCCTGGTCGAAGAACCGCGCCCGGCCACCAGGCCCGTCCATCACCCGGGTCGGAGCGTTGGGGTCAACGTCCTCCTCGGTCTCGGGTCCATCGAGAATGGCCTCCCGCGGGCCAAGCCGAAACAGCGCGCCCGCAGCATGGCCGATCACGCGCCCCGCCGGCGCCAACGCAACCTTGGCGTCACCAAAGAGGGTTCGCATACGGCGACCGCTCAGCAGCGACGCAGCGAAAAACAAGACCACCGGCATGAGGGCCAATGCACCCCAACGGCTGAGCAGCGCGTCCAGGGGGCCGGCCACCAGCCAGCCGAACAGGCCGCCGGCGTTGTCATTGGCGTCGAACACACCCGCCTCACCGATGGACGCAGGCCCGACGATCAGGTGCGCGGCGCCGGCGAGACCGGCAAAACCCACCAGTGCGCCCACCAGACGTCGGCGGGTGCTTGCCGACTCGGCCGGGTCGTCGGCCTCATGGGGGCGAGCGATCAGCCACACGCCCACTGCGGCCATCAGCACCGGCACGACGTAGGCGAAAACGCCCGTGACATTGACGACGATGTCGCGAAAGAAGCGACCCAAAGCGCCAAGTCCACCGTAAATACCCAACCCGCACACGATGGCCACACCGATCAGCAGGGTGCCGGCCACATCGTCGCCGTAACCCTCAAACGCCTCGGAGAACCATCCACTTCGTGCGGCACGTCTTCCCGAACCGGGCTTTTTGGTGTTGCGCGGCCTCGCATTTGGACGAGAGCGAGCCTGTGGCTGCGACGGCGTACGCCCGCGGCTGGTGGCCGTCGAGCGGCCGGTACGTCCCGCCACCGAGGTGGAGCGTGTGGTGCGGGTGCCGCCGGAGCGGTTTGAGGACTTACTGGTAGCCACGAGAACTCCAAGGTACCTGTGCACAGCGACAATCCCGCGCACCCCCGTTCGGAAGCGGGCGGAGCCATGAGACAGGCTGAGGTATGGCTCGCCTCCTGCTGGTCCACCACACTCCGTCTCCCTTTACCCACGAGATGCTGCATTCGGTTCGAGAGGGCTCGATCTCCGCCGCCGCAGCGCTCGACCAGGAGCTCGAGGTGCTGCTCAAGCCGGCGCTGGGGGCGACCGTGCCCGATGTGCTGGACGCCGACGGCTACCTGCTGGGCACGCCCGCCAACTTCGGGTACATGTCCGGCGCGCTCAAGCACTTCCTCGACACCGTCTACTACCCGTGCCTCGATGCGACCAGGGGGCGGCCATGGGGTCTTTGGGTGCATGGAAACAACGATGTGGAGGGCGCTGCGCTCGCCGTGGAACGCATTGTGGCCGGCCTCGGCTGGTCGGCGGTGAGGCCCCCGACGCTCGTCATCGGTGCGCCTGCGTCCGACGACACCGACCGGCTGTGGGAGCTCGGAGCCGTCACCGCCGCAGCGGTGCTGGAAGCGTGCTCGTAGCGTGTCGGAGCAGATCACAACAGGGACAACGAGATGACCGAGATCCCTGGGACCTGCGACGACGGGTTCGAGCCGGTTCAGGCGGCCATGGCCGCCAACTTCGACAGCGGGCAGGAGCTCGGCGCCTCGGTGTGCGTCACCCCGGCCGGTCAGCCGGTGGCCGCCACGGTCATGTTGATGCCGGCCGGCTTCGACCCTGCCATCGCGCCCGAGCACCTCTACGACGAGGAGGCGATCGAGCACCTCCTGGAGCGCAGACCCCCTGGTGGGAGCCCGGCACGCACTCCGGCTACCACGCGATCGCCCAGGGCAACGTTGAGGCGGGGGTCGTGCGCCGCGTCACCGGTCGCTCGATCGGCACGTTCTTCCGGGAGGAGGTGGCCGGCCCGCTCGGCGCCGACTTTCACATCGGACGGCGGGCGCCGAACCCATCTTCGAGCCCAGCAGCAGGCTGGGCGGCTCGATCGCCCTCATCGATCTCGAGGCGCAAACTCACGGTCAGCTACGCGATGAACACGATGGGCTCCGGCCTCGTCGGCGACCTGCGCGGCGCCATGATCGTCATGTCCGCCTACCAGGCGTTGGCTGCCCAGAGCTGAGGCTCATCCGAGGTCCGCTCCTGGCCAGAGCTTCGCTCGGATTGCCACGTGCCGTCCCCAGCAGAATCTGGGGGCTTGCCCGGATGGCTCGAACGTCGCTGCTACGCCACGTTGGAATGCATGAAACGAACCACCAAACGCGGCGGCTCGCTCCTCACCGCACACGTGGTCTGGGCATTGACCGTGATCGTCCCCGTCGGTGCGCTCCTGATCGCCCTGTTGTTCAAGCCGGATCCGAACTGTTCCGGGACGTTCGCGTGTGCGTCCGGGGAGGAGACCTCCGGCCTCCTTGCAGTGATCATCGTTCCGCCGGCCTTGACCATCCTGATTTTCGGCCACTGCGCCATCGCCGCGTTCCGGTTGTGGCGCCTCACACGTCGCGCCCGGCACGAGTCACCGGATAAACCTCCGACGCCGTTAACCGGAAACATCTCTCGGTCGGCGGCTGAGTAGGTCACGGGCAGGCGGCCTCGAAGTGGGCGATGTGCTCGGCGACGTCGGCTGCGTGGGTGTGCTCGTGCATCGAATGCTCCCCACCATCGATCACCACCAGCCTGGCGTCGGGCATCTTTCGCTCCAGGTACTGGCCCGACCCCACGTACTCAGGCCGATCGGCTCCGCCGACCAGTACCAGGGTCGGCGTCGCGATCTCGGCGAGGCGGTCCATCACCACCGAGTCGTGTTGCAGGTTGAGGTCGGCCACCCGTTCGGGCACGCCGAAGCGGTGGGCGTTGCGCCGCGAGCGCGCGTTCCACGCCTCCCGCTTCTCCGGGTCACGGAAGCCGGGGCCGGTGTTCGCCACGACGATGCCGCGTGCCGCCCCCGGGCGGGTCGCCGCATGGGCGAGCGCCAGGTAGCCGCCCAGCGAGTGACCGACGAGGATCGCGGGCTCGTCCAAGGTGGCGAGCAACTCGTCGACGTCGGCGAGGGCAGCGTCCCTCGTGAACCGATCCGGGTCGTCCGGACAGGGCGACCCGCCGTGACCGGGCAGATCGACCGCCACGGTGAGGTACCGGTCCGACAGCGCCTCGCCGACGGCGTCCCACGTGGCGGCCGAAGCCCCCATGCCGTGGAGAAACACGATGGGCGGGCCGGAACCCCGGCTGATCACGTTGAGGCGCACCTGGCGACCGTAGCCATTCACCGGCGCCCGACGGCTATGCCTCGAGGACGACCGGCACGATCATCGGACGGCGACGGGTGCGCTGGTTGACGAACGAGCCGACGGCCTTCCGGGCCGCCTTACCGACCTGGTCGGCGTTGCCGCCGCCGGAGAGCGAGTCGTTGACCGCCTTGGCGGCGCGCTTGGCGCCCTCGGCGAGCAGGTCGGCCGACTCGACCTCCTGCACCCAACCGCGGGTGATCAGTTCGGGGCCGGACACGATCTCGCGTCGGTCCAGGTCGACCATCATGACGATGGTGACCACGCCCTCTTCGCCCAGCACCTGACGATCGCGCAGCACCGAGGTGCCGATCTCGCCCACCGTCTTACCGTCGACGTAGATGTACTCGGCCGAGACCCGGTCGCCCCTGGTCAAGCCGTCGTCATCGAGCACGAGCGTGTCGCCGTCCTCGCACACCAGGATGCGATCGGCGGGGGTGCCCATCTGCTCGGCGATCTTGGCATGATGGACCATGTGGGTGTACTCGCCGTGCACCGGTACGAACCAGTCGGCGTGGGTGAGCGACTGCAACAGCTTCAGCTCCTCGCGCTTGGCGTGGCCGGTGGCGTGCACGTCCTCGATGCCGGAGTGCACCACCTCGACCCCCTGGCGGGTCAGCTTGTCGATCACCTTGTTGACCGCATGCTCGTTGCCGGGGATGGGGTGCGACGACAGGATCACCACGTCCTCCTCGCCCACGTTGAGCCAGCGGCTCTCGCGGGTGGCCATCAGCGTCAGTGCCGACATCGCCTCGCCCTGCGAGCCGGTGGAGATCACGATGACCTCACCCGGGTCGTACTTGTCGATCTCTTCGATGTCGATCAGGGCGTCATCGGGAATGTGCAGGACGCCCATCTCGCGGCCCATGGCCACGTTGCGCTTCATCGAGCGGCCGAGCGTGGCCACCTTGCGGTCGTACTCGATCGCCGCATCGGCGATCTGCTGCACCCGGTGGATGTGGGAGGCGAAGCAGGCGGTGACGATGCGCCGGCCCCGGTAGCGGTGCATCAGGTCGTACAGCACCTTGCCCACCTCGGTCTCCGAGACCGAGTAGCCCGCCGAGCCGGCATTGGTCGAGTCGGCGAGCAGCAGGCGGATCCCCGGGTCGGTGGCGATGGCTCCGATGCCGGACAGGTCGCTGAGGCGCCCGTCGACCGGCGTGAGGTCGATCTTGAAGTCGCCGGAGTGCAGCACGGTGCCCTGGCCGGTCGTGATCGCAGTGGCCACCGCCTGTGGCACCGAGTGGGTCATCGCGAAGAACTGACAGCTGAACGGCCCGATCTGGTGGGTCTCGCCGTCGCGCACCTCGTTGAACTCGGTGCGCCCGAGCAGGCCGTTCTCCTCGATGCGCGGGTAGGCCAGGCCGAGGGTCACCTCGGTGCCATAGAGCGGGAACGAGACGTCGGGCAGCAGGTAGCTGAGCGCCCCGACGTGATCCTCATGGCCGTGCGTCAACACGCAGCCGACGATCTTGTCGGCCCGTTCGTGCACCCACGAGAAGTCGGGCAAAACAATGTCGACGCCGAGCATGTCGTGGTCGGGAAACATGAGCCCGCAGTCGAGCAGCAGGATCTGGTCTTCATACTCGAACGCCGCGCAGTTGCGTCCGATTTCTCCCAGGCCGCCCAGGAACGTGATTTTCAGTGGTGATGCCATTGGATGGGCACACTACGTGCCCCAACCCGACCCTTCACCACCGGGCCGACGCCCGCAGCGCTACCTCAGGCCCGCGAGGAGCTCCCGGGCCCGTTCCTCCAAGCCGGCGGGTGACACACCGACGGGTGGCCGGCACTGCCCCACCGCCAAACCCAGGACGCGCATCATCGCCTTGGTGGGGATCGGGTTGGGGGTTTCATCGCCACCCTCGAAAGCAAACGACGGCAGCATGCGGGCATTCTGCCGCCTGGCCTCAACCAGGTCCCCCAGTTCGATGGCGTCGAAGAACGCCTGAAACTGCCGGCCCACCCAGTGGCTGGCCACCGAGATCACGCCAACCCCGCCGACCGCCACGATGGGAAGCGTCATGGCATCCTCACCCGAGTAGATCTCGAAGCCCTCGGGTGCCGACGCGGCCACCACCGCCGTGACAGTCGGGGTGTTGGCGGCATCCTTGACCGCAACGATGTTGTCGACGTCTCGGGCCAGCGTCAGCAGCGTCTCCGGCTCGATTCGACGGCCGGTGCGCACAGGAATGTCGTAGAGCACCACGTCGAGGTGGGTGGAGTTGGCCACCTGGGTGAAGTGGTCGGCCAGGCCGGCCTGTGAGGGCCGGGAGTAGTACGGCGTGACGACGAGCACGCCCTCGATACCGATGTCGGAGACCCGCCGGGTCAGCTCGATGGTTTCAGCAGTGTCATTCGTGCCGGTGCCCACCAGGATCGGAACCTCGACCGAGTCCCTCACCCGACGGGTCAGCGCCACCACCTCGGCCTGGGACAACACCGGGCCCTCTCCGGTGGTTCCGGCCAGGACCAGGCCCTCGGAGCCGTTCTCGGTGAGCCACTGGGCGAGGCGGGCGGCCGCGTCCAGGTCGAGCTCACCGCGGTCGTCAAACGGCGTCACCATCGCTGTGATTACCCTGCCAAACCTCGCCATGTGCCCTCCTCGTCGCGGTCTGCGCCAATGGTGCCACGACGCGCACCCCAGACGGTAAGAGGTTGCCGTATCGGTGCCGCGGAGCCACGGACTGCGGGGCGACCGGTTTCCCTCGTGGCTCGCGGGGAATCACCAACGAAGGGACGACCTCAAGCTCCGGCGGCCGCCTTGGCATCCTCAGCGGCGATCTGCTCGAGCGAGAAGTTCTCGTACTCGTTACCGGTGTCGACCAGGTCTTCGAACTGGATCACCCCCAGCTCCTCATACCGTCGACGGAGCCAAGAATTGTTGCGGTCCAACAGGCCCAGCTTTTTGGCGTTGGGCACGATCTTGGAGAACAGCATCATCTGGAACAACTCGCGTTCAGGCACCGCCAGGGTGCACTCGATGGCCTCTTTGACGTTCATGCCCATGCGCTCCCACACCTCCTGCTGGAGGAATCGGTCCCGCATGCGCACACCCGCCTCGAAGGCGAACTGCTGGCGCTCAAAGATCTCGGCGTCGCTCAGTTCGGCGTAGTACTCCCGAAGCGACAGCACACCAAACGCCACGTGCCGCGCCTCGTCGCTCATCACGTAACGCAGCAGCTTTTTGAGCAGCGGCTCGGTGGTCATCTGCTGCATGAACCCGAAGGCGGCCAACGCCAAACCCTCCACCATGATCTGCATACCGAGGTAGGTCATGTCCCAGCGGGTGTCGTTGACGATGTCGTCCAGCAACATCTTCAGGTGGGCGTTGACCGGGTAGTGGCCACCCCACTTGTCCTGGAGGTACTTGGCGAACACCTCGACGTGGCGCGCCTCGTCCATCACCTGGGTGGATGCGTAGTACTTGGCATCGATCCAGGGCACCGTCTCGACGATCTTGGCCGTGCATACCAGGGCGCCCTGCTCACCGTGGAGGAACTGCGACAGCGTCCAGATGTTCGACTCGATGCCAAAGCGCAGGTAGTCCTCGTCCGACAGCTTGGCGAAAGGTCCACCGAGCGCCCGCATGGATGAGGCGTCGCTGGCGACCCCGGCGTTGGCGATTGCATTCTCGGCGATGACCTTCTCTGGGTCGACGTCGGTGTCCCAGGGCAGGTCGGTCTCGCCGTTCCACTGGGCGTTCTTTGCCTTCTCATACAGCTTGTTCAGCGCCGGACGCTCGCCCTTGTCATAGTTCCAGGTGTAGATGGTGTCGGCATGGTTTTGGACGTGGTGAATCGTCTCGTCACGGTCGGTGTTGGTGATCGCCAGGATCTCGTCCAGGTCGTTGATCTCGTCCCGACCAATCAGGGCGCGGTTGTCTGAGTGAGTGGGCATGGTGGCGGTCATTGCGCCTCCCTTTCATGGTGGTTGGAATGTGGTTGTGCTGGTGTTGGGAGTGGTCTGATCGATGGTGAGGCGTCGCTCCAACCTCGGCGGCCGTTGGCCTGCCCCCCGTTGGGCAAACCCATACCGGGCAGCAGATAGGTGGCCGCCAGGTGAGCGACGACCTCCGGGTCTTCGACCGCGAGGCCGCCGGGCAACTCGGGCTGCAGGGCGCGGGCGACCACCAGCCGCGCACCCCATTCGCCGATCGCCTGGGCACTCTCGTCGTCGCACAGATGGGCGAGCGCCGGGGCCACCACCTCACCGAGGGTGGCGTAGATGGGTGATGCCCGATCCATCAGCACCGCTGGGAGCACCAGCTCACGCTCGTGTTCGAGCAGCCGCGCCAACACGGGTCGCCGCCACATGGCACCGATGGAGCCCGAGACCCCGATGGCGATTGCCCGAACGAGATCACGGGAGGCTGCAACCTCACCGAGGACCTCGGCGACGACCTCGCCCGCCTCGCGTTCCACCACGGCCCGCAACCACTCGTTGGAGCCGCCTGGGAAACGGCGATAGAGCGTTGCCCGGGAGCAACCGGCCTCGGCCGCGATGTCAGCGGCGGTGGTCTTGGCAGCACCCCAGCGGGCGATGCACGCTGCGGCCGCGTCCAGGAGGGGCAAGGTCTCTGCCTCATGGCCGCCGGTGGCTCGACTGAGCCAGGACAACAGCGCCGGGATTTCCAAGCGGATCTCGGACTCAAGGGAGGGCGGGAGCAGTCTGGGCGCTCCCTCGCGACGTGCACGTACTCCCGAAGCCGGAAGCGGCAGCGTGAGAAGCGACGCCGATGCAAAGGAGTCGGCGTCGGGGTCGGCTACATGTTGGACCGGATGGTCCGCCGCTGTCTCACCTGCCCGCATCGGGTGACACACTAAGACATCATGTGTCTCAATGCCCGGGCCATGTATGTGGCGTTGGTCACTCTCGGGTCGAACGGAACAGTCCGCTCAGGCCAAGATTCCACCCAGGAGCTGGGTGCGGACAAGACGGGCCACGCGGTCCTCATCGCCAAAGTCCACCCGCGCCGGACTCCCCAGATAGCTGAGGATCAGGGTTGCCAGGTACCGGGACGCCTCCTCGCGGTCGACCCCCTCCGCCAGGTCCTCCGAAAAACGGTCCAACAGGTCGGCCAGGTAGGCCGCCAAGAGTGCGAACACGATCGGTTGCAGTTCATCAAGAAACGGCGCCAACTGATCGGCCTCGTTGTTCACCAGACGCTGCAGGAGCGAGTGGTCCTCGATACGACGGACGCCCTCCATCAAGCCTCGGGTGAGTCGCCCTTCAAGCCTGGCCTCGGACGCAACCGCAGCGGCGAGGCCCTGCCAGAACTCCGCCACTTCCACGCCAAGTGCGGCTCGCAACAGCGCATCCCGTCCATCGGGAAACCAGCGATACAACGTGGAGCGGGACAACCCCGCCGACTTGGCCACGCGCTCGAGGCTCAGGTCGCTGAGCGCTGCGTCCTCGAGGCAATCCATGGTTGCCCGGACCAGGCGACGCCGAGGATCGTCCGGCCCCAGCCCCCGCAGCGGGTCGAGACCACCGTCCGGGGCAGAACCGCTCGACCCCACCGCCTCAGACATGCTGATGGGAATCGGCGACCCCCGAGGCTCCCGTGGCAGTCGGCGAGGGCGGCGGGTCGAGTCGCTCCCGATCACGCTCCTCGTAGGTTCGGGCCTGGCGACGCAGCATGAACGGATAGCCAAGCGCGAACACCAGGGCAAACAGGAACCACTGACCCGCATAGCCCAGATGCGGGCCCAAATCGGGCTCGGGCCGGGGCACCGCCCTCAACTGATCGCTCGACGGCGGCTGCTGGTCGGTGGCCATGAGTGCCACCGGGGCAAGCGGCAGCTCCACCTGATCGGCCAGGCGGGCAAGGTCCAGCCGATTGAACCGGTCGATGCGACCCGGCCGGTCATCGCTGCCGCCAAACCGGCCTCGCTCTGCGGTGCCCTCCACCCAACCGCTGACCGTGACCGTGCCGCTCGGCGGCGCCACCGCCGCCACCGGCACACCCTCATCGCCGATGACCAACTCGACGAAACCACGCACCACCGCCACGGCCTCGTTGGGTGACACCTTCAATGGAGTGACCACCCAATAGCCCGGAAGGCTGTCCTGAGTGCGATTTGCGACGAGTACCTCCTCATCGACCACGTAGGTGCCGGTGGCCGTGACGTTGCGATACATCAATCGGTCGGCCGTCTCGGCCGTGTCCCCGGGATCGATCAAGGCATCGAGCGGCACTGCCGGTTCTCCGGCTCGGGCCTCCAGCGTGTCGGCCAGTTCGCGCTTGTCGTTGAGGCGATCGAGTTGCCAAAACCCGAGGTTGACCATGACCACCACCGCCGTGATCAAGATCACATGGGTGACGATCCACCATGGGCGCAGGGTAAATCGATAGCGCTGAGGCACCCCTTCAGGGTACCCGCACCCGGCTCCTTACCCCCCGCAGCCGTCGTCGTTCAGGGGTTGCCGCTCAGGCGTCGGCGACGCCGGGGAGTTCGTAGTCGGCGAACTGCTCCCGCAGGGTCTTTTTGGAGAACTTGCCAACCGACGTCTTGGGCACCTCGTCGATGAACACCACGTCGTCGGGAATCCACCACTTGGCCACCCGGCCGTCGAGAAAGGCCAGGATCTCGTCCCTGGTCGCCTCAGCGCCGTCCCGCAGGACAACGCAGGCCAGCGGACGTTCGGCCCACTTGGGGTGCGCCACGGCGATCACGGCTGCTTCGGCCACCGCCGGATGGGCCATGATCTCGTTTTCGAGCTCGACCGAGCTGATCCACTCGCCACCGGTCTTGATGACGTCCTTGGTGCGATCCACCAGCTTCAGGTAGCCCTCGGGCAGCATCACGGCCACGTCACCGGTTCGGCACCAGCCGTCCTCGGTCATCGCCTCGGCCGAGCGCTCATCGTTGTAATAGCCGTTGGTGATCCAGGGGCCCGCGGCTTGAAGCTCGCCCTGGGTCTCACCGTCCCACGGCACCTGCTCGCCGTCGGGCGTCACCACGCGAAGCTCGACGCCCAGCACAGGAAGACCCTGCGACGCCCGCAACTCGTCCAGCTTCTCCTCGGACGAGTCCTCCAGCGAGGAGATCACCTTGGCGACCGAGCCGACCGGCGAGGTTTCGGTCATCCCCCAAGCCTGCAGGATCGGGAGGCCTGTGACCTCTTCAAATCGTTTCGACAGTGAGGTCGGTACCGCAGAACCCCCACATGGGACCACCCGCAACGCCGAGGTGTCGCGCCCCTCCAGCTCCTCGACCACGCCCATCCAGATGGTGGGCACGCCGGCGGCAAGCGTGACCTTCTCCTCCTCAATGAGACGTGCCAGCGTGCCCGGCGACAGGTCCGGCCCGGGCTGGACCAGCTTCGCCCCGCTCGCCACCGCGGCATGGGCCAGACCCCACGCATTGGCATGGAACATGGGCACCACGGGCAGGATGACGTCGGCCTCGGTCACCCCGATCGTGTCGGCCAACATGGCAGCCATCGTGTGCAGGTAGGTGGACCGATGGGTGTAGGTGACGCCCTTGGGGTTACCCGTCGTGCCGGAGGTGTAACACATCGAGGCGGCGGCCCACTCGTCGTCGCAGCGGAACTCGGTGCGCTCGGCACCTGCCAGCAGTTCCTCGTAGTCGTGCACCTCGGGGCCTCCGTCGAAGCTGGGGATCTCGTTGGGCACGCCATCGTCCATGACGACGATGTGCTTCACGGTGTTGAACTCGCCGACCCGAGGCACGAGCAGACCCAACAGGCTGCGATCAACGAAGATCACCTCGTCCTCAGCGTGGTTGACGATGTAGGTCAACTGCTCGGGAAAGAGCCGCAGGTTGAGGGTGTGCAGCACCCGACCGCTGCACGGGGCGGCGAAATACAACTCCAGGTGACGGGCGGTGTTCCATGCAAAGGTGGCAACGCGACCCTCGGCGGAGATGCCCAGGTTGTCCAGCACTCCCGCCAACCTGTGGGTACGGTCCGCCCACGCCCCATAGGTGGTTCGCTGCAGGCCCGCCGCCGTGTTTGTGACGATCTCGCGGTCCGGGAAGTACGTCTCAGCCCGGTTGACGAAATGGTCCAAGGTCAGTTGACGTTCCTGCATCGTGCCCAGCATCTGCGGTCCCCCTAAGTGGTCTCGACGGCCTCTCCGCCGAACGGTCACCTTAGTGCCGAGGACACCACCTGGCCGCCCCCGTTCCGGCGGTACCAGGTTGGCCACTTCAGGTTTCCGTCATCGACAAACCAGCGCACGACGCACTGGGTCGAACGACATGGCGGGTGAGCCGGATCAGAGGCAAACAACCCTTGTGCCTCGTGAGCTTTGCACGCACACTGACGAACTGATCGACCGATCTCGAAGAACGGGCCGTTCACCACGACGCCAGGCGGAACCAGGCGTCAACCTGCGGCGTGCCAGAGGGCCTGCCGTTTCATGAACCATTGTCGACATTTGTTTTCGTCGACGCTGAGGAGGAGGATTTGTGGCGCAAACGGCGGGGTCAACGGAGGCGGGACCTCCGCCGGCGACGGCTCGCAAGCAACGCGCCTTCAGGGGACGCCACGCGTCTTCGACGCCTCCCTCGGTGGGATCGCAGTCGGTCACCGGCCAACCTCAGCGAGGCCGGGACCGCTCGCTACTCCCAAACGGACGGGCGGTCTTGGGCGGATTCCTCATCGCCGCCTCGGGGGTCGGGCTCTTCGCTGCCTACCAGCAGTCCAACGCCGCCCCTCAAACGCGGTACGTCGTCACGACCCGCTCCCTCGCACCGGGCGAGATCGTGCAGCGCGACGACCTCGGCCTGGCCCCGGCCGAGGTGCCACCCGAGATGGCCGACGAGATGACCCGTGACTGGGCGCCTCTGGTGGGCAGGGTCACCACGGCAGCGCTTGGTCGCCACCAGTTCTTGAACCCGGCCTCCTTGGCCGAGCCCGGCACGTCCGACGGGCCTGCCCGACGGGTGGCGCTCGAATTGACCCGAGCCGGTGCCATCGACGGTGCGCTTCAGGCAGGCGCCGTCGTTGACGTCTTGGCCGGCACCGACGGTGACACCAAGGCCACAGTGGTAGCCCGACGAGCTCGCGTGGTGGCCCTGAACGACAGTTCGTCGGGGGACCTTGGGCAGATGGGCTCGCTGGTCGTCACGATCGAGGTTCAATCCGAGCGGGCGCTTGCGGCCGTGGTGGGAGCCAACACGGCCGGCACGATCACCCTCGCGACGCCCTCCGCGGGCACTCCGGCCCATCCGACTCCAGCCACGATCCCTGCCGATCCGGCCGAACCGGCACCAAAGGCGTCCTCAGGCGGGACCGACGGTGACTGATCGTTGGGTCGTGCTCGGGTTGGCACCGCCGCGAACGGCTTGGTTCTCCGACGTCACTCGGTGGGCCACCTCCGGCATGGCCCCGGTGGACTTCGCCAAATGCATTTCGGCATCGGAGGTACGCGCCCGGCTCGCCACGGGCCGACCGCACTCGGCATTACTGATCGATGGCGCCGCGGTCGGAGCCGACCGGGACCTGATCGCAGCGGCGCGGGACGTCGGTGCCGCCACCCTGGTGGTCGATGACCCACGGGTTGACCGCAACTGGTTGGAACTGGGTGCAGCCGCCGTTCTTCCCGACACGTTTGGGTGCGACGACCTCACCGACGCGCTCGCCGTTGCGGCAGCACCGATCAAGGACTCCCACAAGATCGAGGCCGCGCCGCTCGGCGCCGAGCCGCGTTGGACCGGTCGCCTGATCGCCGTGATTGGTCGTGGCGGCGTGGGCACGTCCACGGTCGCGATGGCCGCCGCCCAGGCGCTGGCGGAGGCCGAGGGCCTCGACGGCACCGTGGCACTCGCCGACCTGTCATCGGGCGCTTCGCAGGCCATGTACCACGACACCGGTGACGTGGTGCCGGGGGTGGTCGAACTGTCCGAGGCACACCGGCACGGCCGCTTGACCCGCGATCGGGTCCGCGAGCAGCTCTTTGAACTCCCGAACCGTCAGTACCACCTGTTGGCGGGCCTCCGACGCCGACGCGACTGGACCGCCCTTCGACCCCACGCCTTCTCCGCCGCGCTGGAGGGCCTACGGGCCACCTACGCCACCGTGGTGGCCGACCTGGACTCCAACCTTGACGGTGAGGCCGAGACCGCATCACCCGACACCGAGGAACAGCACTTGGCAGCCCGCACCGTGCTCGCCCAAGCCGACCATGTGCTCGCCGTCGGCTCCGCCGGTTTGTGGGGCGTCGCCCACTTGGCGGGTCTGCTCGATGACCTCGGGCGCTTCGGCATCGACTCGGCCACGATCTCAACGGTGATCAATCGCGCACCCCGATCGCCTGCGCGTCGAGCCGAGATGCTTCGGGCGCTCTCACTCGATGGCTCCTTGGGAGTTCGTCTTGGCCGGGTTGCTCATCAGGTGACCGCAGATGACGCCAACCGGCGCATGTCAGGCGTCAGCACCAACGCCTTCCTACCCGAGCGCCATTCGGTTGAAGCGGCCCAGCGGGCCGCCACCCCACTGCCCAAAAGCATGGTGCGACCGGTGGCGGCACTTCTCCATGCGGCCGAGGGCGACCGTCGAGGGTCCCCTGCCACTCAGGCGGCTGCTGGACCGGAGCCCGTTGACCTCCACGATGGCGCCGTCTCCGAGGAGCGACCGTGAACGCAGAACCCCTGAACGACGGCGTTGCTCCTCACGTCCCCGGCACGAAACATCGGGAACCGACGAGCCACGGTGGCCGGGACGCCGACCAAGCCCAGAGGCTCAGCATCAAGGAGCAGGACGAAGCAGGCTCACCACTGGCCGAGATCGAGGCACGCGTTCAACGTCGGGCCAAATCCATGGCCCTCGACCTTGACGTCGGCGGCTCTCAGGATGCCCTACGCGATCTCATCGCCGATGAGTTGGCGGCCTGGTCAATGGAGTGCCGCCGCGGGCTGCGCAGCCACGACATCCCCGATCCGGCACAGGTGGCCCGGCGTGCCTTCCTCAACCTGGCGATGTACGGACCCCTCACCGAGTTGCTCGAAGACTCCGACGTGTGGGAGATCATGGTGAACGCCCCCGACGCCATCTTCGTGAAGCGGCATGCCGGTCACAGTGGGTTTCACCATGACGTGTTCCACGACGACGATCACGTCATCCGCACCCTCACCAGGCTGCTCGATGACGCTGCGGGATCGCACCGCACCCTCGAACCGCTGATGGGACTGCAGGACGCGCAACTGCCAGACGGCTCACGGTTGCACATCGTCCACCGTGACCTCGCACGAGGTGGCCACTTGATGGTGAACATCAGAAAGTTCACCGGGGTCGCGTTCTCCTCACTCGATGAGCTGGTGGATCGCAACATGCTCAGCACCGAGGCCGCCCGTCTCCTGCGGGCAGTCGTTGGGGCCCGGTTGTCCATGGTGATCGCCGGCGCTCCAGGTTCGGGCAAGACGACCCTCTTGAACTGCGCCGCCGGTCACCTCGACCCCTCCCTTCGAGTGGTGGTGGCCGAGGAGGTCTTCGAGACCGACATTCCGCTGGCCAATGTGGCGTCCATGCAAACCCGTGGAGGCCGGGGCGAGCGGGAGGAGGTCACCCTGCGGCAGCTGGTGGCGGGATTCCTGCGCATGGCGCCGGATGTGGCCATCGTGGGTGAGGTTCGCGACGAGGAGGCGCTCCCGCTGCTGCGCACCTTGTCATCCGGGGTCAAGGGCTACACCACGATCCACGCCGGATCAGCCCGTCAGGCACTCACCCGGCTGCGCTTCATCAGCCAATTGGCCGAGGCGGGAGCCAACCTGCCGCTCTCGGCATTGAACACCCTGGTGAGCGAGGCCGTTGACGTGGTGGTGCACACCGAACGCACGTCCAGCGGACCCCAGGTCACCGAAATCCTGGCCGTCGAGGACCTGGCGGGAGGCACGGACGCGGCGCAATTCACCGTGACTCCGTTGTTCGGACGCGGCCGGCACGACGGCCCCCTCGAATGGAGCGGTCTGGTACCTGTGCGCATGGGGGCTGCGTTTGCCCGCGTCGGGATCGCATTGGACGACGCCCTGCCGTTGGCCCATGCAGCCAGGAGCCGGGTCGAGAAAGCTGCCAACAGCAACGGCGCAGGCCCGGTCCAGAACGAGGTGGCCACATGAGCACCGCAACCGGCCTGGGGCTGGCTGCCTGCGGAGCGGCGGGTATGGCGCTGCTGGTCGATCCCCTCCTGGGCGGGCCTGTGAGTCGCACCGTGAGATTCGACTCGGCCAAGCTTCGGGACTCGGCTCGGATGCGGCTGGACCAGGCCGGCCTGACCGAGGTGTCGGTGGGTCAGCTCCTGGGGATGTCGCTGGGGGCCGGCATCGGGGCCTTGGTGGTCGGCTTGGCCGTGATGGGAGCCGCTGTGCCGTCGCTGATGCTGGCAGCCATCGGCACCGTCACGCCCGTCGGACTCATCCGCCGCCGCCGTCGTCACCAGTTGGAGGAGGCCCGCGAGGCCTGGCCCGCCATGATCGAGGAGATCCGCCTGCTGTGTTCCTCGGTGGGCCGCTCCATCCCCCAGGCGCTGTTCGAGGTGGGTCGGCGTGCACCGGAGGAACTCCGACCGGCTTTCGAGGCGGCCCACCGCGAGTGGCTGCTCACCCGCGACCTCACGGTCACCACCGAACTGTTGCGGGATCAACTGGCGGATCCCACCGCAGACTCCGCCTGCGAGACCCTGCTGATCGCACATCAACTGGGCGGCGCCGATCTTGACCGCCGGCTGGCGGCATTGGCCGACGACCGCCGTCAGGATCTCCTGGACCGGAAGGATGCCAAGTCCCGTCAGGCGGGCGTGCGCTTCGCCCGTCGATTCGTGTTGCTGGTGCCGCTGGGCATGGCGCTGGTCGGACTTTCGATTGGCGACGGACGAGCGGCCTATCAAAGCGCGCTGGGCCAGATGCTGGCCCTGGCGGCTCTCGGAGTTCTTTTCTCCTGCTGGGTCTGGTCTGGACGAATACTGCGTTTGCCCAATGAACAACGGGTGTTCGGCTCATGACCCGGACGATTGCGCTCGCCTTCGTGGGGTTGTTTGCCGGTTCGGTGCTGGTGATCGCGTCCTTCCCACGGCTCAATCCGGCGCCGCTGCATCACCGGCTGCGGCCCTACCTTCCGGGCGCGCCCGCGCGTCGGGTAGCCACACTCAACGGGATTCAGGCACTGGTGGCCCCGCTGGCGAAGACCTGGGGCGATTCGCTCGCCCGTCTCGTAGGCCTGGACGAGGACATCGGTGATCGACTCCTTCGCCTGCACCGCAACGACGAACCCACTGCTTTCCGGGTTCGTCAACTCATGTGGGGTCTTCTGGCGCTCGTTGGCGGCACGCTGTTGGCTGCGGCGCTCGGACTGCAATGGGGGCTCACCATCTTTGTGATGGTTGCGGCCCCCCTGCTGACGTTTTTGGTCATCGAACAACGTCTGGCCCGGGCCGACCAGCAGCGTCGCACCCGGGTGTTGCACGAGCTGCCGGTCGTCGCCGAACAGTTGGCCATGCACCTGTCCGCCGGCTATTCCCTTTCGGCCTCAGTGTCCCGCTTGGGACGACGCTCACGTGGTGCGTGCGCCCAGGACCTGCGGGTGGTTTCACGACGAATCCGCGGTGGCACCTCCGAGCTCTCGGCGCTTCGCGAATGGGCGCAGCTCGCCAAGGTGGATGCGGTGTCACGGCTGGTGGGTGTGCTCGCTCTCAACCAGGAGGCCGGTGACCTCGGTGCGCTTATCGGCCTCGAGGCCCGAAGCATCCGGCGGGAGGTCCACCGCGAGTTGATGGAAACCATCGAACGCCGCGAACAGATGGTCTGGGTGCCGGTGACGGTGGCCACCCTCATACCAGGCGTGATCTTCCTGGTCGTTCCCTTCGTCCACGCGCTCAATCAGTTCACGGGTTGAGCGCAATGTGCGCCAACCCTCCCCCCGCCAACTCCAACCGATCACCATCCGAGAGGACCCACCATGAATGCCATGGCCACCACCGAGCAGGCGCCAATGAAGGCATCTCAGAGCAAGGCCCGGCGCTCCGACGCCTCGACGGCGGCGCGCCGACGCAACCGCCGGGCCGACGTGGCCGAGGGCGTGATTTCCACGGCGATCGCCGTGTTGGTCATCGCGTTCTTGGGCCTCCTGATGTGGATGGGGTTTCGGGCGATGTTCAACTCGGCGACCAACAAGGCCAATCAGACCATCGAGCAGATCGGCAACTGAACACCTCTCGGCGGCGTCTGTCACCAGTTCATCGGGTACCGGATCGTGGCTCGGGCACCCTGTCGGCGGCTTTTGGAGTCACCGTGTTCCTGGCCTTCATGTTGTTGGCCACCCATGTGCTGGTGAACCTCTGGGTCTCCTCGCTGGTGGACCACGTTGCGTGGGACACGGCCCGACGTGCCGCCTCCGACCCTCGATACGCCTCCGAACCCGGACAGGTGCAGGCCGAAGGGCTGTCCTGGGCTCGGTCCCGCCTGGGTGGCCACGCCGACCAGGTGCAGCTGAGCTTTGTTGGTGACCCGGGCGGGGCATCGGTGGTGCTGCGAGTGCGATCCCGACCCGCCACCATTCTTGGCGCCGCGTCCGGACTGGGCGGGGTTCACGAAGATGTGGTGGTACGGCGGGAGCCGACATGAGGCGTCGACCCGTGGACGAACGGGGCGTCGTCGGTGGCACCGACGGGCTGCTGGCGGGTGTCCTGGTCGCCATGGTCGGCACCTTGATGATCGCCAACGTCTGGTCGGTCATCGCTGCTCGCACCGACGCCGACGCGGCGGTGCGGGAGTACCTGCGGGTGTACACCAAGGCCGATGGTCCCGGTAGCGGCGCAGCGCGGGCCGAGGCGGCGGCACGCGCGGCGCTGGTCGCTTCGGGCCGCAGCGATGTTGCGGTGTCGATCACACCACCCGATGCCGAAACCTTTGGCCCATGTGGACTGGCCCGGGTGACGGTGCGGCTGCAGGCTCCGCTGGTGGGGGTGCCCGGTTTCGTCGGTCGCGGATCCAAGACCGTCACCGCTGCCGGCGCCGAGGTGATCGATCCCTGGCGGTCGATGGAGCGAGGCACCGCCTGGCGTAGCGGGGGTGCAGCATGCGGGGGGTGATCCGACGGCGGCCGAGGAGGTGGATGTCGTGGGGCTCAGAGCGGCGCGCCGCCACAGCATCGCGCCGAAACGACCGGGCCTCGTCGCTGATGCTGGTGCCTGCCGGCATCCTCGTGATCGTCTTGCTCGGGGGCATTGCGATCGACCTGTCGGCGGCTCATCTGGCGCAGCGGCGCCTGGTGCAGGTCACCGAGCGCGCCGCCGACGATGCTGCCGGCATGTTGGACAGCGATTCGCTTCGATCCGGTGGACCCGCACGTGTCAGCCCTGGCGCCGCACAGAACCTGGCCCGGTTGCAGGTGTCAGCCTTCGACGTTCCGGCGTTGCAGAACACGGGCACGGTCGTGTCGATCGGACGGGATGGACGCAGTGTCACCGTCAGCACCACGGCCACCGTCAGGCGGCTGTTCGGCGCAGCGCTCCCCGGCGTCGCGCCCACCTATCGCGTCACGGCTCGGGCCACGGCCCGGCTGGAGTGACACCATGACCTTCACCACACGCGGTGCCACCGTTCGCCTCGTTCACAAAAGTGCCGCACCGATCTCCGATGCGGCGGGCGCCGTCGAGCATCCACAGGCATCGCCGGCTGCGGAGGTGATCCGGCGGGAGATCGACACCCTGTCGCGATGTGAGTGTCCGGGGGTGGTTCGTCTGCTGGCACACGGCGAACGACCGGCGCCGTGGTTCGAGACCGAAGACGCCGGCGCTCACACGCTGGCATCCCCACCCATCGACGCATCACAGCTGACCCGGGCATTGGCAAACCTGGCCGGCACGCTGGGATCCTTGCACCGTTCCGGTTGGGCTCACCTGAACTTGGAACCCGCACACGTCATTTGGAGGCGTTCCGCCCCGGACACGTCCCGCCCCGGGTCCAACCCGGACGTGGCGGTCACCCTGTGCTCGCTGGGCTCGGCGGTCCAGCCTGCCGGACCTGCCGAGCAGTACGCCGATCGCGAGGCGTTGGCCGAAGTGATGGTTGCCGCGCTGGTGGCTTCGGCGATGCACCATGCGCCACCCGGGCTGCGCTCGGCAATCGGGGCCCTGGCGGCCGAGCTTCGGTCGGGCAACCTGGTCGATCTTGCCTCGGCGGCCTCCTCCTTGGACCACCTGGCCGACGACGCCGCCGTGGCCGGGCCTTTCGTTCAAGGCCCCGGGGAAGGCCCACCGCCTCGACAAGCCGGCGATCGACATCCGCCATCCAGCCAACCGGCCTGGGTCAAACGACTCACCACGCGTTACTCACCCGCTCGTCGCCACGTGCGCCGTGGGGTTGGCGTTGCCGTTGGCCTGACGCTCGTCCTCCTCTCAGGCACCGTGGCTCTCAAAGCACTCGGCGACCCGCCCCCAGCGGTGGGTTCGCCGGGGCGCTGCATCCGCCCTCGGGTGCCGCCTCCTCGCGTGGATCCAACCGGAAGCGGATGTGGCGTCTCGGTTGACTACCGCGCAGGCGTGCTGACGGTAGGTCATGATCGATGGTCGCTCGGCAACGATGTTGTCGACGGTGTCCTGATCGACACCGACCACGACGGTTGGACCGAGTTGGTGGCGCTGCGACGCACCGGCGAGGTGTTCCTGGTCCGCCGATTTCCGTCCTCGACCGAGCATCGAATGCGGTTCCGTCCGATCGCGACGGTTCCCAGCGCTCAATCGCTGACCCGACGGCCAGGCGGCTCAGGCCTCGGCGGCCTGGCCACCGTCGATTCCCACGGCGACGCCACACCCCTCGACACCTCGGTGAGTGCGTCATGAGCGTTTGCGACACCTTCCGCCGAGCCCGGTGGCTGCCGGGAGTGCTCGGCACCGTCGGCGTCGCTGTGGTTGCGGCCGGCGTGGTTCGAATGGGGGGCGCTCCTGCGGGCGCGGTTCCAGTCAACGGCCGGGAGTTCAAGCTCATTGCCTCCTCCGAACCGGCGCTGTGGGCTGTTCTCACGGTGCGCATCGTTGCCGGGGCATTGGCGCTTTGGTGGCTTGGACTCATGTTGGCCACCTGGTTGGCTGCGCTCCAGGGTCGGGACGAGCGAGCAGCCCGCTATGCCAAACGCCTGCCAACCCCGTTGCGGGTCGCCGTCACACTCAGCCTCTCGCCGGTACTGATCTCGATCCCGGCAACCCTGGCCGGAGCCCAACAGCAGCCGCCAAGCGGGGTACCCACCAGCACGACCGCCGTCACCGGCTCCAGCCCGGCGGCCGACACCAACGTGCTGGAATTGTCCCCCGTTCCCGCAGGGCCCGACTCGAGCCACCCCGACCCCCGGTCGCCTACCGTCGGTACCGCCCCGGCGCCGGCCTCGACGCCGGCCGGTGCGGTTTCGACACAACAGCCCGAGGTAGACGCCGGGCGGTCCGCCGACAACACCACGTGTCCCACCATCGTCACCCGCAGCGATGTGCACTGGTTCGAGCAGGCCCGGGCCCACCTCGACGAGGCCCTGGGCCGTCCATCGTCAACCCAGGAGGCCGAGGCCTACTGGGATCGGTGTGTGGTTCACAACGCCGACCGCCTCCCCGACCCTGGCGTGCCCGACGTGGTGCCCCCGGGCAGGCTCCTCGAACTTCCCGAACTCCCCCGCACCCTGTAATCGGCCCGCTTCCAAACCACAGCGGGCACGCACGCGTGACAGGCTGGAAGCGTGGGCGCCGAGATCATCCTGCGCCGGGTGGAGTTGCGCCTGGCCCATGAGCACCGTGCGGCTCATGGAACCGTCTCGACCCGGCCGACGCTCCTCGTCGAGTTTCGTCAGATGCATGACGGCACTGCCGTCTCGGGATGGGGCGAATGCCCGGCTCTGCCCGATCCCGGCTATTTCCACGAGTACACCGACGGAGCGCAGGCCATGCTGACCAACCTGCTGATCCCGGCTGTCGTCGCCGGTGGATCGCTCAGCCCGGATGCTGTCGATGCGGCAACCGCCATCGCACCCGGGCACCCGATGGCCCGTTCCGCCCTGGCGCTCGCCGCCGAAGACCTGACCGCCCGCGTCGAACGATCAACGCTGTCACAGCGGTGGGGGGCGGTCCGCGACCGGCTGCCACCCGGTACCTCCGTCAGCACCACCACCGGAACCGGGCCCAACTCGGACGCCGGTTTGGCAGAGCTCGGCAAGCGTGCGTCCGTCCTGGCCGCAGCCGGCTATCGGCGGCTGAAGGTCAAGGTCTCACCCAGCCATGACGTCGCCCCCCTCCAGGCGGTCATCGATTCGCTCCGCGCAACGGGTCACGCCAACGTGCAGGTGGCGGCGGACGCCAACGGCTCCTACCGACCCACCCAGCCCGCTCACGCAGACGCTCTCCGACGACTCGATGCGCTGGGCCTCGCTTGGATCGAACAACCCTTCCCGGCCGAGCTGCTGGTGGACCTGGCTCGTTTGGTCCAGCGGTTGGACACCCCCATCTGCCTGGACGAGTCCGTCACGTCGTTGGGGCAACTCCGTGCAGCCCGAGCGCTTGGCATGCGACCGGTGGTGTGCGTCAAGCAGGCCCGGCTTGGTGGCCCCCGGGCTGCGCGGGAGGTGCTCGGCTGGTGTCACTCCCACAACTTCGACGCGTACGTCGGAGGCATGCTCTCGTCCGGGATCGGTCGGGCTGCCGACCGAGCGTTGGCTGCGTTGCCGGGCGCCACGCTGATCGGCGACATCGGCGCCGACGTGGAGTATTTCGGTGCGGACGTGACCGCTCCGTTCGCGGTCAGCGACGACACCGTGCCGGTGATCGCCGACCCGGCCGCCCACGGGTTGGGCGTCACCGTCAGCGCCTCAGCGGTGGCCAGACTTACGAGCGAAAGTTGGCGGTGGACCATTGAGAACGGCGTCCCACCTGCTGAATCAAGAAGGCAATGAGTCGTCCGGTTGTGCATTTCTCGTCGACTCCCATGCGTAACCCACACCGTCGTCAGCAGAGCCCAGTCTGACCCGCTGCAAAGGTCGCCTGATCGACGGTGAACTGGTCGCCCGCTTGGGATGAAAGTTGGTCGATGAGCCCTTGGCAGGAGAAGCTGGAAAACTCAAGGTAGGAGCGAGCACTTTCGACTGCTTCGGCGTTGTAATCAACGGTCAAACTGTCAACGGCGGCGGTGGCGTCCCGCACGTTGAATTGATCGCCGTACTCGGATGAGAGTTGGTCGATGAGTCCTTGGCGTGAGAAGCCGGAATAATCGAGGTATGACTGAGCGGCGCGAACCGCTTGCTGCTCTGACACAGACAAGGCCGGTTGAGTTGGAGGCGGAGCCGTTTTTGGCGGCGGGGGCGCTGTTGTAGGCGGCGGGGTTGTCGTTGGTTTCGCAGTCGTTGCAGGAGGCGCCGTGGTGGTCGGCTTTGCTGTCGTTGCAGGTGCCGCCGTGGTGGTCGGCTTCGCAGTCGTTGCAGGAGGCGCCGTGGTTGTCGGTTTCGCAGTTGTCTGCGCCTCCGACGTGGCGGCCCCCTTCGCCTCCTTCGATTCGTCCGGTGGGCTCAAGGAGTCAGCGATCCCAGCAATCAGAGCGAGGGCAAGCACTACCGCTGTGACAATGATCTTGGTCGTCGGGGTGAACCGCTTGTTCACCCACAGAAGGATCAGCCCGATTGGAAAGCAAAACAGTAATGACAGGGCGAGGACCCAGGTTCGTTCGTACCACGGGGTTTGCTTGCCTGCTTCAAGATCGCCCGAACCGGGGTTCGCTGCTGATGCGACTGGAAGGCCTTGAGCGGTAGACGGAAATGGTTGAGCGGCGGTCTGCGGCGGGTACCACTTGCCGTCCGAGGCCTGCCACCACCCCGGCCCTTGCGCCTGATCACTCACTTCGGCCCTCCTGGATAGACGAGTTGGCTGCTGATCTGTCTACTAGCAGGCAGTCGAAAATGGTATTTCGAAAGTCGCTATTTGAGGTGAGAGCAGCTGTCCTCGTTTCGTGGTCGTTGCATCCTTCCGTTCCGAAGACGCGATCATGCCTTTCACCTGATGCTCACCCGCGCCAGGCAGAACCGGGACTACCTTCATCACGCATCGCCCTCGTGAGGTCACGCCGAAGCCAACGCCGGTTCCGCGGCGAGGTCGCAAGTCGCTAGTTCAGGCGGAGACCCAGTTCGGCGAGGCGCCCTGGGACGTGCTCCTCAGCCATACCCAAGATGCAGGCGATGGCCCGCATATCGTCCCGGCGGATGGTGATCACCCGACCGTTGAAGTCTTGACGTTGCACCTGGATCATGAGCAGGTAGCGGCTCAACATGTCGGCCTCAGACCCCTCAAGCCCCTCGAGCCGGGCGAGGTTGATCTTCGCGCCGGAGTCGGTCTGGTCGCTCTTGGCGGCCTCGTCTTCATCGCCTTCGGGCAGAAGCTGATCAACCGGCACCTTGTAGAAGTGGGCGAGGCGCTGCAAACGAGGAACCGAGATCGCTCGCTCGCCGCGCTCGTAGGCACCAAGAACCGAGGCCTTGAACTCCTGGTCGGAGATCGCCTCGACCTCTTGGAGGGAAAACCGCTTCTGACGGCGAATCAGCCGCAGTCGCTCCCCCACCTGGCGGCCATATTGACTGTGCGCATGCTCGTCCTCTGCCAAAGCGGCGGTGCTCATCTGCGTGTGCCTTTCGACCGGTGGATCGCGCCCAATCGTCGATCGAGGAGCACCCCGGCAACGATCGGCGTGAAAGGCCGTCGGCCCTTCACCACCGGTCTCAGCCGTGGACCTCGCCTCCCACGGATCAGTGCAACGTGACGCCCGAGCTTAGCTCTCCGTGGTCGCCGCGCTCACCGTACTCACGCAGCGCGACCAACTGGGCACCGCCCACCATCGCCGCCGTTTCGGCTCGCATCACATGGGGTCCAAGCGAAATGGCCTCGGTCACCAACGACCGCTCCCGGGGGGTGAACCCGCCCTCGGGGCCGATCAGCAGCGAACGATCTTCGGTCGATGCCTGCCGTCCCGACCCGTCGGCCCTCACCCATGGGCGGTCAACCACCAGATCCGTGACCGACTCGACGCTTCCGATCAGCTCATCCAACGTGCAAGGGCCCACGATGGTCGGTAGCCACACCCGACGGCACTGCTCGAGCGCCGCCTTCGCGACCCGAGCCAGTTTGGCCACCTGGCCGCGCCCGCGATCGCCCTTCCAGCGGACTACGGAACGATCGGTCTGAAGCACGACGATCCGATCGACTCCGACCTCCGTCAGCTTCTGCACGCACCACTCCGGCCGCTCCCCTTTGACGGGCGCAAATGCAACGCTCACAGGGTCGGGGGTGGCGACCGACTGCACGGCGCCGTCAGGTATCAGTTCGCCGGGAGCTCCCAGTCGGGCGAGCCGCCACGATCCCGCCCCGTCGGTCACACTCACTGCAGTGCCCGCCTTCAAGCGTCGTGCGGTCCATAGATGCCTGGTCAGTTCGTCGTCCGCCGCTAGCGCGCCCAGCGAGTCGACGAGCGCGTGGGCCACCAGGTCCGTCGGTGGCCCGACCAGATTCATCGGACGCCACCCGGAACGCGCCGGACCACCGCCTCACTCACTTAAAGGCACTGCGCAGTTTCTTGCCCAGTCCGGTCTTCGGCGGCGTCACCGCCTCGCCACGCAGTTCTGCGAACTGCCGCAACAGGCCTTCCTGCTCATCGGTGAGGTCGTTCGGGGTTTCCACCACCACGTGGGCCACCAACTCACCCCGGCCGCGGTCTCGACCACGCCCGTCCAGACGGGGCACGCCCAGACCTCGAAACCGGTGGTCCCAGCCCGACTGGGTGCCTGCGGGGACGATCAGTTCCTCGGGGCCGTCCAGCGTGTCGATCTGCACCTGGGTGCCCAACGTCGCCTGGGCAACCGACACCGGGACCTCCAGGTGCAGGGTGGTTCCGTCGCGCACCAGGCCCGCGTGGTTCGCCACGTTGAGGTGCACATACAGGTCACCGGCAGGTCCGCCGCGGCCACCCACCGCGCCTCGTCCGGTCAGCCGAAGGGTGGAACCATCGTCGACGCCGGCGGGCACATCCACGGTGAGGGTTGCGTCCTCCACCACGCGACCGTCGCCGTCGCAGCGCGAGCAGGGGCTGGGAATCAGTTCACCCGTGCCCTGACACGTGGGGCAGGCCGACGCGGTCACCATCTGGCCAAGGATCGATCGGCGCACCGACTGCACCTGGCCCTGCCCACCACAGGTTTCACACGTTTTGGGGCTCGTACCTGGCGCGGCGCCGGTGGCCTCACAGGTGTCACACGCCACGGCGGTTCGTACCGTGACGTCCTGAGCGCCGCCGAACACGGCCTTCTCGAAGTCCAGCCGAAGGGTGGTCTCCAGGTCGGGGCCTCGCTGTGGTCCGGTTCGGCCGCGGGCGGCACCGCCACCGAAACCAGCGCCAAACCCGCCGCCGCCACCTCCAAAGAAGGCGTCGAACAGGTCGCCAAGGCCGCCCACGCCGTCGCCCATGCCGGCGCTGCCGTCCACCGAGCCGAACCGGTCGTAATTCTCGCGCTTCTGGCCGTCGGAGAGGATCTCGTAGGCCACGGCCACCGATTTGAACCGGGCCTCGGCCCCGGGGTCGTCCGGGTTGGCGTCCGGATGACTGTCTCGGGCAGCCTTTCGATAGGCCGCCTTGATCTCAATATGGGTGGCTTCGCGATGAACGCCCAGGACCTCATAGGGATCCTCGGTGATCTGGGCCATCGTTGCTCCTTGCGATTCAGAGTTGGGGGGGGAATGGGTGTCGATTGGGTGGGTGCTGCTCGACTCGACGGTCCGGGCGCTGCCGGACCGCCCAAGTCGGTTAGTCGCCTTCGCCGAGAGCCCGGGTGAGCTCTCGGCTCACGGTGTCGACCGCCGACAACGTGTCGGAGTAGTTCATCCGGGTGGGGCCGAGCACGGCCAGCGTGGCCGCCCGGTCGGGGCCCACCATCACCGGGGCCACCACCAGCGAACAATCGCTCAGCGGCGACAGCCCGGTTTCAGAGCCGATGGCCACCGTCAGGCCCTTCTCGATCAACTCCCTCAGCAGTCCCACCACCACCACCTGCTGCTCGAGCAGGGCAAGGACACGATGCAGGGTGTCAATCTCCTCGAAGCTGCGTGCCATGTTGGACGCACCCTCGACGTACAGGCCGGTGTGATCGTGGCCCATCGCCTCGGCCAGCCCGGCGAGAACCTCGTCGACCAGCGCAACCTCCGGGGTCCCCGGGGCCACCCTGGGGGCGGCTTCGGCCAGTGTGGGAGTTCTGCCGCCAACCATGTCGTCCACCGACACACCGTCCATCCGGGCGGACAGCACCGAGGTGGCCACTGCCAACTGCGCGTCCTCCAGGGGCGTTGACAACTCGACGGTGCGCTTGGCCAACATGCCGTTGCTCAGCACTGCCACGGCAACCACCAGCCGGTCCGAAAGCGACACCAGTTGCACCGAGCGCACCGTCTCGGTGCTGCCCCGCTCCCCCACGGTTAATGCGGCCGTCGACGTCAGCCGAGCAAGGTGGTGAGATGCCTCCTGAAACAGTCCCTCCAACTCGCCGTGAGCGTGGGCGAAGAACTGCCCCACACGCTGAGACTCGGGCTCGTCCAGTTCGCTGGGCAACTCCAGGTGGTCGACGAAAAACCGGTACCCCTTCTCGGTGGGGATTCGTCCGGCCGACTTGTGGGGCTGAGCCAGGTAACCCTCCTGCTCGAGGAAGGTCATGTCGTTTCGGACCGTGGCCGACGACACCTCCACCCCGGGGACGCCGGCAACGTTGCCCGATCCCACCGGCTGGGCGGTTTCGATGTAGCTCTGCACCACGGCTCGCAGCACCGCCGACTTGCGGTCGTCCAGCACGACCCTGCGTTCATCAGCCATGGCGCACCTCGCCGACGGCGGCGCCGCCCACCCGGGCATCACCCGCTGCGCTGTTGCAAATTGCGCGCAGGAGAAAGCCGATCGAAGTCATGGACAGGGGATTCTACCGGTGAGACCCCACAGACATGAGTCGAGCACCGCACGGTGGCGCCGCGGCGCCGCCACCAGCAACCCTCAGTCCATCCGGAGGGCCTTGATAAACGTGTCCGGCGGGATGTCCACCTTGCCGATCGACTTCATGCGTTTCTTGCCCGCCTTCTGCTTTTCAAGCAGCTTGCGCTTGCGGGTGATGTCGCCGCCATAGAGCTTTTCGGTGACGTCCTTACGGAACGCCTTGACCGTCTCGCGGGCGATGATCTGCCCTCCGATGGCGGCCTGAATCGGCACATCAAACTGTTGCCGAGGAATCAGTTCCTTCAGCTTCTCCGCAGTTCGGCGGCCATATTCATAGGACCGTTCCTTGTGCACGATGGCAGAGAAGGCATCCACGTTCTCGCCGCTCAACATGATGTCCACCCGCACCAACTCGGCGGGCAGGTAGCCGTCGGTGTCGTAATCCAGGCTGGCGTAGCCCTGCGTGCGGCTCTTCAGCGCATCGAAGAAGTCGATGACCACCTCGGCCAGCGGCAGCCGGTAGACGAATTCAACCCGTTCGGGTGACAGGTACTCCATGGAGCGTTGCTCGCCCCGACGGCTGAGGCACAGCTCCATGATCGTGCCGACGTACTCGGCCGGGGTCAGGATGGTCATGCGCAGCTGCGGCTCGCTGATCTGTTCGATCTCGGTGGGCGGTGGCAGGCTGGAAGGGTTGTGCACCTGCAACATCTCGCCGGCGGTGGTCTCCACCTCGTAGTTCACCGACGGGGCGGTGGCGATGAGCGAAAGGTCAAACTCGCGCTCCAGTCGTTCGCGCACGATCTCCATGTGCAGCAGGCCCAGGAACCCGCAGCGAAACCCAAATCCCAACGCCCCGGACGTCTCGGGTTCGTAGGTGAACGAACTGTCGTTCAGTCGAAGCTTCTCCAGGCTCTCGCGCAGTTCCTCGAAGGCGTCGCCCTCCACCGGGTAGAGGCCGCAGAACACCATGGGCTTGGGCTCGGCGTAACCGTCCAGTGGCTCGCCCGGATGCCCGAACCCGGTGACGGTCTCGCCCGAGCGTGCCTCACCCACATCCTTGATTCCGGCAATGAGGTAGCCCACCTCGCCGGGGCCCAGTTCCTTGGTGGGGGTGTTGATCGGGCGGCGAACGCCGATCTCCTCGGCCGAGTGGGTACTGCCCGCCTGAAGGAACGACAGCTTCTGGTTGGTCCGCATGACCCCGTTCATCACCCGCACCGAGCTGACCACGCCGCGGTACTGGTCGAAGTGGGAGTCGAAGATCAGCGCCTGAAGGTCGGCGTCCTTGTCGCCCTCCGGTGCCGGGATGCGCTCGATGACCGCGTCCAGCAGGGCGCCCACGCCCTCGCCGGTCTTGGCCGAGATGTGCAGCACCTGGTCGGCCGGAATCCCAAGCACCGACTCGATCTCGGCCGCCACCCGCTCCGGTTCGGCCGCGGGCAGGTCGATCTTGTTGAGGCAGGCGACAATTTCGAGGTCGTTCTCCAGCGCCAGATAGCAGTTGGCCAGCGTCTGAGCCTCAATCCCCTGGCTGGCGTCAACAACCAGAACCACGCCCTCGCAGGCGGCCAGGCTGCGGCTGACCTCGTAACCGAAGTCGACGTGGCCCGGCGTGTCGATCAGGTGAAGCTTATGGTCGGCCCAGTCGATCTGTACCGACTGCAACTTGATGGTGATACCCCGCTCGCGCTCCAGGTCCATCGAGTCGAGGTACTGGGCACGCATGTCCCGGGCGTTGACCGCTCCAGAGATCTCCAGCAGCCGGTCGGCCAGGGTCGACTTCCCGTGGTCGATGTGGGCGATGATCGAAAAATTGCGGATGTGGTCAAGCGTGGCCATGAGAACCGGTCAGGCTACTCGGGGGCATCCTGCAGCCCCCGCAGCGTCTCCTTTGCCTGTGCCAAAGCATCGGCGTAAACCGGCTCCTCCGCTGCCAGCCGCTCGTAGAGGGTGACGGCTTCTTGGGCTGGGGGGAGCGCACCGGCACGGTCACCGGTTTCAGCGAGTGTGATGGCGAGGTTGTTCAACGCCATGGCGAGGTCGGGTTGGTAGGCGGGGTTCTGTTCGGCTTGGGCACGGTAGAGGGTGACGGCTTCTTGGGCTGGGGGGAGCGCACCGGCACGGTCACCGGTTTCAGCGAGTGTGATGGCGAGGTTGTTCAACGCCATGGCGAGGTCGGGTTGGTAGGCGGGGTTCTGTTCGGCT
>ERZ1026792.43-NODE-43-length-144384-cov-7.647213_pt1 | contig 144384 bp, 136 predicted proteins | sample MGYA00520884_ERZ1026792 | MGnify/ENA primary metagenome ERZ1026792 (study PRJEB33270, sample SAMEA104284473) | anaerobic digester metagenome | biome: Anaerobic digester microbiome; feature: mesophilic sludge digester; material: Anaerobic digester biomass | place...
ATCCACTGGTCCAAAGGCGGCCCCACCAACCTCGACTCAATGGCACTGCTCTGCACCACCCACCACGACATCACCCACCGCCACCACTGGCAGATGTCACCCAACCACCACCCCAACGGCCAACCCACCGGCACCTTCCACTGGACCACCCCCTCCGGCCAAACCCTCCACTCACAACGCCACAGCGAAACCATCCCCTAACAACCAGGCGAGGGCGAGAGCGAAGGGGAGGGAGGGACGACGAGACGAGAGAGCGAGGGGGCGAAGGCCGCGAGGGGGGCGAGGGGGCGAGAGGGCGAGGGGGCGCGAGGGCGAAGGGCGAGGGGGCGAAGGGCGAGGGGGCGAAGGCCGCGAGGGGTGCGAAGGGAACACGGGAACGGAACTCGCCGCCGGAGCGGCCCAGTCCGCTGGCAACTGCGGCTCCGCCGGCCTCTACGATGGCGAGGTCGGGGCTCGCGTGGGGCCCCTCCGAGGGGAATGTCGCTCGATGACACAACCGGCAGGCGATTCGCCGACGGAACTCGATGCTTCGGCAACAGGAGGACCGCTCGGTGAAGATGGGCAGGCCGACCGCGATGCGAACCCTGAGGTCGACGGCGGGTCTCATCCAACAGCATCACCGGGTTCGGACTCACCCCACCCGACCGACTCACCCCACCCGATTGACTCACCCCACGCGACCGAGTCCCTTGACTTGACGGCATCGTCCGACTTGTCGGCCTCGCCCCGCGCGATTCCGTGGTCACGCGGGTTTCTGGTGGGGTTGGCGCTCATTGGATTGGTGGCGCTCGGGGTTCGGGTGGCCTACATCGTGATTGCCAAGTCCAACGGTGATGCCTGTGGCCAAGTGGTGTGCGGCGATGCCTACTACTACGGGCTCCAGGCCGAGGTGCTCGCAAACGGCGATGGATTTGATCGACCCTTCAGCGGCGGCGAGGCGGCCGATCACCCGCCGCTGACCGCGATTGTGGCCACCCCCGCAGCCTTGCTGCCGGGCGACAACGTCATGGCGCAGCGCCTCACCATGGCGTTGGTCGGCACGGGAGCGGTGCTGATGATCGGGCTGCTGGGCCGCGAGGTGATGAGCGAACGAGCAGGGCTCATCGCCGCAGGCATCGCAGCGCTGTACCCCAACCTGTGGATGAACGACGGTGTCGTGATGTCCGAGGCCCTCACCGCCCTGGGTATGGCCACCTGCCTGTGGCTTACCTACCGCCTGATCCGTGGACCAACCGTGTGGGCAGCGCTCTGGTTGGGGGCGGCAATCGGGTTGACCGTGTTGGCGCGAGCCGAATTGGCGATGTATCTGCCGCTGGTCGTGCTGCCCGTCCTGCTGTGGCGGGTTGACCTGGAACTGCGGGTGAAGGTGATCAGGTTGGCCGTGGTTGGTGCCGCAGCTCTGATGATGATGGCTCCGTGGACCATCTACAACGCCATCCGGTTTGAACGGCCGGTGTTGGTGTCAACCAACGACGGGCTCACCTTGATTGGCGCCAATTGCGACAGCGTGTACTTCGGTCCGATTACGGGCCTGTGGAATGGGTTCTGCGCTGACGACGTGCCCGCCGAGGGCGATCAGTCGGAGGTGTCGGCGGCCTACCGCAGCGCTGCCATCGAGTACGTGGGTGATCACCTCGACCGCGTTCCCGCAGTGCTGGCGGCCCGGATAGGCCGGGTGTGGGGCGTCTACAAGCCCACCCAAATGGCGGAGTACAGCAGGGGCGAGGGCCGTGAACGGTCGCTCAGCCTGATCGGCACGTGGGTCTACTACCCGCTGATGGCCGCTGCCATGGCCGGAGTGGTGGTGCTGTGGCGTCGGCGCACGGCTGTGTGGCCGCTGTTGGCCACGTTTGTGATGGTCACCGTGACCGCTGCACTGCTCTACGGTCTGACCCGGTTCCGGGTTCCTGCCGAGGTGGCCATCGTGGTGCTCGCCGCCGTGCTGATCGATCGCCTGCTGCCTGGTGATGATGCTGCACCACGGTCCCGACCCGACAGCGGTGAGGCCGTCGCTGGCGACCATGTTGGCGTCGAGCCAACGTCAGCCGAGGCTCCGATGTCGTCCTTGGGCGAGATCGTGGCAGGGTGAACCCCCGGTTGGGTCAGCGCTGCCCGGCGACCTGGAGCGCACGACGACGCACCGCCTGGACGAGGCGTTCCGGTGCGCCGGGATCGACCTGGAGAAAGAACGACGGCTCGAACAGCTCCGCCTCCAGCAGCGCCTGGGAGCCGTCGTCCAACTGCACCAGGTCGTAGCGGCCATAGAGCAGGTGTTCGCCGGGGGCGACCCAGCCACGCTGCTCAGCCAACGCCCGCACCTCCTCCACCGCGCGCAGCGCAACGTCTCGATGTCCGGCGGAAAGCTCGGTGGCCGACACCGCCTCCTGATAGCCGCCCCCGAGCAGGCGGCCCCCAACGTCCAGAATCGGTCCTTTGACCAGACCGTGCGAGATGGCGCCGTCGAAGACGACCGCTGCCACCTCGCCCCGCCTGCTCACCGAGGCGATGGCGGGCTGAATCATCACGGTGCCGCCGGAGTCCAAGATGGTTTCGGCCAGGGCGCGGGCTGCCGGGTCTTCAACGGCGAACCGGCCGGTGTTGCGACTCCCAACCGAAATGGTCGGTTTCACCACAACCTCGGCCGGAGTGTCGCGCCGGGCCAGGTGGTTGGCCTCGTCGGCCAGCAGCTCATCAACCTCATGAAGCGATGTGGCATACCCGGTAGGCACCACTGAGACCCCGGCATCGCCCAGCTCGGTGAGGTATCGCTTGTCCAGGTTCCAGCGGATGATCGGAGCCGGGTTCATCAAGGTGGGCAGGTGTTCCACCGAGGCGAGCCAGGCCAAAAAGGCCGGAGTGCGCTCGGGATAATCCCAAGGTGATCGAATCACCACCAGGTCGTAGTCCTCCCAGTTCGCCGGTTGCGTCCACGGCCGGTGGTGCAGGTCGATACCGGCAGCGGCGAAGGCAGCCTCGTTGATCGGACGGTCCACGTCCTCGGTGCCGAGGGCGTCGAGGTCATCGGTGGTGACGAATGCAACCCGCATTGGGTCAGCGTAGAAGCGCCGGGCACACCTCACCGCAGCGGTCGCCGTGATGGCGAACCCGGAGCGGGACGGTGGCACCATGGACTTCATGAAACCAACCGTTGAACAGGTGGTTGCCGCCGCAACCAAGCGCGACCCGTCGCTTGGCCCCTTCGTGGAATTGGCCGCCAACCTGCTGACCGCTGGTGAGGACATCGACGTACTGGGTCAGGCCTACCTGCAGGACACGCTGTGGTGGCGGGTACCCAAGCGGCTCGATCCCGATGATTGGCAGGATGCCGTCGCCGGCGCGGCGGCGTTGCTGGAGGGGTTGGGACTTGATCGATACGCCGAAATCGCTCGTTCGGACAAGACGGCACGCATCTTGGAGGCTTGGGGTGAGGGCCCCGAGTCAGGACATGCGGAGGCGCTTGCGGCCCGCAAGGCGTCCGGGCTGGTGGCGCCCGACCTTGAGGAGTTTGCTTGGGGGTCGATCATGGGCGGCGAGGAGTCCGACGCGCTGACCGCGGTTGAACATGCGTTGGAGGCGGAACTGGTGCGTTCCGGCCTGCGACCCGACGGAGCAGCGTGGAAACGTCGCGCCCTCGAGGTGACCGCGGAGGTCATCAACAGACCGGTCGAGTTCCCGCCGGGGCAGACCCGACTGACGATGATCATCACAGACCGGGTGGAATCGTGGATCGGGGCGGTGCGGGTGCCGCAGTTGCAGCGATGGCGATCCGAGGTGGCCAACCGCCTCCTGAACCCGATTGAGCCGCCCGAGGGTGTCGAGACCATGTTGGCACCGATGCTGTGGTTGCTGGGCGAGGCCGCCAAGGGTGCGAACCTCACCCAGTCCCAATACCTGACGCCCGTCACCGTGAGGGCGGCTGCCGAGCGGTTCGGTTGGTGGGATCACGACAGGGCGCCCCGCAGCGAGAGCGAGGTGCATCAACTTTTGCACCTACGTGAGGCCGCAACCCGGTTGCGCCTCACCCGACGCACGGGCCGAACGCTCAAGCTCACCAAGTTGGGGGCCTCATCGCTGGCCGACCCGGTGTCGTTGTGGCGCCTGGTGGTTCCCAGCCTGAGGGGTGGTGACGAGTTCGAGGCGATGATGGCCGAGCTGGTTGGCATGCGCATGGTCGAGGGCGACGCCGTCGGCGACGCGCTGGCGGAGGAACTGATGCCGGTGGTGAACCAACTGGGCTGGCGAACCGATGAGGGATCCCTCGACCAGCACGAGGTTGGTTTGAGCATTTGGGACCGATGGCATTGGTGGCGGGTGATCGGGGTCATGAAGTACCAGATGGGCCGGTGGGCCAAGGACCCGTTCAGGCGAGTGGAACCGCCTCGTGCGTACCTCACTGAGGCGGGCGCGGTCACGGTGCTGGCGTACCTCCGCCTGCGTGCGATTGCACCACAACACGATCTGGCGAGGTGACGCCGACGGTTACCCCGTGCTCTTGGGGCCCGGTGCGACCTTGGGTTGAACGTTGAACGTCAGCCCGTCGAAGTCGCCGCTGGTGCGCCACGCGTCGAGGAGTTGAAAGTAGGCGACCGGCCCGTCGGGGTAGCCGCACGCGTTGAGCCGCTGGGCTGGTGTGGGGTCGGCCCCTTCGTTGTTGTAGTAGCCGGGCGTGCAGTCGAGGTTGCCCAGAAATCCGCGGGTGGAGCCCTCGAACTGCGCCACCCAGGCCTCCTCGGCCTCAGCGGTCACCTCCACCTCGGTGGCTCCAACGGCGAGGGCGTGGGCGACGACCGCTGCGATGGCGGTGGCGGCCTCGGTGAGGTTGTGGGTCACGTTGGAGATCAGGTTGGCGCCCTGGTTCAACCCCACGATGAACAGGTTGGGAAATCCGGCCACGTGGTTGCCGTGCAGGCTGCGCATGCCATCGGCCCAATGTTCGCTCAGCGTCCGCCCGCCCCGTCCGGTGGTCTCGTAGGTGGCCGAGTGGGCCAGGTGTACGTCGAAGCCCGAGGCGAAGACGAGGCAGTCGAGTGGGTAGTGGTTTCCGGCCGCCCAAACGCCGGTGGCGTCGATCGCCTCGACCCCCTTGCCGTCGGTGTCGATCAGGTGGGTGTTGGGCCGGTTGTAGGCATCGAGGTACTCGTCGTGGAAGCAGGGCCGCTTGCACAGCTGCCGGTACCAGGGCTTGAGCGCCTCGGCGGTGGTCTCGTCGGTGACGATCTCATCGACCCGGGCTCGGATTTCGTTCATCTTTTCGTCGTCGGAGTCTTCGTACGCGCGGGCGACCAATTCGGGGGTAAACGCCTCGCCGGTGGTGGTCATCTCGACGATCACCCGGTCGCGGATGCGCTTGGCGATATCGGTCCAGCCGTCCATCACCAGGTCTTCGTCGGTGAACCCGCCGGTCTGCAGGGTGGCGAAGTTCTCCAGCCAGCACCGTTGCCAGCCGGGCTCCAGCGCCGCGAACTCGTCGGGGTCGGTTGGTCGGTTGTTTCGGATGTCGATCGAAGACGGCGTCCGCTGAAACACGAACAACTCACCGGCATCCCGAGCCAGGTGAGGAATGGCCTGCACCGCCGTTGCGCCGGTGCCGATGATGCCAACCCGCTTGTCGAACAGATGGTCCATTGCCTCGCCGGTCGGGCCGCCGCCGGTGTAGGCGTAGTCCCAACGGCTTGTGTGAAAGCAGTGACCCGCGAAGGATTCGATGCCGGGAATGCCCGGCAGCTTGGGGCGGTGCATCGGCCCGGTGCCCATCGCCACGAACTGCGCCCGCACCTCGTCGCCGCGGTCGGTACGGATCACCCAGCGCGCTGCGGCCTCGTCCCAGTCAATGGACGTGACCTCGGTCGAGAAGAGCCCGTTTTCGTGCAGGTTGAAGTGCCGGGCGATCCGTTGGGCATGGGCGAAGTTCTCGTGGCCCATCGTGTACTTCTGGCTGGGCATGTGCCCGGTCTCCTCCAGGAGGGGGAGGTAGACCATGGAAGCGGTGTCGCACATGGCGCCCGGGTAGCGGTTCCAATACCAGGCGCCGCCCACGTCACCGCCGCCTTCGATCAGGCGCACATCGGTTACGCCGGCCTCGGCCAGCCGGGCACCGGTGGTCAGCCCGGCGAACCCGGCGCCGATGACGGCCACTGTGACCTCGTCGGTGACCGGGTCGCGCTCGACGCGCTCGGAGTAGGGGTCGTCGCGAAAGTGAGCGAAGGGGCCGGTGGGCTCGAGATACTGGTTGCTGCCGTCGGTGCGCAGCCGCTTGTCCCGCTCGGCTCGGTATCGTGCCCGCAGCGCGTCGCGGCCGATTGGCTCGATGGTCGGGTTGGAAGCCGTGCTCATCTGGTCCTCCTGTAAGTCGACGGCCGCCGGGGCCGTCCCGAAAGATCGTACGGCGTCTCCGAAGGAACTGGCTCGGAGGCCCACGCTACGGTCGTTGCCATGGCCAATCTCAGCTTGGTGCGCGATGGCGAGGAGTGCTTGGACGTCGCCTTCGAGAGCGCGGACCACACCGTGGTGGCACTGACTCGGGTCGAGTTCGAGGATTGCGTCTTCGACGGATTGCGCTTGGAGCAGACCAGGTTCGCCGACTGTACGTTCGTTGACTGCGTCTTCCGGGAGTGCGATTTTGGCGTGCTCGTGGTCGACGATTGCACCTGGCGCGACGTGCGCTTCGAGAGGTGCCGCATGCAGGGGGTCGATTGGCGTGCCCCCAAGGCGGGTGGCCTCGGCAACCAACTGCGGTTCCGCGAGTGCTTCATGCGATACGGGGTTTTCATGCAGGCACATTTGCCCAGGGTCGAGTTTCGCAACTGCGACCTTCGTGAGGCCGAGTTCAGCGATGCTGATCTCGCCGGGGCCGCCTTCGCCGAGTCCGAGTTGTCGGGTGCGCGCTTCCAGAACGCCAGGCTTCTCGAGGCCGACTTTCGAGGGGCCGAGGGTTATGACCTTGACGTCACCTCAGGGCTGTTGAAGGGCGCCAGGTTCTCAATGCCCGAGGCGGCGCGGCTGCTGAACGGACTCGACATCGTCATCGAATAATCGGGCTTTGTGAACCGACGTGACACATGACGCCCCCGGCGCGTTACCACTGGGAGCGCCGGGCATTCAACAATGTGGGAGGAGGCCCACGCCGCCGGGCCACATTGACGAGCGTTGCTCGAAAGCAGGATCAGCATGAACGCATCCAACGAAATCACTGGTGCACTGGACGACCGCCTCGACCAACTGGAGGATCGCCTCCCGGCGTTGCCCGCCAGCCTGGTGTCGTTGCAGCGGGCGCTGGTGATCGCAAGCCTGCGGACTGCCTGCTCGGGGGTCGAGTTGTTGGTGGGCGCAGTACGGTCGATCTTCGAGACCGGTTCTGACGCCGTCGCCACAGCCTCCGACCAGACGCTGCAGGCCGTGGAGGACACGGTGGACACCGCCACCGACGCTGCTCGCACTGTGGCCGGTCAGGCTCGGAGTGCCGCCGACGACACGGTCGACACCGCCACCGATGCTGCCCGCACTGTGGCGGGTCAGGCTCGGAGTGCCGCCGATGACACCGTTGAGTCGGCGACCGATGCTGCTCGGACCGTGGCCGGTCAGGCTCGGAGTGCCGCCGAGGACACCGTCGATGCCGCCACCGATGCCGCCCACCCCGATGCCGGCCAGGCCCGCACGGCCCTGAAGAGCGTGACCACGCAGGCGTCGACGCAGGCGAAGACCGTGGCTGGTCAGGCGCGAAGCGCCGCTGCGGATGTGGCGGAGACCGCCTCGACCGGGGCAAAGACCACTGCCGGTCAGGCCCGTGCGCAGGCAAAGCGGGTTGCCGACACGGCACAGACCGGTGCCAAGACCACTGCCGGCCAGGCCCGTACGCAGGCGAAGCGGGTTGCCGACACGGCACAGACCGGTGCCAAGACCGCTTCCGGCCAGGCCCGTGCGCAAGCCAAGCGGGTGAAGGAGACGGCTACGACTCAGGTCACGTCGCTCCGCTCCGCCGCATCCGCTGCGGCCGACGACGGCGCCAAGACGGCGACCGTTGCCGCCCAAGACGTCACCGATCGGGTGCAGGGCATCTCGCCCGACCGCGGCTACGAAACCTGGACACGCGCCGAGCTGTACGAGCGTGCCCAGGAGCTCAACATCGAGGGCCGCTCGGGCATGAAGAAGCACGACCTGATCGCGGCGCTGCGGGCCGGCTGAGGGCGTCCGCCTGAACTGTCCTGGCATCGTCGTAGTGTTCGGTGAATGGAGACAGCCACCCTCAACCTGGACGCCGAGTTCAATCTTCGACGGCGCGAGCTGACCGGTTACTGCTACCGGATGCTGGGCTCGGGCGCCGAGGCGGAGGACGCCGTACAGGAGACGATGGTGCGGGCCTGGAAGGCCGCCGACCGATTCGAGGGCCGCTCGTCGGTTCGCACCTGGCTGTACCGGATCGCCTCCAACGTGTGCATCGATATGGGCCGCGCACCCCAGCGACGTGCCCGTCCGATGGACCTCGGTGGCCCATCAACCGTGGCCACCGCACAGCTGGTGCCCTTGCCCGAGAGCACGTTTGTGCAACCGATCGCGGATGGTCGGGTGATCGAGACCTCGGGCGACCCTGCCGAAGTGGCGATCGCCCGCGACTCGATCCGTCTGGCGTTCGTCGCAGCACTCCAGCACCTACCGCCCCGGCAGCGCGCCGTGCTGATCCTGTGCGAGGTGCTCAAGTGGCGCTCGGCCGAAGTGGCCTCCCTGCTCGACGTCAGCGTGGCGTCGGTGAACAGCGCCCTCCAACGGGCGCGGGCCACGCTGGTCGAACTCGATATCGAGGCACTCGACCCCACGCTCACCCCCGAACACGAGGCGCTGCTCGTTCGCTACGTTGACGCCTTTGAGCGTTACGACATGGGTGCACTGGCCGAGCTGTTGGCGTCTGACGCGGTGATCACGATGCCGCCCCACGACCTCTGGCTCCAGGGGGTGGACCAGGTCACCGGGTGGATGGCCGGGCCGGGCCACGAGTGTGCGGGGTCGAGGCTGGTGCCCGTCGAGGTCAACGGCACCGCTGGGTTTGCCAGCTACAGGCCGGCGGGCGCCGGTCGTTGGGAGCCGTGGGCGTTGCAGGTGATCGACGTCATCGACGGTGAGATCACCGGCCATCACAACTTTCTCTACCCGGAACTGTTCGCCGAATTCGGGTTGCCGCCGGTGCTGACGGGGGCGATGCCCGGTTGAGCACGGCCGAACTCGCCGTGACGGTGGAGCGGTCCGGCGAGGTGGCTCATCCAAGTTTGAGACGGCGTCGAAGGGCGCGGTTGGCGGGCTTTTCGAGCGCGGTGTGCAAGACGCCGGAGACGGCGATGGTGATGACAATCGAGGCCAAGGCACGGATGCGCTGGTTGCTGATCTTCTGGCCGAGCAGCACCCACACCGGAATGTGCACCAGGTAGATCGAGTAGGACCACTGGCCGATGAGCTTGAGCGGCGGGATGCTCAGGCAGCGAGACCACGGTGATGACCGTGCACCCCAGGACGCAGCGAGCAGTCCGGCGGTGGCGATTCCCGCCAACGGAATCCAGAGGAGAAACAGCGATTCGGTGCGCGGCTCGGCCATGGCGATCGCGACAACCACCGCGACGGAACAACAGATGGTCAAGGTGGTCGACATCCAACGCTTCATGGTGCCGCCGCCCGCTGCCCAGATGGCGGCGGCTGCGCCGAGAAAGATCCCGTCAACTCTGAACCACAAGGCGAAGTAGGCCCAGTCGACGACCTGATTGCGCCGATCCGAGATGGCGCCATACAAGAATGGGTCCGGCGCAGCCGGGTTCCAACCGGCCGGGCGCCAGGCGAACCCGGCAACCACGTAGGCGGCCCGTGCGGCAATCACGATGGCGACCAGCGCCAGGCACCTGCGAAGCAGTTGCTGTGGGGTTGGGCGCCTCACCAACAGCACCATCAGGATCAGCGGCCAGGTCAGGTAGAACTGCTGCTCCACCCCCAACGACCAAAGGTGGGCGAAGTAGGTGGCGACCCCGGGCTCTGCCAGGTCAAACCAGTTCATGGTGTAGGTCAGCCCGGCGAGCGACTGGTCTCGGCCTGGCGCCGCCGCTCCCCTGGCCAACAGGCAGACCACCCAAGTGCCGACGATGGTTGCCAGCACCGCCGGGTAGAGCCGGGTGAACCGCCGGCCGATGAATCGGCGGTACTCGATGTGGCCGTGCTTGACGACCTCTCCAAGCAGTAGATAGGTGATGAGAAAGCCAGAGATGACGAAGAAGACGTCGACGCCCAACAGGCCGCCCCTGAAACCGGGTATGTCGAAGTGAAACAGCATCACGGCCACCACCGCCAACGCTCGCAATCCGTCCCAGGCTGGAAGATAGCCCAGCTTCGGCGGTTCGCCGAGGTGGGCTGCGACGGAGTCGGTTGTTGTCGTCACGATGCGATGAGCGTATTCACTCCGCCGAGTTGCCGCATTGCTCGGGCAGGCTCTGCAAGTGTCCGGGCCGAGCGGTCAGGAATCGATGGAGCGTTGGTAGGCGCGCACCGCCAACGGCGCGCAGATGGTGATGATGGCAATGATCCAGATCCACGAGTACGCAACCGGGTGGAGGAGCGACCACGGGTCGCCCGGCCGGGCCGGCGCATTGGGGTTGCCAAACAGCTTCCTGAGCGCGTCGGCCACGGTGGTAATCGGGTTCCACGAGGCGATGGTGCGGAGCGGGCCGGGCATCGAGGAGATCGGAACAAACGTTGAGGCGATGAACGTCAGTGGGAAAAGTGCGACAAACGCGATGCCGTTGACTCCCTCGGGGGTGGAGACGAGGCTGCCGAGCAGCACGCCGATCCAGATCATGGCGAACGCGAACGCCACCATCAGCGCATAGGCACCAAGCGTCTCGAACACGCTGCCTCGGATGCGCCATCCGATGATGTAGCCGGTGATCGACATCAGCGCGATCGGGAGCAGCGTTTTGATGATGTTGGCCACCGCATGCCCGCCCAGCACCGCACCGCGGGAGATCGGCAGCGATCGAAATCGGTCGACGGCCTGATTTTTGCGGTCGTTGGCAAGGCCAAGCGCCACCCCAAACGCCGTGAACACCAGCGTCTGGGCCATGATGCCGCCCATCAGAAACTCGCGGTAACGCTGCGGGGTGGCGTTGCCTCCGCCGGGCACCACGATGGCACCGCCAAAGACGTAGGCGAACATCACCACGAACATCACCGGTTGGATGGTGGCGTCGCTCAGCTGTTCAGGTTGACGTTTCATGTGAATCAGGCCGCGGCGGGCGATGACCCACACGTCGTGGAGTGCTCCGCGTGCTTTCGGCAGCGCCTCGGATGTTGCGGGTGCCGGGGCACTGCGACCGTTGGAGCTGGTGGGATTGGTGATGGCGGTCACGGGCGTGCCTCCTCGGTCTCGTTGGATGGTTGGACGTCGTCTGCCGGCGCGCCGGTGAGTGTGAGGAACACCTCGTCGAGGGTCGGTTGGCGCAGGCTGAGGTCCTCGACGGCCACCCCGTCGGCCGCCAGTGCGTTGGCAACCGATGCGAGACCGGCGACGCCTTCGGCGGTGGGGGCGGTGGCGGTGCGGGCCGGGCGGTCGACGATCGGCCGGGCGCCGGTGACGCGGGCCAGGGTGGCGACCACCTGGTCGAGCTGGGCCGGATCGCGCAGTGTGACGCCGATGTTGTCGCCGCCGACCTGTCGCTTCAGGTTGCGGGCGTCGCCACGGGCGATCACCCGGCCGTGGTCCACCACGATGATGTCGTCGGCCAGGCGGTCGGCCTCATCGAGGTACTGGGTGGTCAACAGGATCGAAGTTCCGTCGTCCACCAGCGTCTCGAGCACACCCCACAGTTCGGTCCGCGCCCGCGGGTCCAGCCCGGTGGTCGGCTCGTCGAGGAACAGCACCGAGGGGCGGCCGACCAGCGTGGCGGCCAGGTCCAATCGTCGCCGCATGCCGCCGGAGTAGCCCGAGGCCACCCGGCCACCGGCGGCCGACAGCGAGAATTGTTCCAACAGTTCCTTTGAGCGCGCCTTGGCGTCTCGGCTCGACAGCTGATGGAGTTCGCCGTTCATCACCAGGTTTTCGTGGCCGGTCAGGAGCGGATCGACGGTGGCGTCCTGCGCGGCAAGACCGATGCGTCGACGGACCTCGGTCGGGTGGCGGACGACGTCGAATCCGGCGACCATCGCCGAGCCGTCGGTGGCCTTGGTCAACGTGGTCAGGATGCGCACCACCGTGGTTTTGCCGGCACCGTTGGGGCCGAGGATTCCGGTCACCGTCCCGGTGGGCACGTTGATGTCCACCCCGGCCAGTGCCGTGGTGTCGCCGTAGCGCTTCACCAGCCCGGCGGCCTCAACTGCATGTGCTGATGACATCACAAACTCCAAATTCGGGCCCCGTCGTCAGGTGCGAAGGCAGCGAAACATGTTGACACGGAGAACCGACGGAGCAGAACCCGTTTTCTCATCGGTCCGACCGTCGACCCGGAGATGGTCAGCGACGGCGGGCTCGGTCCATGAAATCTTCCACTGCGTCCAGCACATCGGACACCAACCAGATTCGGTTCCGGCGTGCAGGTGAGTTCTGGTGCAGAATCCCCAAGCTGACCAGTCGGTCGATGGCATTCGAGACGGCAACCTCTGAGACGCCCAGAGCGGTGACGGCAGCCTTGATGGTGATCGCCGGGTGACCGATGCAGTATTCGAGCAAGGGCCAGACAGCAGAGTCAGAGCGGGCAACCACCCGGTCGGTCCATCTGAGGCGGGCGGCGGAGAGGTTGTCAACGAGTTGGTCGGCGTTGTTGAGCGAGTGAAAAGTGGCGTCGACGAATGTGCCGATGATTGGTTCCACGTCGCCATCGCGGTAGCGGTTCAGGGCATCGAAGTAGCGAGTGCTCTCGGTGAGGAGGCCTGCCGATAGAGGAACGTTGGAGCGGCGGGTCAGTCCAGCGCTGCGGAGCATGCGTTGAATGAGGACGCGGCCGGTTCGGCCGTTGCCGTCGGGAAACGGGTGAACGGTCTCAAAGTGGGCATGGGTGACTGCGATGTGGGCCAGGGCGCCAAGGTCGGTTCGGTTGGCGAAGGCGACGAGGTCGGTCATTGCCGCGGGCACACGTTCGTGGTGGGGCGCAACGTGCACGGCGCCGTGGGGTGAGTAGCTGCTTCCGCCGACCCACACCTGTTGGTTCCGAAATCTGCCGGTCAACCGAGGAGCAGAGTCCTCAAGCAGGATCCGCTGAAGCTCGATGACCTCGATCGTGTCGAGTGGTGAGTTGCGGGACAGGGCCGCGAGCAGGGTGGCCACATTCGACGCGATGAGTTCAGCGTTGGACTTGTGTGGGCCGTTCGACGGAGGCGCATGTTCCGCGACTGCAATCGAGCCGGCAGCTGCCGTCAGGTTCTCGATCTGCGACGACATGGCCGCTTCTGTCCGCAGTGCGATGACCGAAAACCCCGCCAGGTTGGCACCGGTTCGTTCGTCGAATCGGGTGATGGCGGCCTCGGCTTCCGCCACGTCGGCCGCCAAGGAGCCCGAGAGCGGAATGGACGAGCGGTCGGCGATCAGGGGGGTCACCGTGGCTTCGTAGTCACCGCTCACCTGGGCTCGTCGGCTGCGGGGGATCAAGGCATCGTCGCGGGGCATCCAGTGTCGGGACTCCGTCGAACATGCCGGCCATGGGTCATCCTTCGCCATGGGTCACCTTACCAAAGGTTAGGGCCTTAACCTTTGGTATGGCTCCCGGCTAGGAAAGCTTGCATGATCAGGCTTTGGCACGGTGGCCTGTAGACCGCCTTCATCTTCGACCATCACCGACTAGTGACCCAGGGGGGTGTGCCCGGTTGTGGCGTTGATCCGGATGCGGTGAGCCACGTGGTCGACGGAGATGCCGTGCCCAAGTCAGGCCTGGGTCGAATCATTCGTCGCAGCGTTTGGCCGGGATCATCTCGACAGCGTCAGGGCCGGTCACGTCGCTGATCGGAATCACCAATGCTTCGTCGGTCTTGACCTCTTCGGCGAAGGCAACACCAACGACCCGGCCTTGCATGTCGAGGGCCGGGCCGCCCGAGTTGCCCGGCTTGATCACTGATGTCGTTTTCAGGATCGCTCGCTCGGCAAGCTTCGGGTCCAGGGCGTATCCGGTGGACACGCCCGTCACCACCTGGAGTTCATTGCCCTCCGGGTATCCGACGATCGCAATCCGCTCGCCGTCCTCCACAGGCGTCGTTCGGACCTTCAGCGGCCGCAATGCGGCGACAGCACTCCAGTCGGCGGCGATCCTCGAAATGTCGGCTTCCTCGGCGACCTTGGCGGACTTCGAGTCCAGGTCACGGCCATCCCAGGTCGACATTTCCAGAAAGCGCAGGCCTTCGACCACGTGTCGGTTGGAGATCATCGTCTGGTCATCAGCGAGCCACGCCGATCCGGTAGAGACCGCTCCACACCCCGTATTGCGAACCCGAACCACCGAGGCTCTGGCCAGGTCGAGCAACTCGTCGTTGGACAGTTTGGCCACCGAGGTTGAAGTGGTCTTGGATGGGGTGGTCGGGGCCGGTGTGATCGTCGAGGTTGGCTGCGCCCTTTCGCTCATTCCTCCGCATGCACAACTCAGCGAGAGCACCAGTGCTAACGCGGCGCTTCTGCCTGAGCTCACCCCTCGACCGAGTCGACCAGGTCCGACACCAGCGTGTTGGCCTCTTGGCAGATGGGCGCAGCATCGTCCAGCGCAGAAATCGTCGAGTCGTACAGCTGTGCTGCTGAGTACTGCATGGCATCGAGAATTCGATCGCGGCACTCCAGCATTTTGCCGGCGGCCTGGGTGGCCAGACTCGAGACTTCGCGGGCGGCGTTGCGTTCGTCCTGCACCTCTGCCTTTTCGTTCGAGAGCTCCGAGACCCGAGCGGTGAGGTCTGCGTTCTCTTCATTGCTATCGGACAGGTCGTTTGTTCGCTCGTCGAGACTCTCCTTGGTCTGGGTCAACTCGGCGTCTGTTGCGGCCAGCGTTGCCTCGGCCTGGTTGGCTCGGTCGGTTTGATCGTTGGAGGTCTTCCGGACGTAGACGAGCGATCCCAGCAGGATGAAGACGAGGAGTGAGTTCCCAACCCGACCAGCGACCTGCCACCGGGTCGGCCCTCGACGCGTCGACGCTGTAAGACTTGGTGGAGTTGTTTCTGCAGGAGTTGGGTGGACATCCTCATCGACAGAGGCAGCGGCCTTGGGCGGTTGGGCGGAGCCGGCGGCGCCGAAGTGGTCCGGAGGCGGGGCTACCTGCTCGCTTGCCTGCGCCACCTGTGTCAGGAACGCGACCGGGAGCACCGCATCGACGGAGCGATCGGCGTCGATGCGGCAGGTGATCGTGCGGGAGCCGTCGTGGTCCTGGCCGACACCCACGTCCGGAAGCCCAGTGATGTCGGTGAGCGCAACCGTGTGTGTGGTGGCCCCATCGGTCACCGACCCGGCCTCTCGGACGATCGTCAGGTAACCGTCTGCCAACTCGAATGCGGCGACGTGTAGCCCCGGGGTTTGCGGATCCCGGATGAAACCGGTGGTGAGGGCAGATGAATGTGAAGTCAATGGTTCTCCAGTTTCGCGATCAGGACACTACGTGTTTCTGAATCTCGACGGAATCCGGCGTTCGCCCGCAGGCGGCGCCGCTCGGCGCGCCATGATGGGCCGATGACCTTCGTCGCCCTTCGCTACGACATGCGGACGACCCGCGGTGGGGTGGACCACGCCGCCCTGTACCGGGCCGCCATGGAACAGATTCGTTGGGCGGATGGCTTGGGGATCGACTCGGTGGTGCTTTCAGAACACCACGTCAGCGAGGAGGGCTACCTACCGTCGCCGCTGGTGATGGCCGGGGCGGTGGCCGCCGCGACGAAGCGCATCAACATCACCATCGCAGCGCTGGTGGCCGGGCTGCACCACCCAATCCGGTTGGCCGAGGACCTGGCGGTGCTCGATCACCTTTCTGACGGTCGGCTGATGGTGGTGCTGGGCATCGGCTACCGCACCATTGAGTTTGAGGTGTTCGGGGCGGACCGCGCCCGGCGGGGACCACTGTTGGAGGAACTGGTGGCGGTCCTGCGTCAGGCCTGGACGGGCGAACCGTTCGACTTCCGCGGAACCACGGTGGTGGTCCGGCCCAAGCCGTTGACGCCTGGCGGGCCGATGTTGGCGGTGGGCGGATCGGTGGACGCGTCGGCCAAGCGGGCGGCCCGGCTGGGACTGCCGTTGTTCGCAGGGGACGACCATCCCGAACTGAAGGTGATCTACCAGCTTGAGTGTGAACGGCTGGGTCACCGTGGCGGCTGGTCGGTAATCCCGTCAGGTCCGATGTTCGTCCACATCAGTGACGACCCGGAACGCGATTGGGCCAAGATCGGACCGGTCGCGCTGGCCGACGCAGCGGTCATGCGCTCCTGGCAGACCGCGGGCAATCGATCGCTGACCGAGTCCGAGGCGACGACGATCGATGAACTGCGCTCCGAGGGCAAGTACCAGGTGCTCACCCCGGACGAGTGCGTCGAGCTGTGCACCAGGGTGCACACGTTGACGCTGCATCCGCTGTTGGGCGGCATTGACCCAGCCCTGGCGTGGCAGAGCCTGGAACTGTTCGCCGGTGAGGTGCTGCCCAAACTCCAGACAAGTTGAACGATGGATATATCAAAGGTTCGACATACATAGCGGACGTTATGTATCTTGCTCGCCTGTGGCCACCCAGGAATTTCGACGCGCCGAGACGCGCCGCCTGTTGCTGACCGCCGCCACCGAACTGTTTGCCCGGCAGGGATACCACGCCACCTCGGTCGAGACGGTCGCGGCTGCCGCCGAACGCACCACCGGTGCCCTCTACGACCACTTCGGGGGCAAGCCGGGCTTGTTGGTGGCGTTGCTCGAAGACTGGATCGCCCTGACGGTCGCCGGGCTGACCGCCGGCATGCAGGGCGTACCCGACCTGGACGGTCGCCTGGCGGCGATGTGGTCCGGGTTGATCCACACCGACGACGAGGCCGGAGACGCCTGGCTGCTGTTGGAGTTTGAACTGTGGCTGCACGCGGTGCGCGACCCGGAGATCGGGCAGATCGGCGCCGAACGCTTTCGACAGATGCGCGGTGGACTGGCCGTCGCGCTCAACGACTGGTCCGCCGAGTTCGCAATTGACTTGCCGGGCCCGGCGGACGAAGTGGCCGCCCAACTGATCGCGTTGCTGGTCGGTATGGCGTTCCAACATCGGATTGATCCGGCGGCCGTGCCGGCCGGGGTCGTCCTGGCGGGGCTCCGGCGCCTGCTCGAGTTGCCCGGTCAGCCGATGCTGCTCGCCGCGTCGGCTGACCAATCCCTACACGTTCACTGAACAGAAACCACTCATCCAACCAACCGGAGTCATCCATGCAAACCGAACTTGCCAAGAAGCTGGGTATCGAGTTTCCAATCTTTGCGTTTACCCACTGCCGCGACGTGGTGGTGGCCGTGTCCAAGGCCGGCGGGTTCGGCGTACTTGGCGCCGTCGGGTTCACCCCGGAACAACTGGAAACCGAACTCACCTGGATTGACGAGAACATCGGCGACCTGCCCTACGGCGTCGACATCGTGATCCCCGGCAAGTACGAGGGCATGGGCGAGGACGACGCCACCAAGCTCGAGCAGGAACTGAAAGACCTCATCCCCGAACAGCACCGCAAGTTTGCCAACGAACTGCTCGAATCGCACGGGGTGCCCGAGATTCCCGACGCGGAGAAGATGCAGGAACTCCTCGGCTGGACCGAGGCCACGGCCGGCCCCCAGGTGCAGGTGGCGTTGTCGCACCCCAAGGTGAAGCTGTTGGCCAACGCGCTGGGCACCCCCCCGCCCGACGTGATCGAGGAGATCCACGCTTCGGGTCGGCTGGTCGCGGCGTTGTGCGGTGCCGCCTCGCAGGCGGTGCGCCACGCCAACGCAGGCGTTGACATCGTGATCGCACAGGGCACCGAAGGCGGCGGTCACACCGGCGACGTCGGCTCGATGGTGCTGTGGCCCGAGGTGATCGACGCGCTGGGCGACACCCCGATGCTGGCCGCCGGCGGCATCGGCACCGGTCGTCAGATGGCTGCGGCGCTGGCCATGGGTGCGCAGGGCGTGTGGACCGGCTCGCTCTGGCTCACCGTTGAGGAGGCCGACGTGCCGCCCGCTCAGATGAAGACCCTGCTCGAGGCCGGAAGTCGCGACACGGTGCGGTCCCGTTCGTGGACGGGCAAGCCATGTCGTATGTTGCGCAACGACTGGACCGAGGCGTGGGAGGCGGAGGGCAACCCCGATCCGTTGGGCATGCCGATGCAGTTCATGGTCACCTCCAATGCCGTCCAGCGGGGTCACAAGTACCCGGAGCAGGCAAAGGACGTGAACTTCAACCCGGTCGGCCAGATCGTGGGCCGCATGAACAAGATGCGCCCCACCCGCGACGTCATCTTTGACATGGTGAGCGAGTGCATCGATGCCACCGAACGTATGCACAACCTGATGAACCAGAACGCGGAGGTCTGACATGGCCGGCGCAACGGTGAGCCTCGACGCGAATGAACCTCAAACCGAGCCCGTAGCGGGGATGGCTGCGACAGCAGGCGGGTGCCCGTTCACCGGGGCGGTCGCCCGTGGGCCCATCGAACCGATTCCAGTGAGGGAGGGGTTTGATTTCACCGACCCCGACCTGATCGCCGATCGAATCCCGCTGGAGGAGCTGGCCACGCTGCGTCAGACCGCTCCAATTTTCTGGAATCCGCAGACCCGCGAGGAATCGTCCTTCGACGACGGTGGGTTCTGGATGGTGAGCCGTCACGAGGACGTCAAGGCCATCTCGTCGGCCCGAGAGGGCTGGTCGAGTGAGGAGAACACCGCGGTCGTGAAGTTCGACGGCGCGACCGTGGGCCCCGACGAGCGGGCGATCCAGCGCGAGATGATCCTCAACATGGATGCGCCCCGTCACACCAAGGTGCGCGGGATCATCGGCCGGGGCAGCTTCACCCCTCGTGCCATCGGCCGGATCGCGGACGCGCTCGACGCGCGGGCACGGCAGATCGTCGCCGAGGCGGTGGCGCGCGGCACCGGGGACCTGGTGCTCGACGTGTCGTCGGAGTTGCCGCTGCAGGCCATCGCCGACCTGGTGGGGTTTCCCCAGGAGGACCGCAAGCGAATCTTCGATTGGTCCAACCAGATGGTGTCCTACGACGACCCCGAGTTCGACGTCGAGCCGGCAGTCGCCGCCGCAGAAATCCTGGGCTACGGCATGGAGCTTGGGGAGGCCCGTAAGGCCGACCCGGGCAACGACATCGCCAGCAAGTTGGTGACCGCCGACATCGACGGTGAACTGCTGACCTCCGAGGAGTTTGCCTACTTCTGCCTGATCCTGGCGGTGGCCGGCAACGAGACCACCCGCAACGCGATCAGCCACGGCATGCAGGCGTTCTTCGAGAACCCCGACCAGTGGGAGTTGTTCAAGGCCGAACGCCCTCAGACCACCGCCGACGAAATCGTGCGATGGGCCAGTCCAATTGTGATCTTCCAGCGAACTGCCACCACCGACCACGAGCTGCACGGCACCACCATCCGTGCGGGTCAGCGCGTGGGCATGTCGTACAGCTCGGCCAACTTCGACGAGATGGTCTTCGACGAGCCGCACCGCTTCGACATCACCAGGGATCCCAACCCCCACGTGGGCTTCGGCGGTGGGGGTGCCCACTACTGCATCGGCGCCAACCTGGCACGGATGGAGATCAACCTGATGTTCAACGCCATCGCGGATCTCGCGCCCGACATCGCCCCACTGGGCGAACCCCGACGGCTTCGGAGCGCCTGGATCAACGGGATCAAGGGCCTGCCGGTTCGCTACGCCTGACGAACGTTTGTGGTGCTTGGACGGCGACGCGCCGGCTTTGGGTTCCTGACCAAGGACGGATCCCACCGGGCGTCGTTCGTGGCCGCCCGCCTCGAACGGCTGAGTGTCCCCGGCATCGCATTTGCCGATGGCCAGTGGTGCCACCTGGGACCCTCAACTTGAAGAGCGGGTGGGCGAGGCCGTTGGCGCCGAGTTGCGGGCGGCGGGGGCCAACCTCACCGGCGCTGTCTCTGCGTCAATGTGCTGCGCCACCCGGCCTGGGGACGGGCGCAGGAAACCTATGGCGAGGCCCCCCACCATGTCGGCGAACTGGGGGCAGCGCTGCCCCGCGGCCTCCAGCGTCACGTGATGGCGTGCGTCAAGCACTTCGCGGCCGCGGCCGACGTGGCCGTCGTGGTGGTCGGATACACCTACACCGACGAGGGTGAGCACATCGGCGAGACCGATCCTGGGTTGTTCGAGCTGTTTCCCACGACGGACGATCCCGGGTTTGGTTGAACGTTTCCAAGTGTCGATCGCCGCCCTGCCGCCAGCCACGAAGCCCGAGTGTCTGTCCGATCGGCCACGGGGTTTCAGCGCGGGTGGGGACCGAAGCTCGCGCGGCCCAGGCCGGTCCGGGGCTGGTCGACGTTCTACTGGGTAAGCCTGGATCCACCGGTCTGGTGGGGTGGTCGGGGCGTGTAGAAACGCAGAAAGTGCCTTCCTGTATGGGAGAATGACGGTGTTGAAAGCCAGTCACAACTGAGATCAGAAAGACACTTTCTGTGAACACATCTTGCCATAGTTCCGACCGGATTGAGGTGGTCTTCGATCACCCGAACCTGGTGTCCGATTCGGGCCTGCTGTTGATGTCCACCCTGGCCAGATGCCTCGGACTTCCCGGCCTGGTCCGCTACTGGGTTCACACCAAAGCCCCGAACCCCGCGGCCAAGGTGATGACACTCGTGATGGGCATGATCGCCGGGGCGACCCGCAACGGCACCGTCCCGGCGTTCCCGTTTGGGTTCGGGCTCTCCTCCTCCGAGTTCGAGCTCACCGATGTGACCATTTCCGTGGACCAAGGTGCGCTCATTTTCAGCTGCGTGACCCAGCGCTACACGCCTGGGTACCGGCCACCGGCGGCTGTTTCGATTCGTGGTTGGCCGCCACTCGGCCGACCCCAAGCGTCAGAGGTTGGATCTCGACCTCCCGGCGACGGCGACACGACGCGGAGGCTCGTAAGGCTGCTCAGACGGTCAGGTGGTCGGGCAGCTCGGTCAGGTCGTACAGGCGGTCCTGCGAAACGATTTCACCCAACGCCTCTTGTTGGAGTTCGTTGCCGACACCGGCCACGGCCTCCTCGAGTTCCGGCAGGCAGACGTGGTACACGGCGTCCACCTCGCCGGTGCCTCGGCAGATGGCGGCCAGCCGGCTCGGCTGGGGCTCGCTGGTGACGGTCACGATGTGGGGCTGGCGGCCTCGGCGGTGTCGGATCATGCTGACCCCCTCGTGGCGGATGTTCTGCACCCGGTCGGAGCGGATCGAGAACTTGCACGACACCGCAGCGTGCAGGATGGGCCGCTGGAAAACGTCACCGTGCATGAACCCGACGGTGACGTCCGGCGAGATCATGTAGTCCTGACCCAGCTCCACCTTCAGGGTGGGGTCAGCCCCGACCAGCTCGTTGAGACGGGCCAGGTGGGCGTATTGACGGAACTCCGAGATGGCGCCGCCGCGCCGGACCTCCCATGGACGTCGCTGGTCAAGGCGCGGAAGTTCGGCCGCCAGGTACTCCTTCACGCCGTCCTCCAGGTTCATCCCGGCGGTTTGGGCGTTTGGGGCCTGATGGGAGATGCCGAGCACCTCCAACACGCCCCGAGCGATGTCGGTGGACCCATGGTTGGCGATGTCTGCGGTGTTGGGTTTGTCGCCGACAAACCCGAGCAGGTCAAGAACGAAGGGGGCCGCCATCGGGGGTCGTTACTTGACGGCCGCGTCCGAGCTGGTCGCAAAGGCGTGCTCGTAGACGTAGTTGGCCAGGGCCTTGCCCAGCTGCGGGGGAACGGCGTTACCGATCTGGCGGGCGATCTCGATTTTGGTGCCCTCGAAGATGTAGCTGTCGGGGAAGCTCTGAATGCGTGCCGCCTCCCGATGGGAGATCACCCGGTTTGCGCTCGGATGCAGGTAGCGGCCCTTCTCCGGCTTAAAGAACTCGGTTCGGATGGTGGCCGATGGCCGATCCCAATGGGCTCGACCCATCACGTCGGTGGTGCCGGTGGGCTTGTTCAGCCAGCAGGCGGGCGTGATGTCGGGACGTTTGGCCATGAGGTCGAATCGGTTACCGCCGGGCGGGATGGCCCGGTATCGCTCCATGGACTCGGGCCGCGGCCGACGCCCGAAGTGCAGGTGCTGGTCGTCGCCGGAGATGTAGGGATCGGTGCCCTTGGTGCGCGATGGAAGATCCTCGATGGCATCACGGACGGTGACTTGCGGGACCTGCCCCTGGCTGCCCGGACCGTGTGTGGGCGTGGGAGGCCAGGGCAGCTTCCGGTCGACATCGCGGATGGCAATCAGGATGCCCCGCCGACGCCGTTGTGGCACGCCGTAGTCGGCCGCGTTGAGCACGCCGTAGGCGGGCGTGTAGGCGGACAGCTCGGTGTCGTGGTTCAACAGGTGAAGCAGCTCGGCGAACTGGGCCGACTTTTGAAACTCGGGCACGTTCTCGATGACGAAGGCCTGGGGCTTCAGGGTGCGGACAGCGTCGAGGTAGTGCTTCCACAGGCCGTTGAGCGATGCCCGTGACTCGTCGTCGCGGTCTCGGCCCAGCGGGCTGAAACCCTGGCAGGGCGGCCCGCCAATGATCAGGTCGATCTCGTCGGGGTAGGCGGGGCTGTCCTCGATGTCGCCTGCGTACACCTCGCAACCAAAGTTGCGTTCGAAGCTCCGCGCTGCGGCCGCCTCGTGCTCAACCGCAAACACCGGCGTGTAGCCCCGGTCGGCCAGGTGGAACCCCAGTGACAGTCCGCCCGCCCCGGCGAACAGGTCGAGCGTGGTGATCGGCCGCAGCGGCGCGCCGTCGTTGACGCTGGTTCGCTGTGCCGACTCGCTGCTGGATTGCCCTGTCATCTGCTGGTACCTCCGGGCCATCGCCTCGTTCCCCATCGCGTTGAACGCCATAGCGCGCGTCCAATTGTGACAGCGGGGTGTGACAACGAAGGCGGCGTGACCCCGATGGGCTCGAACTCCGTGCCAACAGGGTAGAACCTGGGCGCTCGGCCCCGGCGACAGTGGCCCTTCCCACCCGGTTCCTCCACGACTCGTGCGACTAATCGGTCAGCTGGTTCGGGACCGCACCGCGGTGTCAACCCGCCCCGCGGCCTCCGCCGGATCCTCGTGCTCCCAAAACCGGAGCACCGTCCACCCTTCCGCCTCCAGCCGGGTGTCGGTCTCCCGATCCCGCTCAACCGTGCCGTCCAGCTTCGCCGCCCAGAAGTCTGCGTTGGCGGTCGGCCGGGTGGCGTGGGTGGGGCAACTGTGCCAGAAGCAGCCATCCACAAACACAGCCACCTTCGCTCCGCGAAACACCAGGTCGGCCCGCCGGTTGAGCCCGGCGATCGGCCGCGCATCCACCCGATACCGCAGGCCCCGGCGCCAGACCGCTCTCCGCAGCGCCATCTCTGGGCGCGTATCCCGGCCCCGGTTGGCCTTCATCGACCGACGTGAGCCATCGGAGGAAGCCCACGACTCCCCGCTCACCGGCCGACCTGTTTCATCGGAGCAAGTGTGCCGGCGCCGGCCGGGCGACGACGTCGGTGAAGGTGTTCACCATCGGCGTGCAGGTTGCCAACGATGCACGCTCGCTTCGCAAGGTCAGACGGCAGCGGTCCAGTCCAGGGCGAACTCCTCGATGCGGTGGGGGTTGACGCGGGCCGGCAACCGCACACCGGGCTGCAACCGGTGCTGCTGGATGGCGGGCACCACCACCGACTGGGTGATCGGGATGGGTGGTGCGCCGTTCATCAGGACGAGCACCGAGACCGTGACGATCGGGTCTCCGTTGAGATGCCCGGTTGGTTCGGCGGAGACCACCTGAGCCTCCGTCGGGATGGTTTGTGCCGAGGATGCAGCCAGGCCGACGGTGGAGGACGTCAACGCGTTGGTGTGCGCAGCCATCCTCTGATTCATCTCGGCGAGGCGGACGCCCACCGGTGGTGTGTCGCGGCTCAGCTTCTTCGCTGCCCGCTTGGTGTCCCCGATGTCTTTGAAGAGCCCCATTTCAGCGTCCGGTGTAGAGCGTGTTGAACGCCGAGGCCACCGCTGGGTCGGAGGCGATGCGGGCGTTCCACCCGTCCATGGCCATCTGCCACTGAGCCGCACCGACGCCGTGTCGAGCGGCCAGTTCCGGCCCTCGCGCCTGGTCGTAGCCAACCTCGGCAAAAGACCGGGAGATGGTGACGTAGAGCACCAGGTCCACTCCGGCAATCGCTTCGGTCCCGTCTGCCGATGGCGGTGCCATGCTGGGTGCCTGGTTCAGGTACTGCGCCCCTGCAGCCTGCTGGGCGGCGCCGTTGGCCTTCGCCGCTTCGGCCAGTTGACCCGTTTGGGCGATCAGCCCGGGGGCTGCATGCGCCATGTCCGTCAGCCCCTTGATGTCTTTGAAGATTCCCATGATGAAACTGCCTCCTCTACCGGCGACCGGTCGATCCGGCCGTCGAATGAACTCTGCGCCGAGCCAGCGAAGAGGTCATGAGTAACGACTGCTCATCCACCGCCCTGTCGAGATTGAGCACCGCGGTAGTGTCACCAGGCGGACAGCGAAGGGGGCCGTGGTGTCAGCTTCGAGGGCAGTACCCCCGCTGGGCGAGTGGCCACTGATCGGGCGGGCGATCGAGCTCGAAGCATTCGAACGTGCGCTGTCGCGGCCCACCTGTGCGGCGGTCGTGCTCTACGGAGAGGCAGGGGTGGGCAAGAGCAGGCTTGCCGATACCTTTCTGGCCTCGGCCGACGAAATGGGTCACCCCACCGCGCGGGTGCTGGCCAGTGCAGCGGCGGCGACCATGCCCCTTGGTGCCATGGCACCGGTCCTGCCGGCGGATGTTGATGCGTCGAGCGCGCCGGGTGCGCTGTTCGAGAGTGCTCGTCGGGCCATGGCCACCCTCGGCACTTCGAGGCCGGTGATCCTCGTCGACGACGCCCACAATCTGGACGTGTCCTCGGCGGTCCTGCTGACCCAACTCATCGCTGCCGGCGTGGTGATGGTGGTGGCCACCATCCGCGATGGCGAGCCACTTCCCGATGCGGTGGCCGGCTGGTGGCGCACCCCGGACGCCGTCCGAATCGACGTCGGCGACCTCAGCAAAACCGCAACCCGGGAGGTCCTCGAGACAAGCCTGGCGGGGCCGGTCGGAGCCGATGCGGTGCTGTCGTTTCATGAGGCGAGCGATGGCAACCCGTTGGTGTTGCGCGAATTGGTCCACCTCGCGCTGGCCGATGGTCAGCTCCGACCAGACACCGGGACCTGGCGTCTGGTCGGAGCTCTGGGGCACAGTCGACGGCTCCACGATCTACTCGGCGCTCGTCTCGCAGCGCTCACCGACGATGCCCGCTCCATCCTCAACCAGTTGGCCCTGTGCGCACCGCTCGGCATTGCCGAGTTGATCGATGATGTGTCCCGTGCGGACGTTGTTGCCCTGGAGCGGGCCGGCCTGGTGCGTCAGGTGGTGGATGGGCTGCGTCATCAGTTGGTGTTGGCACACCCCCTCTACGGCGAGGTGCTGCGCGCCAATATGACTGCGACGGACCGCCAGGCGATCCTGCTTGCGGTTGCCGAGTCCACCGCATCACTAGGTGCTCGACGGCGGGAGGATCCGCGGCGGGTGGCCACCTGGCTTCTTGACGGTGGCGGTGACCCGGATCCCGTCTTCTTGCGCCAGGCGGCGCACGTCGCCCGCAACGCCAACGACTTTGGTGGGGTCGCGCGTTTGGCGGGCTCCCTGCGCAGGCAGGATCCATCCGTCGGGGCCGCTGTCCTGCTTGGTGAAGCGCTTTACGAATTGGGGGATTTCGAGGAGGCAGAGGCTGTTCTGGCAGAACCGGCCGCCAACGGAACCTCATCGCTCCACCTCGCCCAGCGCGCCACCACCCGGGCGAAGAACCTCCAGTGGGGGTTGTGCGACTGGCAGGGCGCCCTCCAGGTGGTGATCGATGCACGGGTAGAGGCGGGGCCCGAAGTCGCCGCCGAGCTGACCACCGCAGAAGCGTCGGTCATGCTGTTCTCCGGTCGGCCTCAGCTGGCACTCGACTTGTTGGATGGAATTTCGTCCCCCATTCCTGCCGTGGCCGTTCAGGTGGCGATAGACCGCAGCACCGCTTTGGCATTGGTGGGGCGACCGAACGAGGCAATCGCGGTCGCCGAGGCGGGGCTCATCGACCATCTCGGCCTCCCTCAACCCGTCGGCCTTGCCCACCCAGGGACCCACGTGGTCAACCAGGCATTCGGCCTCATCGAAGCAGGTCGGCTCGGCGAGGCCGAGGAGCTGTCGCGGGCCGGTTACGACGTCGCCGTCGCCGACCGTATCCCTGTGGCCCAGATCTGGTTCGCCATCATGTTGGGCAAGATCGAGCTACTGCGGGGGCGCATCGCCGACAGTCGGTCCTGGTACCGCGAGGGTGCATCCACTGCTCGCCTGCATCGATTCCGGGGACCGTTACGTCTGGCTGTTGCCGGGGAGGCCGTCGCCGAAGCGACCCTCGGCCACGACGTAGCCGCTGCCACGGCGGTCGAGGAGTTGGACTCGCTCCCGCCGTTCGGGTTTCTCGCTGCCGATCAGGCGATCGGTCGCGCGTGGGCCGTCTCGGCCGGGGGAGGGCCCGCCCAGGCCCGGGCAATCCTGCTGGACGAGGCCGAGCGAGCTGCCGCTGCATCCAACCGAGCGTCGGCCGCGTGGTTGTGGCATGACGCTGCACGTCTCGGCGCCACCGGCATCAGCGCGCATCTCCGCAACCTGGAAGCAGCCTCGGACAGCCTGCTCATCTCCGTTCGGGCTCTCCACGTCGCCGCGCTCGAGTCCGGCGACCCGTCGGCGTTGGTCGAGGCCTCGAAACAGCTGGAGGGTCTCGGCTTGGATCTGGCTGCGGCCGAAGCCGCCGGGTCCGCTGCCGATGCCTTCCGGCGTGGTGGCGATCAACGGTCGGGGGCCCGGGAGGCCGGCCGTTCCCAGGCAATCGCGGCCCGATGCCCAGGTGCGGTCACCCCCGGGCTGGCCACCATCGACGCCGTCGTTCCCCTGAGCAAACGTGAACGCGAGATCGCAGCGCTGGCTGGTCAGGGGGCGTCCAGCCGGGAAATTGCCGGGCGTCTCTATCTATCGGTCCGCACCGTGGACAACCATCTGCAACGGGTGTACTCGAAGCTTGGGGTGACCGGGCGAGATCAGCTGGCATCGGTACTCGGCAGCACCTGAGGGTGCACCCGGCGCGGGACAATGAGCAGTGTCTACTCATCACATCGGACCGACGATGGCGGACAGTGTCGTCGTGGAACCTCATGGCGTCAGTCCGAAGAACGTGCCCATCCGCCCCTCCCGCAGAGTGCTTGGATCGCTGGGGGTGATCGCCCTGTTCGTCGGAGCACTGTTCGCGTTCTCGCTGAGCGCCGGCGCTGTCGAGTTCGATCCGATCCCAAAGGTCACGTCCAATCAGCAGTGCGTCGAAGGCGGTCTGCTTGTCAGCATCTTGATGACCAACGAGGGTGCGGGTACCGCAACTTTCTTTGCCGATTGGAACGACACGCTGGATGGCAACATTCAAGACGGCGGGTCGTACTCCTTCGATGTCGCTGACAACCCGGGGGAATTGAGCCATGCGTTCCCGGAGGGTCATGAAGGGACGATCACGATCACATCCACCGATGGTCCCGGTGTGGATTTCTCGTTGAAGGTTCCAGCGGTCGACTGTCAGTCGAACCCGGAGGCCACCGTGGCGGTGATCTGCCCGTCGTTTCCTGGGGAGGTCCCACGACTCGAGTACACCTACCAGAACGACAGTCAGGTTCCCGTCGACTTCACCTTCGTGGACTCCTACGGACCCGACATCATGAAGACCGGCGTCAAGAACATGGCTGACCCGGCCATCGAATCCAAGCCGGTCTTCGAGGATGTTCAGCTCAAAGCCGAGGCCTTCGCCGACGGCGTGTTGCTCGACGGTATCGACGCCGTGGTGGACTGTTCACCGCCGAATCAGGTCACCGTGTCCAAAGTCGTGGTGGGCGGTACCGGCAACCCGGCCTTCAACTTCGAGGTGGTCTGTCACCCGAACGACCTCATCGGTCCGGACACCGTGGTCGACACGTTCAGCCTTCACGATGGCGAATCGAAGTCGGTGGACCTTCCCGTCGAGTACCAGGTCTGTAACGCTCACGAGATCCACCCCGGCGCAGGCTGGACGGTCAGCGAGACGCTCAACGGGTCGCCCATCGACTCTGCGTTCGATGCGGTTCCCTTCCCCAACGGCCAGGACCACACCCTGGTCGTCACCAACACGGCAAAAGTCGAGCCAACCACCACGACGTCAACCGTGATCCCTTCCACGACGACTCCGGCTCCGACCACGACGTCGACCACCAACCCAGCCACGACAACCCCGCTCACGACAACTCCGGTAGCCACGACCCCGCCCACCACGACGCCGGCCGCTGTCCGTGGTGCAGCGACGCCCAGAACCACGGCCGCTTCGTCGGTGGCGTCGGCCGCAGATCCGATGGTGGCGTCACCCCGCGGTTCCACACCGGTGTTGGTGCCGCCGGCAGCTACGCCCCCAGCGGCGAGGCAGGTAACGCTTCCGCCTCTAACCCCAGCGCCGGCCCCAGCCGCCCCGTCCCAGACACGTCCGCTTGCCTTGGCGACGACCGGGTCGGACAACGGGACCCTGCTGTTTGCCGGCCTGGTGTTGTTCATCGGCGGGCTGGCGATGGTCGGCGCCACACGAAGGTCTCGCCGCTCCAGCTGACGTCTGTGCCGACTGCCCGGAACGGGGGCAGCGCCGGCTGCTGTGCAGCCGGCGCCTACCCGGTGGGTGCAGGTCGATACCCCGGTCGCGGGGATGGACGGTTGCTACGCCATGAACCTGTCAGGGAACTGGGCGATCACCCCGGCGCTGAGCATGTCGGCCATCTCAACCATGTGCGCCTCAGCCAGGCCGTAGTTGGCGATGGCCTGGCTGTAGTCGCCCTGGAGCATGTCGGTGGCATAGACCAGGGTCTGGTCGATGTGGGTTGCCATCATCGCCTCCATGTCCGCCTTCGGCCAGTTCGTCGGGTTGGCGTCGGCCAGGAAGTCGCCGATCGCCTTGGCGTTGGCGTATTCGGCGGCCACGGCCTGATCGAGCCCTGCCGAGTCACCGGCCTTGGCAGCGGTCAACACGGCCACGGCACCCGTGATGTGCTCCTGAAGCAGCGTCGTCAGCTGGTCGGCGCCGGCATCGCCGTAGAAGGGCCGGACCGCGTTGCCGATGTCCACCTGGTTCTGCAGCAGCCGGTCGGCGGTGGCTGGAAATCCGGGCGAGTCGACTGCAAAGGCGGCGACGGCGGCGTACGTCCACTCCATGTGCTGCATCCACAGGGTCTGCATGCCTTGGTACAGGGCGTTCTCCGAAGCATTGCGAGTACCGGGCGTCATCGGAGGCATCGTGGTGTCAACGGGGACCGTCGTGGTGGGAGGAGCATCCGTGGGCGGCGGGGCGCTGTTGTGGCCGGAGTGGCAACCGGCGAGCAGGCTCGCTGAAAACACGACGGCAACGCCGACCGCGCTGAGACGACGTGGTATTTGGCGGCGTGAGTCGTCCTGGCGGTTGGAGCGATGGATGTTCATGAGTGGAGGTCCTTTATTCTCGTTGGGCGCCGGAACGAGTTCCGGTCGCAGGCCAGTCGCTGCCCACTGCCAATGTGCGGTTCGAACATCGGGTGGGTTCGGTTGGTCACAACAAGTAGGTGTGCCGCCCCGGCAGGTTCTTACCGCGCTGCGCCGACTTTCTGCGGAGCCGCACCACACCCCCGCAGCCACCCATTCGCCATTGCGAGTCGATGGCCGTTCAGTGATACTGGTGGGACGGACCCAACTTGGAGCAAGGACCGAGTGCCTGTGCCTGAACGCATTGCCAGCCAACTCCTCGACTCGCCTGCACCAACCGTGTCGGTGCCCGACGGTTCCAATCAGGTGTGGCCCGAGTTGTTCCTCGCCGGAGGACCTGCCTACGACGCGGCGGTGCGGCGGCTGCACGCATTGATGACCAAGGCGGCCCATCACCAGGTGGCCTACATGTCGCCGGACCTTCCGGTCATCGGAGGCGTCCGGGTGGACGAGATCGTCAAGCAGGCGGCGGACGAGGCGACCGTCGCGGCCCTCGGCAAGCTCGCCTCGTTCGAGGGGCGGAGCCGGTTCACGACGTGGGCCTACAAGTTCGGCATCCTGTATGCCTCCAACGAAGTGCGTCGCAACATGTGGCGCCATCGCGAGGTCAACCTCGACAACCTGCCCGAGTTTGCCGGTGCATTCACCTCCCCCGAACAACACGTCGAGCACCTCGAGTTCGCCCGAGCCGTGGAGACCGCCATCGAGACGGTTCTCACCCCGCACCAACGCAAAGTGGCCGTCGCCCTGCTGGTCGAGGGGGTCCCTATCGACGTCCTTGCCGAACGGATGGGCACCAACCGAAATGCTCTCTACAAAACCGTCTTCGAAGCCCGGGCCCGTCTTCGGGCCCACCTCACCGCAGCAGGCTACTTCGGCGGGCCGATCGCAGAGCAGGTGACCTCATGACCCTCAATCCGTCACCGCAACTCAGCGATGCGCAGGCGCGGCAGTTCGTGGTGGACGCCCGACCGTGGATGTCGTGCGATGAGTGCTTCGAGCACCTCGATGAGTACGTCGACTGCTCGCCAACAACCGACTTCGAGTGGTTGCCGGCGATGACGGCGCACCTAACCGGCTGCCAGGTTTGTCGAGAAGAGGTGGAGTCGCTGATGCTCCTGCTCGCCGAGGACAACTGACGTTCGGCTCGTCGACGGCAGTTCGCCAGATTTCACGATCGGCAGACCTAGTTCAGGTCAGGGCCGGACGGAGAACTACTCGGCATCGTCGTCATACTCCATGGCAAGGGCGGGGTTGCCGCCCGGGTCCTCGAACGCGATAAGGGTTCCCACCTTCGAGATCGTGAACTTCTCCATCAAGATTCTGCCTCCGGCCGCCAGCACCCGTTCGCGGACCGCCTCCACGTCGTCGACGCCGAAGGTGCACTCAAACCCGCGGGTCGGTTCATCGTCGAGAAGCTGACGGCGCTGCTGAATCGCCCCAATTGGGGCCGAGCCGGAAGCATCCAGGATCTGCACGAATCCTGGGGGCCCATAGTCCTGGAACTGCCAGCCGAAGACCGCTCTGTAGAACGCCTGGGTGGCATCGACATCATCGGCGTTGATCGCGAAGTGGGTCAGTTTCGGGTTCATGCGCGCCATCGTCGCGCAACGACCCGGTTGGCGACTTCCTACACTTCGACCAATGATGTCGGATTCTCGCCACGTACCACCTCGGGTGCGCAGCTACTCGATCACCCATCCCCCCGGACGCGTCGCGCTTCCGACGCAACCCGGTTGGGACTATCTCGTCTTTGCCCACCTCGGGCTCTTCACCGCCATCACCGAGGCCCAAGCCTGGACCATCCCGACCCACACGGCCCTGTGTGTCCCCGATGGGACCCATGTGCGGATCGAGACAGCACGTCGAACTGCAATCAGGTGCCTCTACGTCGACGAACGACTCGATGCTCTTGGCGATGATGTGCGGGTCGTCAACCTGACCACGCTGACACGCGAACTGCTTGGTCATGCCATTTCGACGGCCCCCATGAACCTTGAAGTCCCAGCGGACCACGCGACGATCACCCTGCTGGCTGATCGGCTGGCGAGCACCGTTAACGTGCCACTGCACCTGCCGCTCCCAGTCGACCCGGTAGCCCGTGCCGTCGCATCATCGATCATGGCGGACCCGGCGGTGGTTCTGGACGATCTGCAACGAGCTGTCGGTGCCAGTCGGAGAACGATCGAGAGGCGCTTCAAGTCAGAGACACGCATGAGCCTTGGCCAGTGGCGTCGACGGGCCCGCGTGCTCGCTGCCGTGTCTCTGCTCTCCCAAGGCGACAGCGTGACGCGAGTCGCCGTCACCGTCGGCTATTCCTCCCCCAGTTCCTTCGTCGCAGCGTTTCGATCCGAGCTTGGGTCGGCACCCCGACAATTCATGCAGAGCTAGACATCGCCGAGCGGCGATCCCCAACCTTCGGATCCGTAGTCAGAAGGTCGACCAAGCGTCACCGCGGAATCTGCTTGAAATGCGGACCGTGAGAGGCCGCACGGGGTCCGCCTGGTGATCTCCGACGCCCACGCCGGCCTCAAAGCCGCGATCTGCAGGGTGTTCCAAAGCTCCGGCTGGTAGCGATACCGCGTTCATGCCATGCGGAACCTGCTCGCTGTCGGCAAACACCAGCATCGCCTGATGATCGCCGCGTTGATCCGCACGATCTTCGCTCAACCCGACCCCGAAGTCGACCGAACCCAACGCCGGACCGTGGTCGAACAACCGATCGAGCGACTGAACCGGGAACTGAAACGACGCACCGACGTCGTCCAGATCCTCCCCAACACCGAGTCGGTCATCCGCCTCGTCGGCGCGCTCCTCGTCGAGGTCAACGACGAAATGATCTCCTCTGGACGGCGCTACATCGCCGCCGGATCCCTCGCCACCATCACCACCGACCAGGAGGATCGATAGCCTCACTCCCAGCAGCACCCCGAACCTGAAATCCCTGGGGACCGCACAACCGAACTACACCATCCGGCGTGACTCAATCACTCACGCTGACGATGATCACGACCATCGGATCCATTCAGAGCGCTGAAATCGCAATCGATATTCGCGGATGGAGTCGACAGATGCCGCGCCGCAAAACCGGCGTTATGTGGGTGATCTCATCGGGTTCGCGCCGCCCGTAGCACCGCCACATTGGAACCGCCGAGCCACTTTCTGCGTGCGGGCCAGTGAAGGGACGATGTTCCTATAGCGGCACTGGCCATCGCAAAGGCTGAGCCCAACTGGTGTGGTCGCTCCGGTACAAGGATCACTCGGCGTCGGTAGGTTCACCTTGCCTGCTGTTTGACACAGGTTTGACGACGGCGACCCGAGGCCGCCTGACGTCGCAGATCTTCAGTGCGCTCGGAGGGACTCGAACCCCCAACCTCCTGATCCGTAGTCAGGTGCTCTATCCAATTGAGCTACGAGCGCATGTGTTGAGCGGACAACCCTACGCGGTCCCGTGCGGGGCGCCAAACGGTCTGGGCCCGAGGAGCTGCCTGGACACAACGGCGCCCCGGAGCGGTTGCCCCGGGGCGCCTTGGTGTTTACCGGTGCTGCCCGACGAACGGGCGGCTGCGGTGTTGCTCAGTAGCGAACTTCGATGCCACGGAGCACCCCGGCGGAGATGGGCCCGAGCTGACGGAACTGTTGTGGCTGCAGATCGACGATGCGTCCACCAACAAACGGGCCGCGGTCGTTGACCACGCAGGTGGCGGTGCGGTCGCCCCGACGTAGGTGCAGGAGGGTGCCGGGTGCGGCGGTCCGGTGGGCACAGCCATTGGAAGTGCGTACCCGGGGGAAGGACACCGGTCCGCCGGCCTGTGTGTAGTACGACGCGGCGCCTGCCTGGTAGCGGGACGTGGTGCGCCCGCGGGGCGCTGAGACACAGCCGGTTGCGGCCAGCAGGAGGACGGCTCCTGCGGCAAAGGCGCGGCGAATGTTGAGGGGGGTGGTCATGGGAGTTGCCTCCAGGGGGTTGGTGCCATCGGCTGATGGCGGACGGTCCGCTGCGGCGCCGATACCCCCGGCCAGCGACAGTGCTGAGTTTGGGGGCGGCATGCTGCGGCCGTGTGGGTTGTTTGAAGAGTCGCTACTTTACGTTCTGGTTACAGAATTGCAACCTTTGTTACGGTGTCAGGAGTCACTGATGATGGTCACCCTGATGGATCTGATGGGAGGGTGACCCCCGCAGGCATGTCGGGGAGCGCGCGTACTGGGCCATGGAGGACGCGAACGCCGGGAACGGGCGCTTGTGTGGAGTTGGGTGAACGTTACGATGTCTGGTTCGTCGACCTACGAGGTGACCGTTGCCGACCAAGGAACTCATCGAGTGCGAACGGGTGGGGTTGGACTACTTCGAGACCGCTCCGGTCGTTGTACAGGCGACCCAGGTGGTGGCCGCCACGCCGGAGCGCATCTTCGACGTCTTTCTGGATGCCGACTCGTGGAGTCGCTGGGCGTATCCCATCACGTCGGTGGACTGGACCTCACCCTTCCCCTTGGAGGTCGGCTCCACCCGAACGGTGTGGATGCGCGCCGGAATGGTGGGCCACGAGGAGTTCATCGCCTGGGAGCCGTTCCGCCGCATGGCTTTTCGGTTCAACCAGACGATCAAGGGCGGCCCCACCGCCTTCGCCGAGGACTACGTGGTGACCGACCTGCGCGATGGGCGGTCGTTGGTGGAGTGGACCATGGCCATGACCCTCGCGGGGGTGTCGGCGCGGTTTGCTCCAGTGACCGGCCCGGCGATGGGACCGGTCAACCGGGCGATGCTTCGCAGGTTTCGCACCTACGTCGAATCCAACCAGGCATGAGGAAGCCCCCGAACGTGGTCCGGGGGCTTCGCTGAACTCTCGTGAATGTCTTGCAACTTCACTTGAGCGGAGAGGGTGGGATTTGAACCCACGGAGGGTTGCCCCTCACACGCTTTCCAAGCGTGCCGATTCGGCCGCTCTCGCACCTCTCCTGGTTGGCTGAACCGACCACGACCGGAGCCGTTGGCATGTTCTGCGCTTCAACACGATATCGTGTGCACCACGCCAAGCCCCCACCCGTTGGGGACGAGGCGGGTCCCGACGTGGGACGACCGGGTCCTGTGCGACCGAACCCCGTGAACCGGGTCAGGGCCGGAAGGCAGCAGCCCTCAGCGGAGCGTTCGGAGTGCCGCAGACCGCCTGGTCGTCCCTCGTCGGGACCCGCACGGCGGGGTACGCCGTAGCGGCCGACCGCCGTGCTGATCGGACGGCCCACCTCGGCGCCCCTTGTATCCTCGCGGCGTGACCTACCAGTCCCTGTACCGCCGCTTCCGTCCCAGCACGTTCGCCGAGGTGCGGGGCCAGGATCACATCACGGTGGCCCTTCGCAATGCTGTGCGCAGCGACACGGTGGGGCACGCCTACATGTTCAGCGGCCCGCGAGGTTGCGGCAAAACCTCGACCGCCCGCATCCTGGGCCGGGCGCTGAACTGCACCAACCTTGTCGACGGTGAGCCGTGCGGCGAGTGCGACAGTTGCCGGGCCATGGAGGCCGGCACGTCGATGGACCTGCACGAGTTGGACGCGGCGTCCAACAACGGTGTGGACGCCATGCGTGACCTGGTCAGCCGAGCGGCCCTGGGCACGGCGGGCCGCAACAAGGTGTACATCCTCGATGAGGTGCACATGCTGTCGGGTGCGGCCTCGAACGCATTGCTGAAGACGCTGGAGGAGCCGCCGCCGCACGTCATCTTCGTGCTGGCCACCACCGACCCGCAGAAGGTTCTGCCCACGATCAAGAGCCGCACCCAGCACTTCAACTTTGAACTGCTGTCGCCGGGCGAGTTGGAGGACTACGTCCGCTGGGTGATCGACGAGGCTGACCTCACCGTCGAGGACGACGCCATCGCCTACGTGGTTCGCCAAGGTCGCGGCTCGGCCCGTGACACCCTCTCCGCCCTCGACCAGGTAGTGGCCGGAGGCGGCGTGGTGCCGCGCGAGGAGCCATCGGCCGGGCTGGTGGCGGCGTTGGTGGAACGCGACACCGGTGCTGTTTTGGCGTCGGTCGCCGACGCGCTCGGCCAGGGCAGCGACCCCAGGGTGCTCGCCGAGGCACTGGTGGCCGATCTCCGCGACCTCTTTCTCCTCACCATGGGTGTCGATGGGGCCAACGTGGCCGAGGGGGACCGAGAGGAACTCACCGACCAGGCTCGACGTTTCGGACCGGCCCGCCTCACCCGGGCGCTGGAACAACTTGGGTCGGCCCTGGTCGACATGCGCCAGGCGTCCGATCCGCGGGTGCCCCTTGAAGTGGCGCTGGTGCGGCTGACGGCGCCGAGCGCGAACCTGTCGATGGATGCACTGGCCGAGCGGGTGGAGGCGCTGGAGCGGGCGCTGGCAGGGGGTGCGGCCCCGGTGATCGCTGCCCCCGGGTCAGGGGCACCTCCCTTAGCCTCGCCGCCTACTTCCTCGGCGCCGGTGCCTCCCGCAGCACCTGCGACTCGTGCAGCACCTGCAGGTCCCGCCGGTGAAAGTGCAGCCGATTCTGGGGCTGTGGCGCCAGAAGCCGCTCAAGGGCGGCCGGACGTGGATACCCCCGCCGCAGCGCGGCCGCCCCGAAGTCCTAGCGGAGGCGCCGCTCCGGACAGCCACAAAGCCAAGGTGGAGGAGGCCAGGGAGATGCTGCGGGCCAAGACCGGCAAGGAGGCTCCAAGGGCAGAACCGATCACCGTCGACCCCGCGGCCGAGCCGCCTCCGCCCCCCCGGCGTCGTCGGCCCAACCCGCCTCAAGGCGCCAGATCAGCCGATCAGGGCCTCGACCCCGCACGCCCGCTGGTTGATCGCAGTGACGGCGAAGCGGCGCCGACCGCCCCAACCGCCCCCATAGCGACAGCTGCGCCGACCGCCCCCATAGCGCCGACTGCGCCGACCGCCCCAGCAGCGCCGACGGCCCCGGCACCGCCGACCACGCCCTCCGGCCAGGCCCAGCCCGACAGCCTGCCTGACGCACCCGGGGCAGCTGCATTGGGCGAGGCCGACCGCCTGAACGGCCTGCTCGACGAAGTGTTGTCAAAGCTGAAGCCCATCACGCGGGCATTGTTCGTCGGTCACTTTGACGACACGGGCGACACGCTGGAGTTCAGGCTGGACAATCCAGCCATCATGGAGCGGGCCCAGTCTCGTCAGGGTGAGTTTGGCGAGGTGCTCGCTGGGGCGGCGGGTCGCCGGGTGTCGTTCAAGCTGGTGGCCGGAACGGGAAGCGCCGGTAGCCCGGGCGCCGAGCGTGATGCTTCTGGCCGACACGGGCGCAGCGCCCACGATGGCGGTCCGGCACCTCGCGGCGGCGACGATGCCGATGAGGCCGAATGGGCCGACAACTCCGAGTACGACGGGCTGGTGGTGGCCGACCTGGAGGACGCCGACCCACCGCTGAGCGCCGCCAATCGGCTTCTGGAGGCGTTTCCGGGCGCCGAGTTGATCGCACCCGACGACAAGTGACTCCTGCGTGGCCCGCCGAGGCGGCCGACGTAACGTGAACCCCACCCTGCATCGCCATCCACCAACTTGGGCCAACCCGCCCCGGAGCTGACGTGACCACACCCGAGATACCCGGCAACGACCATCACAGCGCCAATCCGGCAGGTGCCGATGCTGATCTGGCGGCCGTCGATGCCGACCCGATGGCGGCGTTGCTGGGCGGTCTGGACCTGGGTTCGCTGATGGAGACGGCCCAGGAGATGCAACAGCAGATGGCCGAAGCCCAGAACGCGCTGGCCGCCACCGAGGTGGAGGGCAGCGCCGGGGGCGGCAAGGTGCTCGTAACGATCACCGGCGACTTCTTGCCGGTCAGCGTGAGGCTCAACCCCGAGGTGGTCGATCCGGCCGAGACCGAAATGCTGGAGGATCTCATCCTTGCCGCATGGCGCGACGCAGTGGCAGAGGTGGGACGCTCCCACCAGGCGGCTGACCCGATGGCTGGACTGGACCTGTCGTCGATGGGGCTCGACCCGTCGGCGTTGGGTCTCGGCGGCGGACCTGAAAGCGACGCGTTTCCTGGTGCGGTCGACGGCGAGGCCTAAGGCCGGTGCCCACCTATGCCGCACCGATTCAGGAACTGATCGACTCGTTGGGGCGTCTGCCGGGGGTCGGCCCCAAGTCGGCCCAGCGCATTGCCTTCTATCTGCTGGATGCCGATCGGGAGGAGGCCATGCGTCTCACTCGGGCGATCATCGAGGTGAAGGACAAGGTGCGGTTTTGTGAGCGCTGCTTCAATGTGTCCGAGGCGGAGTTGTGCGGCGTGTGCGACGACGACCGCCGCGACGCACACGTGCTGTGTGTGGTGGAGGAGCCCAAGGACGTGGTGGCGGTGGAGCGCACCGGCACCTACTCGGGTCGCTATCACGTGCTCGGCGGCGCCATCGACCATCTCCGCGGCATCGGGCCGGACCGGCTACACATCCGTGAGTTGGTCGCTCGTATCGGCGAGGAGGACATCACCGAGGTGATTCTGTGCACCAACCCAAACCTTGAGGGTGAGGCCACGGCGCTGTATCTCAGCCGGTTGCTGGACCTACCCGGCCTGGAGGTCAGCCGCATCGCCAGCGGCCTGCCGGTGGGCGGCGACCTGGAGTATGCCGACGAGCTCACTTTGGGGCGTGCCCTGGAGGGCCGCACCCACGTCGGCGGATCACCGGCCGTTCCGCCATCACCAGAGCCGACCGCAACCGAAGCTCCGCCCTCCGTTGGCGGCACCGCCTGATCAACCGGGGGGCGCCGAATTTGGTCGAGCCAGGCGACCGGTGTTGGAGTGGGATTGGCCGTGTTGATGCCGTTGTTGGTGGTGTCGCCCAACTGCCCGGCGCTATTGAGGCCCCAGCATGAGACGGTGCCGTCTGCGAGCGCGCACGTGTGATCGTCGCCGGCGACGCCTCGTCTACCCCAGGGTTGGAGAACTCGGTCGGCTCAGACGGTGCGGACGATCATGGCGTCGCCCTGGCCGCCACCGCCGCACAGCGCAGCGGCACCAGTGCCACCGCCACGCCGCTGCAACTCGTTGAGCAGCGTCAAAACGATTCGGGTGCCGGACACGCCCACCGGGTGGCCAATGGCGATCGCCCCGCCGTTGACGTTGACGATGTCGTCGGAGATACCCAGGTCGTTCATCGACTGACAACCGACGGCGGCGAAGGCCTCGTTGAGCTCGAACAGATCGACGTCCTCAACCGCCAGGTTGGCCTTGGCCAGTGCGGCCTTGATCGCCTGGGCGGGCTGGGAGATCAGCGAGGCATCGGGGCCTGCAACCTGGCCGATCGACACGATCTCGCCCAACGGGGTGAGGCCCAACTCCTTGGCCTTGGCAGCCGAGCACACGATGACGGCGGCGCCGCCGTCGGAGATCTGTGAGGCGTTGCCCGCCGTGATGTTGCCGTCCTTGGCGAATGCCGGGCGCAGCTTGCCCAGCGACTCGGCGGTGGTGCCAGGACGCACGCCCTCGTCGGCCTCCAACAAGATCGGGTCGCCCTTACGCTGAGGAATCGCCACCGGGATGATCTCGTTGTCGAACTTGCCGTCCTTTTGGGCGGCGGCGGCGCGTTCGTGGCTCTGGGCCGACAGATTGTCCTGGACGTCGCGGTTCAGGCCGGCTGCGGCGGCGTACTTTTCGGTGGATGCGCCCATGGCCAGCTCATCGATGGCGCAGAAGAGGGAGTCGTGCATCATCGAGTCGACGACGGTCTTGTCACCCATTCGCATGCCCGAGCGGGCCTCGCGCAGCAGGTACGGAGCATTGGTCATCGACTCCATGCCCCCGGCGACGACAATCTCTGCCTCTCCCGCCTGGATGAGGAGGTCGGCCAGCATGATCGTGTTGATGCCGGAGAGACACACCTTGTTGATGGTGGTCGCGGGCACATCGAGGCCGATGCCGGCGGCGACTGCTGCCTGGCGGGCCGTGATCTGGCCTGCGCCTGCCTGGAGCACCTGGCCCATCAGTACGTAGTCGACCTGATCGGCTGAGATGCCGGTGCGCTCGAGGGCGCCAGCGATGGCCTTGCCCCCCAGCTCTGCGCCGGAGAACCCGGCGAGCGAGCCGGAGAACTTGCCGAACGGAGTGCGTGCTCCGCCGAGGATGACTGAACCTGCCATGGAAACTCCCAGAGTGCGTTTTGGGGCGCTGTGTGCGCGAGACGTCCTGTCGGACCTGCCACGTTACCCGCCGGTAACTCGGCGGGTCACCCCGGCCACTTCAGCCCATGGTGAGGGCGAGCTTGCCGAACACGTCGCCCTCGTGCAGTTTGGCGAACGCGCCGGCGGCGTCGGCCAAGGGGTAGGAGGCATCGACGATTGGACGAACCCCGGTGACGTCGAGGAACGATAGCAGTCGTTCCAGCTCGTCGCGGGTGCCCATGGTGGAGCCGATCACCGACAGTTGGAGGAAGAAGATGCGGGTCATCTCGGCAGGGGAGGGATCGCCGCTGGTGGCCCCGCAGACCACGACGGTGCCACCCGGCCGCAGTGAACGAATCGAATGCCCCCACGTGGCTGCACCCACGGTCTCCATGACGGCATCCACCTTGTGGGGCAGGCGCGCACCCGAGGGGAAGTGGGCATCGGCGCCCAGTTGGTCGACGGCGGAGGCACCCTTGGCCTCGTCGCGCGAGGTGACCCACATGCGCAGGCCCATCGCCGAGCCGAGCGCGACGAGCGCAGTGGCCACGCCTCCACCGGCGCCCTGCACCAGCACCGTGCTTCCAGGGGGAAGCGCAGATCCGGGGGCAATGCCGCTCCGCGTGGTCAGCATGCGGTACGCGGTGAGCCAGGCCGTTGGGAGGCACGCAGCCTCCTCGAAGCTGAGTGACGCCGGCTTGGGCACCAGGTTGCGCTTGGGTACGGCCACCCGCTGGGCGAAGGTGCCAGGGTGGCGTTCCGACAGGATCGAGCGCTTGGGGTCGAAGGTTTCGTCGCCGCGCCAGTTGTGGTCGCCCACCAGCGCGTGCACCACCACCTCATTGCCTTCGGCGTCCAGCCCGGCACCATCGCAGCCCAGGATCATTGGCAGCCGGTCGGCAGGAAGCCCGACCCCCTGAAGCGACCACAGGTCGTGATGGTTCAGCGTGGCCGCCCGAAGCTCCACCGTGGTCCAACCCTCGGGCACCTCCGGTTCGGGTCGTTCGCCCACCTCCAGTCCACTCAGTGGGTCGTGAGATGACTGCGAGACGGCGGCAACAGCAAGCATGATTGCGAAGCTAGATGGTCAGCGTCCGGTCTGGATGTACTCGGTGATCTGCTCGTTCTCTTCGGCCAAGCGGGCCTTCTCATACTCGAGCTGGTCGAGCCGCGACTTCACCACATCGCCAATGGAGATGATGCCCACCATCTCGTCGTCGGTGGTGACGATGAGATGGCGAATGCGGCTATCGGTCATCTGACGTGCCAGATCCGCCAGCTCGTCGGTCATCGCGCAGGTGCGTAGCTCGGTGCTCATCACCTCGGAGACGGTGCGAGCCAGCACATTGGTTGACTCCTCGGCCAGGCGCCGGACCACATCGCGTTCGGAGATGACGCCAACGATGCTCGACCCGTCGGAGGTGACCACCAGCGCGCCGATGTTGTGCTCACGCAGCGCCGCCACCGCGTCGGCCACGGTGTCGTCCGGCTTGACCGTGGCGACCGGGCCCGAGTTTCCCGCAACTGCTGTTTTGCCCTTGAGTACGTCGTTGACGTTCATGGCTTCCCCCTTGTGCCCAACCTACCCCCCGTGTCGATCACGTGCGTTGTGGTGAACCACGACGACTTCAACGCGACTTTTGTGCCCGCGAGGTGAGGTCGGAGTTCGATGGTCGAAGCTACCGACCAGTAACCTTGCACGAATGCAGGAGATTCTCGACGCCATCCAGTCCGACGCCTCCGGCGAGGACATCGCCAACCTGGCCATTCCCGAGAGCTACCGGGCGGCACACGTGCTGCGCGAGGAGCAGGCGATGTGGGACGGTTACGAGTCGGCCGATAAGGACCCCCGCGAAACCCTGCACGTCGACGAGGTGGCCACACCCGAGCTGGCCCCCGACGAGGTGTACCTGGCGGTCATGGCCAGCTCGATCAACTTCAACACGGTGTGGACGTCGATCTTTGAGCCGCTCCCGACCTTTGCGTTCCTCGACCGTTTGGGCAAGGAGTCGGTGTGGGGCAAGCGTCACGCCCTCGATTACCACGTGGTCGGCTCGGATGCCTCCGGCGTGGTGGTGAAGGTGGGGTCGGCCGTGCGCAACTGGAAGCCCGGCGACCGGGTGACGGTGCACTGCAACCACGTGGATGATCAAGACCATTCGGCACACAACGATTCGATGCAGGCGGCCAACCAGCGAATCTGGGGCTTTGAAACCAACTTCGGTGGTCTGGCCGACCTGTCGATCGTGAAGGCCAATCAGCTGATGCCCAAGCCCACCCACCTCAGTTGGGAGGAGTCGGCGGTCAATGCACTGTGTGCGTCCACGTCCTACCGAATGCTGGTGGGTGACAACGCCGCTCGCATGAAGCAGGGTGACAACGTGTTCATTTGGGGCGCCACCGGCGGCATCGGCGCCTACGCCACCCAGTTGGTGCTCAACGGTGGTGGCACTCCGGTGGGTGTGGTTTCGTCGCCTGAGCGGGCCGAGCTCCTCAACGCAATGGGTTGCGAGTTCGTCGTCGACCGCAAGGCCGAGGGTTACCGGTTCTGGTCCGACGAGCACACCCAGGACGAGCGTGAGTGGCGCCGCCTGGGCAAACAGGTGCGCGGCATGCTGGGCGACGATCCGGACATCGTCTTCGAACATCCGGGCCGTTCCACCATGGGTGCGTCGGTGTTCATCACCAAGCGCGGCGGCAAGATCGTCACCTGTGCCGCCACCAGCGGCTACATGATCGAGTACGACAACCGCCACCTGTGGATGAAGCTGAAGAGCATCATCTCGTCGCACTTCGCCAACTACCAGGAGGCCTGGGAGATGAACCGGCTGCTTGGAACCGGTGCCATCGTGCCGGTGATGTCGGACGTGTTCGCGTTGGATCACGTTGGCGACGCCGCCCTGAAGGTTCACCGCAACGAGGCCGAGGGCAAGCTGGGTGTGTTGTGCCTGGCGCCCGAGGAGGGCCTGGGCATCACCGACCGGGCGAAGCGCGAGTCGGTCGGCGAAGACCGCATCAACCTGTTTCGACGGATGGCCGCTTCAAAGGCCTGAGCGGCCCGTCCGCCACCGCCACCCGTCACGACCGAGAGGACCCCCACATGTTGCTGACCGAAATCGATCACGTCGCCATCGCTGTTCGCGACCTGGACGCGGCGATCGCCTACTACGCCGAAGCCTTTGGTGCCGAGGTGGCACACCGGGAGATCGTCGAGTCCGACGGGGTCGAGGAGGCGCTGGTGAAGGTGGCCGAGAGCTACATCCAGTTGACCGCCGCAACCCGCCCCGATTCGCCGATCGCCAAGTCGATCGAGAAGCGCGGCGAGGGTCTGCACCACATCGGCTACCGCGTGGACAACTGCGCTGAGGCCTTGGCCTCGATGGTTGCCGCCGGCGCCACGGCGATCGACAAGGAGCCCCGCCCAGGGTCCCGTGGCACCACGGTGGCCTTCGTGCACCCCAAGGGCAGCTTCGGCACCCTCATCGAGCTCGTCCAGGAGTAGCGACCAACAAAACACCTTTCGGATCCGCTGATTCCCATCTACCCTTCGAGTTGACAGAATTTCGGGGGGCACGATGACAAAGCTGCAGCGATTTGAGCAGGCCAACCACTTTGAGTTCAGCGGTGAAGGACTCTCAGGCATGTTGGACACCAACTCGATAGACGGACAACCGTTGGGGTCGGTCACGGTGGACGGTGTCGAAGGACGGATGGTGTCCATCAGGCAGGGCCCCGGCGGGTGGCATCTTGATGCGGAACTTGTCGCCATACCCGACCTGTCGGTGGAGACGGTGCAGGTCGTGCTTCCTCAGGTGAACCTTGAGGGTGAGGCGGTGAGCTTCAACGGTTACGCGGTGCTGCTGACGACGCGCACGAGCATTGGCGGGGCCGCCTTGGTGCCGGGCCCTCTCCAGCACTACGAACTTCGAGGTGCCTCCGGGGTGGCCACCCTGGTCTACAGCTAACGGGGAGCCCCGTTAGATCTTCGGGGAGGTGGCGCCGCCGTGGACACTCACGTCGACGTGCAGCGCCAAGCATGTTCCCTGGGTCATCACCAGCTCCTCGAGGGTGCGGATCCGGTCTTTGGCCCTTTCGAGCTGCGCTTCGAGTTCCCGCACCCGGATCTTCGCCTTGTCCTTCCCTGTCGCTTTAGGGCCGGGACGTTTGGTGCCCAACGTGCCGGCGTCGATCTGTTGGCCCCACCGCCACACCAACGACTGATAGACACCCTCACGGCGCATCACCTGACCTCACCCCGCCCGGTCGGCGTGTCAGCAGCCCGATAGGCCGCCATGCTTCCTCCTGGAAGGCTCGATCCCGGCAACCTGTTCTCCCTCATAACGACTTGAGCATGCTCATCTGTTGCATCGCCATTTCCCAACGCTGAACCTGGACACACGGAGGTGGTCATGATCCGTCATGTCCGATGTTGCCTCGACCGTCGAGGGGACTGGCGAAGCATGCTCAGATCGGCAACTCGGCACGGCTTGTGGCCCCATGAGACCAAGGAGACCTCCAGCGTGAGGAGGCGTCGACCTGCTTGGTCGGGTTGAGGTCCCTCGTGGTCTCTTGAGGTGTTCCTGTCAGGAACTCGTCGAGTCCAGGATGCGTTCCAACTCGGTGATCGTTCGGGCGGTGCCGTCCTCCTGGGAGATCTGTTCGGAGAACGCCTGTGCTCGCTCGGTGTAGCCGTTGGCGGGGTTGAGGATCGTAGCCACGGCCTTGGGTAGATCGCGTTTCCTCCGAACCCAGGCGCCTGTGCCGAGCTCCTGTTGGCGACGGCCGTGTGCGACCTGGTCGAAGAGGCAGGGGGCGATCACCGACGGGACACCGGCGAGGAGCGCGAGGCTGTTCGTTCCGTGAGCCCCGGAGTGAACGATGGCCTTGGACCGGCGGAGTAGCGGGGCGAGCGGGATGAACGGGCGGACGAGGTGTTGGGCGCCGACGCGTTGGGCAAGATCTGCTGCGAGGTCGTCGTTGGATGCGAGGACCACGGCTCGTTCCCGGTGGGCATCCAGGGCGGCAAGGGCCTGGTCGAAGACCTGTGGCTGCGCCGATGCGGCGCTGGTGCCCAGGGTCACCACGACGGGTGCGTCACCTGCGTCGAGGAATTCGGTCACCTCGCTGTCGAGCCGTCCACCATCGGGCCCTTCCCAGGGGGTGAACCCGACCATCGTGTAGTTGTCGGGCCAATCGGGCCGGGGCGGGTAGTAGGCCGACGGGACCAGAGCCAGGTTGGCCAACGGGGACAGCCGGGCGTCCATCACGTTCCAGCCGTCGTTGCTCAGCCCAAGCTGCCGGCGGAACGCCCGGAAACCCTTGGCGCTGAACATGGGGTCCATCAGCCGAGACCGCATTCCACGAATCAGCATGCGGTTGACGCGGCGGCCCGGGTAGGGCAGCGAGCTGATCGGGTCGTACTCGGACAACATGATCATTGGGAACAGGTCCCCGACAACCAACGGCACGTCATGGAGCTCGGCGGCCATCGACCCGCTCACTGCGGCCGCGGGATGCGAGAACAGCAGATCGGCGTCCGCCACCTCTGCTTCCAGCGCCGCGTGTAGCTGCGGTAGGTACGGGATGGTGAGTTCACCGAAGTAGAGGTGCAACATCAGGCCGCCACCGAAGCGTTTGCCCCACCGAGCTACGTACGGTGCGTGCTGGTCGAGCAGCTTTGGGCCGTAGTCCGTCCCCGATGACGCACACCGGAACGGCTCGGCTGCAAAGAGAGGGTGGTACTCCTCCGGCACGACGAAGACCACGTCGTGGCCCGCTCGAGCGAGGCCGGACGCAATCGGAACGTACGGGAACACATCACCCCGGTACGCCATCGAGTACACCACGATTTTGGCCATGGGCAAGGCCTTTCCGATCGGTGTTCAGGAAGAGATTGCGCCGATCGTAACCGCGATCAGGATCAGCACGAACGCTGCAATCATGATCTTGATCAGCGTGTCACGGCCGAGGCCCCGGGCGAATGCGCCGTACGCGTCCACCTGGCCCATCGGGGTGATGACGTCGTCCGGAAGATTGGACGTCAGGGGCCGCTCTTCGGAGTAGGCGACCTCCGGTGGTTCAAAGTCTTCGTCCATGATCGAATCCCACGTTGGCGGCGTCAGTAGTTGGTGGCGCTCCGGAAGGTCCTGGCAGTGTTGAACGTCGCCAACGGGCAAATCCATACCTTGTTCTAGGTTCAGGTTTCACCTTACAGAAGCTGCCCGCCAAGCGAAAGGTCCGGAGCCGACCTTTCGACTCCGGACCCCTCGTGATCTTTCAAACCGCTGAGCCTGGTCGCTCAGTTGGCGGCGGCGTTGAACTCGGCGGCGCGGCGGCGACGCTCGTTCTTACGTCGCTTCCAGAACGACTGCTTCCAGTGCTTGGTGCGATTTGGTGGGGCCGGCACCGCATTGGAGGTTGGCATCTCGTGGTCCTCGCGGTAGCCGTGCGTCGGGTGTGGCCGATCGAGCACCACCTCCTCCACGTCACCCTCTTCGACGGCGACGTGGAGGTCCTGACGGACCTTCTGACGTAACCGTCGATGTTCCCGCTTACGGTCCTCTCGGGCCTCGGGAATGACTGAGGTCTGAGACTTCTGATGCCGTTGGGACATCCGCTTCCTCCTCGTGTTTGGCCATGACCCCCCGGCCACGGCACTCCCCACCATAGGAGGTGGACCACGGCTCGCGTGTCGCGTACCGCCAGAAGGCTCAACCAGCTGACGGTTCGTCAGAAAGTGGACGTTGACACCTGCGGCCGATCCGTTCATCCTGGGAAGTGGGCGATGCCCTACGGGGTGATCGTCGGACCGGTCAGCCGGTCCCAAGAAGTCATCGAGGGGGGCACAAGCTGCTCTGATGGCGCCGAGATCGGGATCGATTCCCCGTCCAAAGCGTGAGCCGGATGCATCGATGTCGAGGCCGTGATCTTCACGATCGCCGTCTCGACACGATCACCGGGCTCTCCCACCCACAGGACGGCGGAGCGGTCCTGGTTTCGCGCGCGGGTTGTCGTCGCTGCGGCGCCAACCTGTGTCAGCGGGTCCGGCCGGGCCGGTTGTCTCGGTAGAGCACCACGTCCTGGCGCAGCGGAACCAGGTCGCGCCGCTGGGCGCGGAGCTGTTCCGCCGCCGCTGCACGGGTGTCAGCGAGGGCCCGATTGGCCTGTTCGCGGAGCGCTTCGGTCTCTGCCCGGGCCGCCATGAGTTCGGTTTCGAGTTCCAGTACCCGTTGCACTCCCATCAGGTTCAGGCCCTCGTTGGTCAACTCCTGAATACGGCGGAGCAGATCGATATCGGACTGGCTGTAACGACGGCTGCCGCCGCCGGTGCGGGCGGGATCCACCAGGCCCTTGCGCTCGTAGATGCGCAACGTCTGGGGATGTACTCCCGCCAACTCGGCGGCCACCGAGATCACGTAGACGGCTCGGTTCTGATCGTGCATGACGGGGTCACCTCCTCAGGTGATCAAGCATCGTCGGCGCTCCGTGGCGACGGGATGATGTCTTCGAGTTGCTCCAGAAGGGCTCGTTGTTCGGTGGTGAGGTTTGTTGGGGTGGCGATCTCGACGGTCACCAACAGGTCGCCGGTGCCCTTTTGGGTCTCCACGCCGCGGCCCTTCACCCTGAAGGTCTTGTGAGTGGGAGTGCCTTCTGGGATGCGAAGCGTGACACCGGTTCCGTCCAGCGTGGTGACGCGCAGCTTGGTGCCGAGCGCCGCCTCGGTGATGGAGATGGGCACGCCGAGTTTTAGGTTGAGGCCGTCGCGGGTGAAACGGGGGTGAGCCGCCACGTGCACCCGCACCATCAGGTCGCCCGGTCCGCCCGGGCCGGAGGCACCCTTGCCTGCGACCCGAATGGTGGCGCCGTCGTTGACGCCGCCGGGGATACGGATACGAACTTCGCGAGGTTGACGTACCTTGCGGCTTCCTCGACAGCGCGCACAGGGATTGTCGATCAGTTGTTTCGACCCGTTGCATTTTGCGCAGGGGCGACTGAAGCCGAAGAACCCCTGATTCTCCTGGGTGACGCCCTGACCGTTGCACTCGGGGCAGATGCGCGGGGTGGTGCCTTGAGCAGCCCCGGTTCCCTTGCAATCGGGGCAGGGGGCGTCGGTGCCAAGTTGAACCCCGGTGGTCAGCCCCCGGACGGCGTCCTCGAAGCTGAGATGGACGTCGGTGAGCAGGTCGGCGCCCTTGGCAGGTCGCGTTCGACGTCCGCCTCCGGGTGCCCCCCGGTTGAACAGTCCGCCAAACAAATCACCAAGGTCACCTGCCTGGGCGCCGTCGAAGCCCATGCCGCCGGGGGAGAACCCACCGAAGCCTCCGCCTCCGAACCCGTCGGGCCCCGCGCCGGTGGCGGCCAGCTTGCGAACCTCGTCGTATTCGGTTCGCTTGGACTCATCGCCCACCACGTCGTAGGCGGCGGAGATCTTTTTGAAGCGCTCCTCGGCCTTGGGGTCGTCCGGGTTGGCGTCGGGGTGATTTCGGCGCGCCAGCTTGCGGTAGGCGCTGGTGATCTCTTTTGCCGTCGCTGTGGGGGAGACGCCCAGCGCGTCGTAGTAGTCCTTCTCAAACCATTCACGTTGTGGTGCCACCGGGTACCTCCTTCAGCATGTGTTCGGGGCGAGGGAGTCGTCGTTGATACCTACGAACGCACCTTCACCATGGCCGGGCGGAGCAGCCGCTGACGCCACAGGTAACCGGTGCGCATGATGGCGGCCACCATGGGGTCCTCCTCGTCACCCTCCTCGGACAGCACGGCCTCGTGAAGGTTGGGGTCGAACAGAACTTCGACGTCGTTCACGGGGGCCAGGCCCTGACGCTCGAGGATGGTCAACAACTTCGTGGCGATGGGCGCCACGTCGTCGGCTCCGTGGGAGGCCGCCAGGTCGCAGTCATCGAGCACCTCCAACAGCGAGCGAACGAGGTCCTCCGCCGCCCGATCCTGTTGCTCGGACCGCTGTGCCTCCACGCGTCGCTTGTAGTTCTCGAAGTCGGCCTGGATCCGCTGTGCGAGCGACCTCATCTCGTCGCGTTCGGCCGAGATGGTCTCCACCAGCTCGGCGCACTCGTCCAGTTGTTGCTCGACGGTGTCGCCGGCAAACGAGGTGGTGGCCACCCTGTCACCGGTGGCTCCGTCCTCACCATCCCCGCTCTCGGTAGGAGTGACGAAACCGTCGTTGCTCCCACCGGAATCGGGACGCTCAACCGGTGAGCCATCGGCCGCCCGGCTGTCGGCGGCCGGGAGGTCGGGTTCGGCCTCGGACGCCGAGCCGTCGTTGCTCATGACTCGTCCTCGTCCTCGACGATTTCGGCGTCGACAACGTCGTCGTCGCCCGCTGCGTCGGTGGTGTCACCAGAGGTGTCGCCGGCCTGGGCTGCCGCCTCGTAGATCTGCTGGCTGAAGCGCTGGCTGGCGGTCATCAGACCTTCGGTTGAGGACTTGATGAGCTCCAGGTCGTCGCCCGCCAAGGCCTCTTTCAGCGAGGCGAGGGCGTCGTCGGTTCCCTTGCGGTCCTCGTCGGAGATCTTCTCGCTGTGCTCACGCAGCAGCTTTTCGGTCTGATACACGAGGGTGTCGGCCTGGTTGCGGGCTTCGGCCTCCTCCTTGCGGGCCTTGTCTTCGTCGGCGTGGCTCTCGGCGTCGCGCATCATCTGGTCGATCTGGTCCTTGCTCAGCGAGGACTGCCCGGTGATGGTGATCGACTGTTCCTTGTTGGTGGCGCGGTCCTTGGCCGCCACGTTGACGATGCCGTTGGCGTCGATGTCGAAGGTGACCTCCACCTGCGGCACACCACGTGGGGCGGGTGGCAGGTCGACCAGTTGGAACTTGCCCAGCGTCTTGTTGTAGCTGGACATCTCCCGCTCGCCCTGCAGCACGTGGATCTCAACCGATGGCTGGTTGTCCTCGGCGGTGGTGAACACCTCGGTGCGTCGGGTGGGAATGGTGGTGTTTCGCTCGATGAGCTTGGTCATGACGCCACCCTTGGTCTCGATGCCGAGGGACAGCGGCGTGACGTCCAGCAGGAGCACGTCCTTGACCTCGCCCTTGAGGACGCCGGCCTGGATGGCGGCGCCCATGGCCACCACCTCGTCGGGGTTGACGCCCTTGTGGGCGTCCTTGCCCAGCAGGTCGTGCACCATGTCGGCAACGGCGGGCATGCGGGTTGAGCCGCCCACCAGGATGATGTGCTCGATGTCGTTCTTGGACATTCCGGCGTCGGTGATCGCCCGCTCGAAGGGCACCTTGCATCGCTGCAGCAGGTCGGAGGTCAGCTCTTGGAACTTGGCGCGGGTCAGGCTCTCATCGAGGTGCAGCGGGCCGTTTTCGTTGGCCGTGATGAACGGCAGGTTGATCTGGGTCTGCTGAACCTGGGACAGCTCGATCTTGGCCTTTTCAGCAGCCTCCTTGAGGCGCTGCATGGCCATGTTGTCCTTGCTCAGGTCGATGCCGTGGGCGCCCTTGAACGTCGCCACCAGCCAATCGATGACCGTCTCGTCCCAATCGTCGCCGCCCAGGGAGGTGTCGCCGTTGGTGGCCTTCACCTCGAAGACACCGTCGCCGATCTCCAGGATCGAGACGTCGAAGGTGCCGCCGCCCAGGTCGAAGACCAGCACGGTCTGGTCGGCGCCGTCCTTGTCGAGCCCGTAGGCCAGCGCGGCGGCGGTGGGCTCGTTGATGATGCGCAGGACCTCGAGCCCGGCCACTGCGCCGGCCTCCTTGGTGGCGGTGCGCTGGGCGTCATCGAAGTAGGCGGGCACGGTGATGACGGCCTGGGTGACCGTGTCGCCGAGGTAGCTCTCGGCGTCCCGCTTGAGCTTCTGCAGGGTGCGGGCCGAAATCTCCTGGGAGTTGTACGCCTTGCCGTCGATGTCCACCGACCAGTTGGTGCCCATGTGGCGCTTCACCGAGCGGATGGTGCGGTCGGGGTTGGTGATCGCCTGGCGCTTGGCGACCTCGCCCATCAGCACTTCGCCGTCCTTGGCGAATGCGACCACCGACGGGGTGGTGCGGCCACCCTCGGAGTTGGGGATCACGATGGGTTCGCCGGCCTCCAGCACGCTGACGACCGAGTTGGTGGTTCCGAGGTCGATTCCTACGGCTTTTGGCATGGCGGGGGCTCCTTGTTCGTTGCTGTCTGTGAGGCTGGGGGGTTCGTCTCCCAGGAAGCATGCCCGCCGGTGTCGGCGACAACAACCTCCTGGTAACGGAAGGCAGGATAAAACTTGAGTGCCCCATTATCAAGTCGCGTGGGGGGGTCAACTTCGTGGCGTTCGTCACGCCGGTTGGTGGCTCCGGATAGGCAGCGGACCCGGCGCACCTGCCAGCATGTGCCCATGGAACTGGTGCTGCTCCGTCATGGACAAAGCGAATGGAACGCAGAAAACATCTTCACGGGATGGGCCGATGTGGACCTCTCCGACGTGGGCATGGTGGAGGCGGTCGAGGCCGGCGGCCTCATGGCCGAGGCGGAGGTGATCCCCGACGTGGTGCACACCTCACTGCAGAAGCGGGCCATCCGCACCGCCGAGGAGTCGCTGCGGGCCATGGACCGCCAGTGGGTCCCGGTGCGCCGTCACTGGCGGCTCAACGAGCGCCACTACGGCGCGCTACAGGGTCGAAACAAGGCCGAGGTGAGCAGCGAGGTGTCGGCCGAGCAGTACCACGAGTGGCGCCGGAGTTTTCTCGTGCCGCCACCGCCGGTGGACTACGACTCCGAATACCACCCGGTGAACGACCCTCGGTACTCCGACGTGCCCAGCGAATTGCTGCCGGCATCGGAGAGCCTGTCGATGGTGCTGGATCGGGTGTTGCCCTACTGGTTCGATCAGATCTGCCGCGACCTCCACGCTGGACGCACCGTGCTGGTCTCGGCCCACGGCAACTCGCTGCGGGCACTGGTGAAGCATCTCGAGGGCATCAGCGATGCGGACATCGCCGAGCTGAACATTCCCACCGGCGTGCCGATGCGCTACGAGTTGGGCGGCGACTATCGCCCCCGAACCACGATGCCCATCGAGGACCGTTATCTGGGCGATCCGGATGCGATCGCCGCAGCCGCCGAGGCGGTCGCCAGCCAGGGCCGCTAGAGCAGCCAAGGCCGGTCCCGAAGGTCATGGCATCCCCACGATGACAGCGACCTCACGGGCCGTGGCGGCGCTGCACCTGGCCGTCTACTACCTGGACCGCGGGTTCGAACCTGCGGCCAAGGGTAAGGCGTTTAGCAAGGCGGCCGAGGCGGTGGCAGGTGTGAGCGACGACGAACTGACCCGCCGTTCCCAAGCGGGCACGCTGACCGACCTCGACGGTGTGGGGCCGTCGACGGCGTCGGTGATCGCCGCCGCCGTGCTGGAACGCACCCCGGAGTACCTCAACAAATTGGAGGCACGGACGCGCCTGGCCTTGGGTGCCGGGGCCAAGCTGTCGGAGGCCTGCCGCAGCGATCTGCACAGCCACTCCACCTGGTCCGATGGCGGGGCTTCAGTCCGAACCATGGCCATGACCGCCCGGGCCCTGGGGCGGACGCATCTGGCGCTCACCGACCATTCGCCGCGGCTCACCATCGCTCATGGACTGACACCCGAACGGTTGGCGGACCAGTTGGTGGAGGTGTCCGCGCTCAACGAGGAACTGGCGCCGTTTCGAATCCTCACGGGGTGCGAGGTGGACATCCTCGCCGACGGGTCGCTCGATCTGCCCGACGAGATCCTGTCCAACCTGGACGTGGTGGTTGCTTCGGCCCACTCCAAGCTGTCGATGCCCGAACGGCCGATGACCGAGCGCATGGTGCGGGCCGTCGCCAACCCACACGTGGACATCCTCGGCCACTGCACCGGCCGCAAGCTGGTCGGACGGGGTCGGCCCCAGTCAACCTTCGACGCCGAACTGGTCTTTGCGGCCTGCGCACAGTTCGGCACGGCGGTCGAGGTGAACTGCCGCCCGGAACGCCAGGACCCACCCGACGAGTTGCTCGACCTGGCCCTGGAGTGGGACTGCCTCATCGCCGTCGATTCCGATGCCCACGCGCCGGGCCAACTGGAATGGGTCGCCCACGGCTATGAACGCCTTGGGCGGCGGGGGGTCGACCCCGATCGAATCCTGACCACGTGGGATGTTGATCGCCTGCTCGACTGGTGCGGCACCTCGCACTGACGGATTGGGGACGCACCCACCGCATCGCCAACGCCTGCCCATGGTTGTTCTCGGGACATGAAGAAGGTGTTGGCAAGGTTCTTCCTCTGGCTGTCCCGACTGACGTTTGTCGGCGAGCCACCAAAGGAGTCGTGTGTGCTCGTGGCCGGGCCGCACACCAGTAACTGGGACTTCTTGTTCATGCTTTCCTACGCGTGGGTGACCGATGTGCCGCTCAGATGGCTTGGCAAGGAAGAACTCTTCAAGGGGCCGATGGGCCCGATCATGCGGGCGACCGGCGGTATCGCCGTGGACCGTGATCATCCCGGAGGTCTGGTGGAACAGATGGCCGAGAGGTTTCGCGACGGGCCGCGCATGGGCCTGGTGATCACCCCGGAAGGCACCAGGGGCAAACGCGACTACTGGAAGTCGGGCTTCTACCGCATCGCCCGCGCCGCCGACGTACCGATCGTGCTGGGCTACATCGACTGGCCCAACCGCACCGGTGGCTTCGGGCCGACGTTCAAGCTGACCGGCGACGTGCATGCGGACATGGAACGCATCCGTGACCTCTACGACAACATCACGGGTATCCGCCCCCAGGGCCAGACGTCGCCTCGGTTGCGAGAGGAAGATCGGTCACTCGACGAAGGCGACGGCACGTACGACGACCGGTAACGGACCGCTCAAGTCGAACGAAACGGCCCCGTGTCCAGCGGCGAGGGTGGGGGCACCGGCCGGCCGGGCCGGCGACGCGCACCTACCGGCGCGTGCGGGCACCGGCGCTCAGTCGGTCGACTCGGCGACGCGTTGCGGGAAGAGCTCGAAGAGTTCAGCCGGTGCGGCGATGTCCACCTGGTCGTAGGTGCAGGACCGGGGGCTCCGGTCGGGCCGCCAGCGCTGAAACCGTGCCGGATGACGAAAGCGGCCTTTGGTGAGCTGCTCGACCACCACCTCGGCCACCAGTTCGGGCCGCAGGGGCACCCAACCGTGGTCCCGCTTGGCCGACCAGCGGTTGGGGGCGCCAGGCATGCGGATCTCGCCGTCGGCGTGGCGTTCCGGGTCGGCCCACTCGGTCCAGGGGTGGGGCTGGTCCTCCTCCAGTCGGTAGGGCTCCAACAACCCGGCCAACTCGATGCGCTGGGTGGCCTTGAATGCGGACGCCACGCCCACGTGTTGCAACGACGCATGTGAGCCGTCTTCCGGGGCGTCGTAGAGACCCAACATCATCGAGCCCACCCCGTCGCCCGACTTGTGAACCCGATATCCGGCCACCACCACGTCCACCGAGTGCCGATGTTTCACCTTGATGAGGCTGCGCTTGTCCTCCTGGTAGGTACCTGCGGACGGCTTGGCCATCACCCCGTCAAACCCAGCCCCCTCAAACCGGGCGAACCAGTCGCGGGCAACCTCCGGGTCGTCGGTGATCGGCGACAGGTGCACGGGCGGGGCGGCGCCATCGAGCAGGGCCTCCAGTGCGCCCCGCCGCTCAGAAAACGCCATGGTGCGCAGGTCGAGTTGGTCGAGTGCCAGCAGGTCGAAGGCCACCAACGAGGCCGGTGTCTCCGTCGACAGCCGTTTGATGCGGCTTTCCGCCGGGTGGATCCGGTTGCCCAGCACATCGAAGTCCAAACCGTCGAGGGTGAACACGACCAGCTCGCAGTCGACGACGCATCGCTTCGGCAGTTGGGCCAGGATCGGATCGATCAGCTCTGGGAAGTAACGGGTCAGCGACTTCTGCCCTCTCGATGCCAACTCCACCTCATCGCCGTCTCGAAACACCAGGCAGCGGTAGCCGTCCCACTTGGGCTCGTACAGCAGCCCCTCGGCCTCGGGCACGGTCGAGGTGGCCTTGGCCAGCATCGGCTTGATCGGTGGCATCACCGGCAGCTGCATGTGCGGTCCTCCCCAGATCGACATCAGAACCGTAGCGGGCAGCCCAGGCCGGGCTCAGGGTGCGCTCCGAGCCCACCATCTGGTGACACCGCAAGCGCTCATTGGTGTACCTGTGCCGGTCGGCCCTAGCGTTGGCCTCCTGATGGAACACAGCATGAGCGAGCGGATCGAGGACCTGAATCGGCGGCGGGAGGAGTCGCTGCACGCCGGGTCCGAACGGCTGGTGGAGCGCCAACGTTCCGGCGGCAAGATGCTGGCTCGCGAGCGGCTGGAATACCTGCTCGACGAGGGGTCGTTCAACGAGCTCGATCAGTTGGCCCGCAGTCGGTCCAACTCGCTGGCCGAAGGCAGCCGCCCCTACGGCGACGGAGTGATCACCGGTTGGGGCACGGTCGATGGCCGGAAGGTGTTCGTCTTCAGCCAGGACTTCACCGTGTTTGGCGGTGCCCTGGGAGAGGTGTTCGCCGAGAAAATCCACAAGGTGATGGACCTGGCGCTCAAGGCGGGTGCACCCCTGGTGGGCCTGAACGACGGCGCCGGCGCCCGTATCCAGGAGGGCGTGGTCAGCCTGGCCAGCTATGGCGGCATCTTCCACCGCAACGTGAAGGCCTCGGGTGTCACTCCGCAGATCTCGGTGATCATGGGCCCCTGTGCCGGTGGTGCGGTGTACAGCCCGGCGATGACCGACTTCATCTTCATGGTGGACGAGACCTCACACATGTTCATCACCGGCCCCGACGTGGTGAAGACGGTGACCGGCGAGGAGGTGACCCTGGAGGAGTTGGGTGGCGCCGGTGCGCACTCGTCGAAGTCGGGTGTGGCGCAGTTTGCCGGACCCGACGAGAAGTCGGTGCTCGACGACGTGAAGTTCCTTCTGAGCTTCCTGCCCGCAAACAACCTGGAGGAGCCGCCTTTTCTCCCGTCCGCCGACCCCGCAGACCGGCTGGTGCCCGAGTTGTCCGACATGATCCCGGCGAACTCCAACATGCCCTACGACATGACCGAGGTGATTCGGGCGATCGCCGACGATGGCGAGTACTTCGAGTATGCGCCCCGCTGGGCCGGATCGATCACCTGCGGTTACGCACGCATCGGTGGCCAGTCGGTGGGCATCGTCGGAAATCAGCCGTCGATGTACGCGGGCGTGCTTGACATCGAGTCCTCCGAGAAGGCCGCTCGATTCGTACGCACCTGCGACGCGTTCAACGTGCCGCTCGTGACGTTCGTGGACGTGCCCGGGTTTCTGCCCGGCGTCGACCAGGAGCACAACGGCATCATCCGCCACGGGGCAAAGCTGCTGTACGCCTATTGCGAGGCCACCGTTCCACGCATCCAGGTGATCACCCGGAAGGCGTACGGCGGGGCGTATGTGGTGATGAACTCCAAGAGCATTGGCGCCGACCTGGCCTTCGCCTGGCCCTCGGCCGAATTGGCGGTGATGGGCGCTCAGGGCGCGGTCGAGATCGTCAACCGGAGAGACCTTGCCGCCGCCGAGGACCCGGTGGCGAAGCGAGCCGAGCTGGTGGCCGCCTACGAGGAGAACCACCTCAACCCGTGGGAGGCCGCCGACCGGGGCTACATCGACGACGTGATCGACCCGGCGGAGACCCGCCGGAAGCTGGCCGCCGGGCTGGAGATGCTGCGCTCCAAGCGCGAGGAACTGCCCGCCCGCAAGCACGGCAACATGCCGCTGTGAATGGTCGAGGATTGCCTTCGATTTCGCCAGCGCCGTCGATCAGCCCTGCACCCGCCGATGACGAGGTGGCGGCGATCGTGGCCGCCATCGTGGTGGCCACCCCGCGTTACGGCGGAGTCGACCCGAGAACCACGCCGGCACGCTGGCGTTTCTCCGGCCGCTGGTGGACCAAACCGGCCCCGATGCGTCGCCGCCGCCCCTGGGGCAACTGACCCCGCAGCGGTATCTTGATAGGCGATGGAACTCACGACCGTCGCACCCGACGAGGTGGTCATCCACGACGGACCAACCGTCCACCGCCACCTGGGGCTGAGCCCCGCCACGACCTATGAGTTTGATGGGCTGACGGCCACGACGCTGCCCGCTCCCCGGGGCGATCTGCTGGGCACGTTCGCCACCGTCAACGACGTGCACTTCGGCGAGACCGTGGCCGGCCTGATCGACGGAGCGGGCGAGGGTTTCTCGGTTCCTGCGGGAACCACGCCCTATCCGACGCTGATGAACACCGACGCCGTCGGCGAGATGGCCGACCTGGACCCGCTGGCCGTGCTGGTGAAGGGCGACCTGACCACCGACGGATCTCCCCAACAGGTTGGCGAATTCGAGGCGCTCTACCGGGCGGCCTTCGGTGATCGGCTGCACTTCATCCGGGGAAATCACGAGAGCTTTCACCAGGTACACGTTGGGTCCAGCTACGAGCGGGTGGAGCTACCGGGCCTGTTGGCGATCATGGTGGACACCTCGCGGGACGGCCATCCGAACGGTGACCTCACGGCGCAGCAGCTGGAGCGGCTCGACGACGAGGCCGTCGACAGCGATGTTCCGGTGGTGATCTTTGGACATCACCATATCTGGCTCCCTGGCGAGGACGCCCGGACCGACCGGTTCTTCGGCATTCTGCCCGGCGCCTCCGAGGCGCTGCAGGCGCTGATCGCCCGGCGCCGCAACGTCCGTGGCTACTTCGCCGGTCATACCCACCGAAATCGCCGCCGGTCGGTGCCGATCTCCGGCGACGTGCCCTACGTGGAGGTCGCCAGCGTCAAGGACTTTCCCGGCGCCTGGGCCGAATACCGCATCCACGAGGGGACGCTGGTACAGATCATGCGCAGGGTGTCGTCGCCACGGGCGTTGGCATGGACCGATCGCACCCGCGGCATGTTCGGGGGTCTCTATCCGGCGTACTCCTTCGGCGAACTCGGTGATCGATGCTTCGAGGTCGACCTTGAGTCACGGTGATCCTGATGCCGTCACCGGCCGCCAATCACCAGGGCGTTGGCCCAAGGCGGCGCCGGATGACCCACCGGCCGCCGGGCCGCTGGTGGGTCTGCGGGTCCTCGAGCTGGCCACCGTGCTGGCGGGTCCGGGCGCAGGACGCCTGCTGGCCGACCTTGGCGCTGACGTGGTCAAAGTGGAGCACCCGCACCGGCTCGATCCCACCCGAGCGATGGGATTCCCGGCGCCCGATGGCGGAACGTCGTTGTTGTGGCGCATCACGTCCCGCAACAAGGTGCTCCGCACGGCCGACCTGAAGACGGGCGAGGGCTTGGCCGAGGTCCGGGCTTGGGCCGCCGAGGCCGACGTGCTGATCGAGAATTTCAGGCCGGGCACGTTGGAGCGTCTCGGTCTGGCCCCCGAGGTGCTGTGGGAGGACAACCCCACGCTGGTGGTCACCCGCGTGACGGGGTTTGGCCAGCATGGCCCCTACGCCGGCCGTCCGGGGTTCGCCACGATCGCCGAGGCCATGTCCGGCTTTGCGGACATCAACGGGGCCCCGGACGGACCGCCGATCCTGCCACCGATCGCGCTGACCGACGAGTTGACGGCCGTGGTCGCCGCCTACGCCACCATGGCGGCCGTGCATGCCGGCGTGGGGCAGGTGGTGGATGTGAGCCTGCTCGACAGCCTGTTCTCGTTCATGGGGCACAACTGGGCGGCGTACGTGGCCGACGGTACCCAGCAGCCCCGAATGGGCTCCCAGTTGCCGTACTCGGTGCCTCGCAACGTCTATGAAAGTGCCGATGGCCACTGGCTGGCATTGTCGGCCTCGGCCGACACGGTGGCGGCGCGAGTGGCTGCGTTGGTGGGCGTGGGTGACGACGAGCGCCTGAGCACCTTTGCCGGTCGGGTCGAACATCGTGATGATCTCGATGCGGCCGTGGCCGCCTTCATCGCCCTCAGAACCCGAGATGAGGTGTTGCTGGCCTTCCGCGACGCTGATGCTGCGATCGCACCGATCTACTCGATGGCGGACGTGGCCGCCGACCCGCACTTCGCCGAGCGGGAGTCGACGGTGACCGTTGACGGCATCGGTATGCCGGGCATGCTGGCCCGCTTCTCCCAAACACCCGGTCGGGTTCGCTGGGCCGGCCGGGACGGCTCCGCTGACCGGACGCAGCCTCAGTAGCGGGTCTCGCAGGGGATGCCGTTGGCGTCGGCGTCCATGTGGGCGGGTCGGCCCAGACCATTCCAAATTTCGACGACCTGATCAAAGGGCACACCGCGAGAGGCCAAATAGCCGCACCAACTGCCCGCCGGCACGGGCGGAGGCAACTGGACGGATGCCAACTTTTCGGGCGAGGAGGGCGGGTCGGTGATGTCTGGTGGCCGTGGGGTTTTGGGCGTCGGCATGGTCATGTCGGGAATGGCGACATCGCCGATCGGCACTGCGGTGGCGGCCGGCGGCACATACTTCTTGTTCTTGGCCTGCTTGGTGATGGGGTTGACCCCCGGCACGGCCACGATGTGCAGCGTCTTCGGGGTCTGAGCGGAGCGCGTCACCTCGACCGAAAAGGCATCCCCTCGGCGAACCAGCACGAATGAACAGCATGAGGCATCGGCGACGACCAGGCGGATTGGGCCGGAGTCGGGGATCACCATGGAGCCAACCGATGCGCCATCCCGGGACTTCTTGCGATGAACGTCGCGTTTGATTCCCTGTGGGGAAGCCGGATCGTTGGTGCCGGCGGCAGTGAACGTCAGATCGGTGGTGACTGCTCCTGGGAGCCTGCCCCATCCGACGAACAGGTCGATCAGGTCCGGTTGAGCCACGATCACCCGGCGGGTCAGATCGTAACGGCCGTCGATGTTGGGAAGATCGGAAGCGGTCTTGAGCGAGGTGAGTTGTTTGATGAGCTGGTCGGCGTTGGCCACCCTGACGCCCTTGGTCGGTGTTGGCACCTCTCCATCGGCCAACTTGACCAGCGTTGGGGCCCCGCTGGGCTTGACCGTGGTGGTGGTCGCCGAGCTGTTCGTCACCGGGTCATCGGTCTTGGGGGTCGAGATCTCGTTGCTTTCGGTGAAGCTGCACCCGGCTGCAAGCAGCACGACGGCGGCACTCAGACCTCGCGAACGTCGCATCATGTGCTGTCTCCTTGCGGGCGTCCGGACCGACGACCATACCCAGTGGACGTCTTGACCCGGGGTCACCGGTTGTCTCGGTGTGTGGGCCTCACCCCGCCGTGGCGATCTCGATGCGGTCCTGATTCCATTCCTCGGCGGCAAGGAGGGCCAATCGGCCCTGCGTCAGAACCTCCTCGGTGCTGAAAGCATGGGCCGGGTAGCAGGCGACGCCGGCCCACATGGTGCTGCTGGAGAACCGGCCGACCAGGGCACATCGGACCCGTTCCATCGCCCGGACCGCCCCAAGCTCCGGTGTGTCCTCCAAGATCAGCGCAAACGAACCATCCTTGAGTCGACAGACGGTGTCGGCGTCGCGGAGTGTCTCCCGCACCACAGCGGCGACAGCGGGTGGATCGGTGGGCCTGACCAAGAGGCAGCCCACGTCCTGGACGACCTCCAGCAGCGCCACGGCCACCGGGCGAAGGTGGCGCCGGGCCGAGGCGATGCGGGCGTCCAGCGCGATCTGAAAGTACGCCTCGGAGAGCAACCCGGTCTCTGGGTCGGTCAACACGGCTCCAAACCGCTCCCCAATTCGTTCCGACTGGTGCCGTCCGATACCGAGGTCCCCCCGCAGACCAGCGCGATCAGGCCCGATGCGGCGGCCACGAATCCTTTTTGATTCATACAGGTGTCTCCTTTGGCCCGGTGCTGCGTCGGTAACCCGACCGGGTCACCGAGCGACTTCAGCGGCGGGCGATGGCAAGCGTGGCGATGTCGCCCATGATCGTGGCCAACTCGTAGTCCTTCGGCGTATAGACGGCGGTGACGCCGGCTGACAGCAGGTTGGCCTCGTCCTCCGGGGGGATGATGCCCCCGACCACCACCGGCACCTCGACCCCGTCTTCCTCCAGTAATCGCACCACTTCGGGGACCAGCTCCAGGTGTGAGCCGGACAGGATCGAGAGGCCAACGACCTCCACGTCCTCGTCCCGAGCGGCAGCGGCAATCTGTTCCGGGGTGAGGCGGATGCCCGCATAGATCACCTCCATGCCGGCGTCGCGTGCGGCCACCGCAATCTGTTCGGCGCCGTTGGAGTGCCCATCGAGGCCCGGCTTGCCCACGAGCAACCGCACCGGCCCGCCGGGCAGCGCCCGCACGCGTCGGGCGACCGCCGCGAGGCCGTCGTTACCGGGTCCGGTGCCCGCTGCGGAACCCACCCCCGTGGGTGCACGGTATTCGCCGAACACCTCACGCAGTACGCCGGCCCACTCGCCGGTGGTGCCGCCGGCCTCGGCCAGGGCGATGGTGGAGGCCATGATGTTCTCGTCGCTGCGGGCAACCCGCTCGAGTTCGCCCAGTGCGGCGTCGACGTGGGACTGGTTGCGCGCCTCACGCCAGGCTTTGACGTCGGCGATCGTCTCGGCTGCCACGGCGGGATCCACCTTCATGATCGACTCGTTGCCGCCCAGGGGCGATTCGGCGGTTCCGGTGAAACAATTGACGCCGACCACCGGAAGGTCTCCGGCTTCGATGCGCCGCATCCGTTCGGTGTGGCTGCGCACCAGGCGGCCCTTCAGCTCGTCGATCGCCTCGAAGGCACCGCCAAGGTCCAGCACCTCGTCGAGTTCGGCCTGGGCCTCGTCAACCAGGTTCTTGGTGAGCGCCTCCATCACGTGGCTGCCCTCGAAGAGGTCGTCGTACTCCAACAGGTCGGTCTCTTGGGCCAGCACCTGCTGGATACGCAGCGACCACTGCTGATCCCACGGACGGGGAAGGCCCAGTGCCTCGTTCCAGGCGGGCAACTGCAGCGAGCGGGCACGGGCGTTTCGTGACAGCGTCACACCGAGCGCCTCCAGCACGATGCGCTGCACGTTGTTCTCCGGCTGAGCCTCGGTGAGTCCCAGGCTGTTGACCTGCACGCCATAGCGGAAGCGTCGAGCCTTGGGGTCGGAAACCCCGTAGCGTTCCTCGGTGATGCGATCCCACATCTGGGTGAACGCCCGCATCTTCGCTGTCTCCTCGACAAAGCGGATCCCGGCGTTGACGAAGAACGAGATCGAGGCCACCACCTCGGGCAGCCTGTCATCGGAAACCTGGCCCGATTCGCGGACTGCGTCGAGCACGCCGATGGCGGTGGCCAGCGCATAGGCGATCTCCTGGGTGGGTGTGGCACCCGCCTCCTGCAGGTGGTAGCTGCACACGTTCATCGGGTTCCACTTGGGCACGTTGGTGTTGCAGAACGCAAACATGTCCACGATGAGCCGCCGTGAGTGTTCGGGGCCGAAGATGTAGGTGCCCCGCGACAGGTACTCCTTGACGATGTCGTTCTGGGTGGTGCCTCGCAGTGCGGTCGAATCGACGCCGTTGGCCGAAGCGTTGGCGACATACAGGCCCAGCATCCATGCGGCGGGCGCGTTGATCGTCATCGAGGTGTTCATTTCGCCCTGGGGGATGCCCTCCAGCAGCGTGGCCATGTGGCCGAGGTGTGCCACGGGCACGCCCACCTTGCCCACCTCGCCGTGGCTGTGGAAGTCGTCGGGGTCGTACCCGGTCTGGGTGGGTAGATCGAAGGCGATCGACAGCCCCGTTTGCCCCTTGGCCAGGTTGGTGCGGTACAGCTCGTTGGACGCCTTGGCGGTGGAGTGACCCGAATAGGTTCGCATCATCCACGGACGGTCGGGGGCCCGACGTGGGGACGGGGAGTGCGGCGCTGGGTTGACCATGGGGTCATTCTTTCGGTTGAGGCGGCGGGTGTCACGCTCGCCGCGCCCTGCCCGCCGCGCCCTGCCCGCCGCGCCCTGCCCGGGGCTCCCTGCCCGGCGATCGGGCGCGGGCCGGGCCGAGCGGCAACAATGGGTCGGTGATGATGGGCGCGCTGCTGGCGCAGAACCCCCAGCTGTTCCTGGGCAAGGACCTGCTTGCCTGGCTGGTGTTGGCCTTCGGCGCGGCGCTGGTGGTGGGTAACGTCGCAGCGTTGGTGCGGCCGCCGGACCATCTGGGTGGCGGGGCCAAGCCCAGGTCGAAGGGTGGAGCCGTCAGGTCGAAAGGCGGCGCGGGCGCCTCGGGGCCGCGCCCCGACCGTCCCCCGCTCGGGCGCAGCATCGTCATGATCGTGGTCGGCCTGGTGGCCGCGTTGTGGGGCCTGGCCTCGTTGGTCGGGGGATGACGGCCGCCGCAACCTCCGCCGCAACCTCGGCCACGGGTGGGGCCGGGTCGCACGGACCGGACGCCACCGATGCCGATCATCCGGCCATGGTGAGCACGGGTATCGGGGTCAGCTACGGGGGCGTGCGGGCCACCGATGAGGTGTCGCTCACCGTGGGACGGGGCGAGATCGTGGGGCTGATCGGTCCCAACGGTGCAGGCAAAACGACGCTGGTTGACGCCTGGTGTGGATTCGTTCCCCACGACGGCAGGGTGGAGGTGGCCGGCCGCGACGTCACCGGGTGGCGCCCCCACCGCCGAGCGCGGGCGGGCCTGGCCCGAACGTGGCAGTCGGTGGAACTGATCGACGACCTGACCATCGCACAGAACCTGTCGGTCGCCGCCCCGCGTGCGTCGACCGACCACATCGAGGCGACGTTGAAGCGGGTGGGTCTTGGCGGCGAGGGCGGGTCCCAACCGGCCATGCTGTCGTTGGGTCATCGCAAGCTGGCCGGAGTGGCTCGGGCGGTGGTGGCCGACGCGGCCGTCGTGTTGCTGGATGAACCGGCCGCCGGACTGGATCCGGCTGAGACAACCGCGCTGGCCGACGTGGTGCGATCGCTGGCCGATGACGGGCTGGGCGTTGTGCTGATCGAGCACGACACCTCGCTGGTGTTCCGGTTGTGTGCCCGGGTGATGGTTCTGGTGGGCGGACGGGTACTCACCGTTGGAGCACCGGACGAGGTTCGCGACGATCCGGAAGTGATCGCCGCCTACCTGGGAACACAATCGTGAGCGCGGGAGGGGCCGCCGCCGGCGACATTGCGCAGGGCCTCTCAGCCGAGGGCCTGTGCGCCGGATACGGCGACGCGAAGGTTCTGAGCGACCTTTCCTTGCAGGTGGCGCCGGGCGAAATGGTGGCCGTGCTGGGACGAAACGGCGCCGGTAAGACCACGGCGCTGATGGCGATCGCCGGGCTGGTTCCCACCGATTCGGGCACTGTCAGGGTTGGTGGCGCCGACCTGACCAGGGCCTCCCCCGGTGCGCGGGTGGGGGCGGGCCTCGTGTCGGTGCCCGACGACCGGGGGTTGTTCCCCAGCCTGTCGGTCGCCGAGCACTTCTCGCTGGTCGGATCGTCGGTTGATGAGGCCGCCGAGACGTTTCCTGCGCTGGCCGGCTTGGCCGGTCGACGGGTGGGGGCGTGTTCCGGCGGCGAGCAGCAACAAGTGGCCGTTGGGTTGGGCATGGTGCGCCGTCCCAAGGTGCTGATGGTGGACGAACTCTCCATGGGGCTGGCGCCGCAAGTGGCCGCCGAGTTGCTCGCGGGTCTTCGGGCGCTGGCCGATGCCGGCGAGACGGCGGTGGTTGTGGTCGAGCAGTTTGTCGATGCGGTGTTGGCGGTGGCCGACCGGGGTTTGGTGCTGAGCGAGGGTCGGGTCACGCGCGACGAACCGGCGGCGGCGTTGTTGGCTGATCGAGGTGGGCTGGAGGCCGCCTACCTGGGCTGAGCCGGCCACCTGGGCTGAGCCGAGGAAACCGTCGTCGTCCCGTGCCGCAGCTCTTACGAGCTGGGGACGGTGAGGGTGACCTCAGCGCCGTGCCCCGGGTTGCTCCGCCACTCGGCGCTTCCGCCGACGGCACTGAGGCGCCCGGTGATCGACTGCGTCATGCCGATGCCTGGAATGGCGGCGGCCACATCGAATCCAGCCCCGTCGTCCTTGATCGAGACGAACACCTCCTCGTCGCCCACCTCCACGTACATCGTCACGGTGGTGGCGTCGCCGTGCTTGGCGGCGTTGGTCATCGCCTCGCCCGCCGCCCCCGCCAGCGCAGCGATGATCTCCGGGGGCACGGGGTCGCTGCTCACCGGTGTCGCCAGGTCGTCGAGGCCCACACCCACCACCTGTACCCGCAGCCGGTGCGTGCGTTCGGCCCGGTGTGCTGCCTGGCGAAGGGCGGCGCCCAGGGTGAGGTCGGCCTCCTGGGCGGCGTGGTCGCCAAAGAGCCATGACCGCAGGTCGAGCTCCTGGTCTCGTGCCAGTTGCGACAGTTCCTCATCGGTGCTGCGTCGCTGCACCACCGCCAAGGTTTGCAGCACGCCGTCGTGTAGTTCCCGGGCGATCTCCTCCCGAGCCTCGGCCTGAGCGACCCGTCGCTCGGCACTTCTCAGGCGCTCCACCACGGCGCCGGCTGCGATGCCCGCCACCAACCACAACGCCACCGTGGAGGCGATCGACAGCGACTGGCCGCCGGCGGCGGACAACTGCGCAAGCTCTCCCACCACGGCTCGACCCGCTAGCGCCACCGCATTGACCGCCCCCAGCGCCAGCGCGCAGATCAGGCCACCACGACGTCCCCAGATGATGGCGGCGCCCAGTACCGGCATCAACGGCCAGGCCGATGCGAATCGCTGGCCGACCGACGACTCCCAAACCCATGGGTCGGCCACCAGCAGGGCGGCGGCCAGCACGGCCTCCATGGCGGTGATCATCCCGGCGGTTCGTTCGGAGAGCGGGGACCGAACCCGGGCGAACTCCCAGCCCGACCACGCCCCGATCACGGCCAGGCCGCCCCATGCCACCGCCGGGCTGGCGATGCCGTTGCGAGCAACCACCACGACCACAACCATCCATGCGAATACGGCCAGTCGCGCCAAGGAAAGGCCGCGCAACAGCGATGCCTCCAACTCGGGCAGACGTTCGGTGTGCCCTTGGTCGCCGATCGGGGTCACCCGTGCTCAGCGCCCGACGCGCCGGCCAACTCGGCTGCCAGCTCGGCGGCCAGAGTGGCGTTGTGCTCGGCCAGGGCCAGGTTGGCCGGGATGGAGCGCCCGGCGGTGGCCTCGGTGATGGCCTCCAGCACCCAGGGGGTCACGCCCGGGCCGGTAACCCCCAGCACCCTCGCCGAGGCGAGCGCCTCGTCGATGTGTGGGCGGATCTCCTCGTAGGGGATCTCTGCATCGGCGGGTATCGGGTTGGCCACCAGCACCCCGCCCCTGTGGCCGAGCGCCCAGGTGGCGGTCACGATGTCCGCCAGTGCGCCCGCATCGTCCACCCTGTGGGGCACCCGATGTCCTGAGTCGCGTGAATAGAAGGCCGGAAATGCCTCGGTTTGCCAGCCCAGCACCGGCACTCCCAAGGTGTCGAGACGTTCGAGGGTGCCCCCCAGGTCGAGAAATGCCTTGGCACCGGCAGAGACACACACCACCGGCTCGGTGGCCAGTGCCCCCAGGTCGGCCGACACGTCGCCGCTGTTGGCCGCCCCTCGGTGTACGCCGCCGATTCCCCCGGTTGCAAAAACGGTGATTCCGGCCAGGGACGCCAGCCGCAGCGAGGCCGCCACGGTGGTGACCCCCACGGGCCAGGCGGCTCCGACCGCCACGCCCAGGTCTCGGCTGGAGGTTTTGGCGTCGGCGCCGAGGATGCGGTCATGTTCGTCCGGTCCCAGGCCAACCCTTGCGACTCCATCGATCACCGCCGTGATGGCGGGCACTGCCCCGCCTGAGCGCACAGCATTGAGACATCTGTCCAACGCCTCCTCGTTGTGAGGCGAGGGCAGGCCCAGCCGAGAGAAGATGGTGGATTCCAGCGCCACCACCGGCCGATGATCGGCCAGCGCGGTTGACACCTCCTCGCTGAGCCGTACCGAGAACAAACCTGGGGCCATGGCACGAGTGTCCCACGCCGTCCGAGTGGGTATCGCCGGATCGGCACACCTGGTCCGGTAAGGTGCCGAAGCCGGGCGGCGGATCTCCCTGAAGGGGTGCTCATGCGCGGCAATGGCAGCCAGCCCACAGATCATCGACACACCGGTCAGCCCACCGGTGTCTTCTCCACCGTCGGGGCCGAGCCCCGCTCCAGTTGGACCACGCCGGGTGCCACGGTGATCCCCAATCCGTCGGTGGATCCCCGCTTGAGGTCCTGGGTGGACCCGGACGTCGTTCCCGGCGTGCTGGGGCCACCACGCCCAAACCCGACCTCCCACGGGGATGTGGCCATGCCCGGCCCTGTCGAGGCCTCCGCCGACCAGGGGTCTGAGCAGGGCGCGTTGGGAGTGCTCCACCCACTCGTCCCAGCCACGGTCAATGGGCACGTGGTCGCCGGTCGAACCCATCGGCGGGGACAGACCGGCCTGATGGATTTGAGTCGAGACCCCCGCGCCCGCCTGGTCGGAGCGCTGGTTCTCGTGGTGCTCCTGGTACTTCTGGTCGGTCGCCTTGGCGACCTGACGTCTTCGGCCGGCGACCTCGGTACCGCCGCAACAGGGTGGGTTGCAGCAGTGCGCGTCTAACGCTGATGAAGTCAACAGCGGGTCGCGGGAACGAATCGATGGTGGCTGCGGTTACACTTGGCATCACTCGTCTCGGGCCACACGGCCCCCGCATGGAGGCAATCTCTCGTGTTTGAACGCTTTACAGATCGGGCTCGCCGGGTCGTCGTTTTGGCCCAGGAAGAAGCGCGGCTTCTCAACCATAACTACATCGGCACCGAACACATCCTGCTCGGCCTCATCCACGAGGGCGAGGGCGTGGCCGCCAAGGCCCTTGAGTCCCTCGGCATCTCCCTCGAGGCGGTGCGCAGCCAGGTGGAGGAAATCATCGGTCAGGGCGGCTCGTCGCCGTCCGGGCACATCCCGTTTACGCCGCGGGCCAAGAAGGTTCTGGAACTGTCGCTGCGCGAGGCGCTGCAGCTTGGCCACAACTACATCGGCACCGAGCACATCCTGCTCGGCCTCATCCGCGAGGGCGAGGGCGTCGCCGCTCAGGTCCTGGTCAAGTTGGGCGCAGACCTCTCGCGTGTGCGCCAGCAGGTCATCCAGCTGCTCTCCGGCTACTCGGGCCCCCAGGGCGCCAGTGGCCAGGGCGGTGAGAAGGCTTCAGCCGGCACCGGTGGCTCCAGCGGGGAGGGCGGCCAGAGCGGGTCGCCCGTGCTCGACCAGTTCGGACGAAACTTCACCCAGTTGGCCAAGGAGCACAAGCTGGACCCGGTCATCGGTCGCGCCAAAGAGACCGAACGCATGATGCAGGTGCTCAGTCGCCGCACGAAGAACAACCCGGTGCTGGTAGGCGAGCCCGGCGTGGGTAAGACCGCCATCGTCGAGGGCCTGGCTCAGGCGATTGCCGACGGCGACGTGCCGGACACGTTGGCCGGAAAGCAGCTCTACACCCTCGACCTGGGCGCATTGGTCGCCGGGTCGCGCTACCGCGGCGACTTCGAGGAGCGGCTCAAGAAGGTGCTGAAGGAAATCAAGACCCGCGGCGACATCATCTTGTTCATCGACGAGATTCACACGCTGGTCGGTGCCGGAGCTGCCGAGGGGGCCATCGACGCAGCATCCATCCTCAAGCCCATGCTGGCCCGGGGCGAGTTGCAGACCATCGGTGCCACCACGCTGGACGAGTACCGCAAGCACCTCGAGAAGGACGCCGCGCTCGAACGTCGCTTCCAGAAGGTGGTCGTCGACGAACCATCGGTGGCCCACACGATCGAGATCCTCAAGGGCCTGCGGGAGCGTTACGAAGAGCACCACCGGGTGACGATCACCGATCAGGCGTTGGTGGCGGCGGGCAACCTGGCCGACCGTTACATCTCGGACCGTTTCCTGCCCGACAAGGCGATCGACCTGATCGACGAGGCAGGCAGCCGCCTGCGTATTCGCCGCATGGCCGCACCCGAGGAGTTCCGCGAACTCGAGGTGGAACTGGCCGAGGTGAGCCGCCAGAAGAAGGAGGCGGTCGAGAGTCAGGACTTCGAAGAGGCCGGGCGCATGCGCGATCGCGAGAAGGAACTGCTCGAGCGCAAGGTGAGCACCGAGGCCGAGTTGAAGGCGTCAGGTGAGGACCTGTTCGATGAGGTTGACGAGGAGTCGATCGCCGAGGTGTTGGCCATGTGGACGGGCATTCCCGTCTACAAGCTGACCGAGGAGGAAACCACCAAGCTGCTGCGCATGGAGGACGAACTCCACGAGCGGGTCATCGGCCAGGAGCAGGCCATCAAGTCGGTCAGCCAGGCCATCCGCCGCACGCGGGCAGGCCTGAAGGACCCGAAGCGTCCCTCCGGATCGTTCATCTTCCTGGGCCCATCGGGTGTGGGTAAGACCGAGCTGGCCAAGACACTGGCGCAGTTTCTCTTCGGTGACGAAGGTTCCATGATCAGCCTCGACATGTCGGAGTACATGGAGAAGCACACGGTCAGCCGCCTGGTGGGTTCGCCCCCCGGCTATGTGGGCTACGAGGAGGGTGGCCAGCTCACCGAGGCTGTCCGGCGCAAGCCGTTCTCGGTGGTGCTCTTCGACGAGATCGAAAAAGCCCACCCCGACGTGTTCAACACGCTGTTGCAGATCCTCGAGGAGGGGCGCCTGACCGACAGTCAGGGCCGCTCGGTCGACTTCCGCAACACCGTGCTGATCATGACGTCCAACCTGGGAACCGCCGACCTGCGCAAGGCCAACGTTGGCTTCTCGCGCAACGACGAGGCCGTCAGCTACGAGAAGATGAAGGCGAAGGTCAACGAGGCGCTCAAGGCGCACTTCCGGCCCGAGTTCCTCAACCGCATCGACGATGTCATCGTGTTCCACGAGCTCAGCAAGGCCGAGGTCATCCAGATCGTCGACCTGATGACGGCACGGGTGGCCGAACAGCTGGCCGGGCTGGGCATGGGTTTGGAGATCACCGACGCGGCCAAGCAGCATCTGGCCGACACCGGCTACGACCCCACACTGGGTGCCAGGCCGCTTCGTCGGGCGATCCAGCGCCAGGTGGAGGACCCTCTGTCGGAGAAGCTGCTGCACAAGGAGTTCTCCGCCGGTCAGATCATCGTCGTGGACGTGGAACCCGACCCGGAGAATGCAGACCAGCAGATCACCTCGTTCCGTGCGGTTGAGGGCTTTGTCCCGCCGGACTCCCCGGCCGAGATTGTGGCCGGCGATGTGGCGGGTGACGCCCCCGACGGCGTCTGATCTGCGCGGCAAGTACCAGTGTTGCGTACTCGGTCCGGCCCCGGTGGGGTCGGGCCGAGGCGCGTTCGACGTCGCCGTCGGTGCGAAGGGGTCTCTCGGTGGTTCTGTGGCCGTCTACCCTTCTGGGCTGTGAATCCAATCCGTCGCCGCGCGAGAGCGGCCATTTTTGCCCTGCTGGTGCTCGTCGGCCTCTCGGCCTGCGAGGCGACCGCCCAGGTGGACATCGACGTCAAGGAGAATGGGTCGGGCACGGTGACGGTGGAGGTGGCACTCGACGGGGAGGCGGTTGGGCGGGTCGGGGGCCTCAAAGCCATCGACACCGGAGACCTGACCGAGGCGGGCTGGGAGGTCGCCGAGCCGATGCTGAAACCAGACGGTCTGGTGCGTCTACGGGCCACCAAGGCCTTCGGTTCGCCGAGCGCCTTGCAGCCAACGCTCAATGAGATTGCCGGTCCCGATGGGCCGCTGCAGGAGTTGAACCTGTCGGTGCTCGATCGGTTTGGGTCCATCGGCTACCGGCTGGACGGGCGGCTGATCACCAAGGGCGATCTGGCCCGGTTCTCCGATGCTCAGGTGGCCGAGGTGCTCGACGGCCTGCCGCTGGGCCGAACCGACGAGCAACTGGCGGCGGAACTGAAGACCAACCCGGGCAGCCTCACCATCGTGGTTCGGGCGATGCTCCCCGGTGAGTTGGTCGACACCACCGGCAAGCAGGAGAAGACACCCACGGTCGACGGTGCGACGGTGAGTTGGAACGCCGACCTCACCGCCGAGTCGGCTGACGTCGACCTGACCACCACGTCGGAGGAACGCTCCGGCAACGCCGGCAAGTTCGTGATTGCCGGCGCGGTGCTCATTGGCTTGGCGGGGCTCGTGCTGGCCTACGGCCTCATTGCAGGTCGTCGGCTGAACCACGGGTAAGGCGCCGTGGCGCATCGGCCGGGAACTCGAGGGCCCTGGTCGTCGTCGGAGTAGATATGGGATTCGAACGGCAATCACTGCACCGACACACGGCGGGGCTCGCGCTCGGCATCCTGGTGGCCCTGACAGCCGCTGCCTGTGGGTCCGGTCACGACGTCACCTCCGGCGTTCCTACCAGCACGGACGGCACCCGGCTCCCGGCCGATCGGGTGGTGTGGCAGGTGGACACCGGCGGAGGGTTGGTGCCTCACGCCTTCGTCGCCAACGACGTGCCCGAGGTGACCATCTACGGGGACGGAAGGGTGTTTCTCCCCGTCCCCGCTGAGACCGATGGCGGGTCGGCTGGGACGGTGCCGACTGCGGTTCGGTTGGTGCAGGGGAAGGTGCCACAGACCAAGCTGCGGGACTTCCTCGACGACGTGTCCGCATCCGGTGCACTCGACGAATCGGTCGACTACGGCGATCCTCAGGTCACCGATCTGCCGAGCACCAACGTCCGTCTTCATGGCGCTGGACAGCCGGCCGAGGTCGACGTCTACGCTCTGATGGCTGACTTCGATACGGGGCTCACCGGCTCACAGCAGGCGTCGCGTCGCAAGCTCCGGGACCTGATCGAGCACTCGCGCACTCTGACCGGAGCTACCAAGGAGTGGGTGCCCGACCGGGTGGAGGCAATCGATCTGGCCGTTCCTGAAGGTGCACCCTCGGGGGACGCTGCCGAGTGGCCGGGGCCCCCGTTCATCGACGTCTTCGGCACGGTCAAGCCTGGCGCAACCATCGACGGGCCTCGCTGTGCCGAACTCTCCGGCGACGACGGGGCCAAGGCCTATGCCGCCGCGCTGGATGCGGGTCGGCCCTTCGTCGACGATCGTGGCGCCGAACTTCAGGTGGTTGTTCGGGCTCTGCTTCCCGGCGAGGTTGCTTGCGAACGGTCGTGAGCGACCACGCGCGATCGCCGGGGTTCGGAGGGTGCGAGGATGAGCGATGACCCGCCGACCCATCACCAGCCCCACCGCCTCCGCCGTCGGCCCCTACAGCCACGGCATCGAGGCCAACGGCATCGTCTACTGCTCTGGGCAGACACCGGTGGATCCAGCCACCGGTTCGCTCGTCGTCGGTGACGTCGCCAAACGAACCGGGCAGTGTTTCGACAACCTGTTCGGAGTGCTTGAAGCGGCCGGTCTTGGCCCCGAGCACGTAGTGAAGGTCAACGTGTTCCTTACCGACATGGACGACTTCGATGCGATGAACCGTGTGTATGCCGCCCGTTTCGCAGAGCCGTTTCCGGCGCGCAGCACCATTGGCGTGGCATCGCTGCCGCTCGGCTCCAACATCGAGATCGAGCTGATCGCTCAGCGGGGCTGAGCTACGGATTTTGCCTTGCCGAGTGGTGGGATGGTCGCCCATCGAACCGAGACGGACGGAGGACCGCTGCATTTGGTTGACGCGACCGGGAAGGCGCTTTCCGAGTGGGAGCCGTTCGTTGTCACAGGTCGTCCGTAGCGTGGCACCGTGGCTTCCAAACCGTCATCCTCTCCAGTCTTTCGCTGCCTGGCCTGCGGGCACGAGGCGCACAAGTGGACCGGGCGGTGCGGGGGTTGCGGTGATTGGAACTCGCTGACCGAGGAGCTGTCGGCGCCGCTGGACAACCATCCGATCCCGCATGTGCCGGGCACGGTGCGGGCCATTGGCGACGTGCCCGAGGTGAGCGACCCGCAGCTGACCACCGGCATCGGCGAGCTGGACCGCACCCTGGGAGGCGGCTTCACGGGTGCCTCGGTCAGCCTGATCGGCGGCGAGCCCGGAGTGGGTAAGAGCACGTTGTTGTTGCAGGCTGCCGCAGGCGTGGCCCGGAGTGGCCGCACCGTGCTGTACGTCACGGCAGAAGAGTCGGCCAATCAGTTGAAACGTCGGGCCCAGCGTCTCGATGCGATCTGCGACGACCTGTTCGTGCTGGCGGAGACGCGGCTGGAGGTGGTGCTGGCCCGCCTGGCAGAAACCACCCCGGCCCTCGTCGTGGTCGACTCGGTACATACCCTGTTCGACGACCGGGTCAGCGGGGTGCCGGGCTCGGTCACCCAGGTGCGCGAAGCCACCAACGCGCTTGTGGCTGCCGCCCGGCGCAGCGGCGCTGCGGTTGTCCTCGTGGGACACGTCACCAAGGACGGTGGCTTGGCCGGCCCTCGCGTGCTGGAGCATACGGTCGACACGGTGATGCACTTCGAGGGCGACCGCGACGGGGCTCTGCGCCTGTTGCGGGTGATCAAGCACCGGTTTGGCGCCACCGACCGGGTCGGCATGTTCCGCATGACCAAGCGCGGCATCGAGTCGCTGGACGATCCGTCGGGGCTGTTGCTGGCCGACAGGCAGGCGGGGGTTCCCGGCTCGGCGGTGGTCGCGGTGCTCGAAGGGCACCGCCCGGTGCTGGTTGAGGTGCAGGCGCTGGTCAGCCCGCGCCCGGCCGGTTCCGGCGGGTTTGGGACCCGCACCGTCACCGGGTTGGTGCCTCGACGCATCGATCTCATCTTGGCGGTGCTCGCCCAGCGCGCTCAGTTGGATCTGAGCTCGGCCGACGTGTTCGTCTCGGTGGCGGGCGGGCTGACCGTGCGCGAACCGGCAGCGGATTTGGCGATCGCTGCGGCGGTGGTCTCGTCGGCAACGCTGCGCGCCGTCCCGGGCGACGTGATGATGTTGGGCGAGGTTGGCCTCACCGGGGAACTGCGGTCGGTGCCCGAGCCCAGCCGACGCATCTCCGAGGCGGCCCGCCTGGGGTTTAGCCGCATCGTGGCGCCGCGCGACCGAAGCGTCCGCCCCGCTGGAGGCGAGGTGGAATGGGCACGCTCGGCCCGCCTTCAGCAGGTGGCCACGTTGGGCGAGGCAATGCATGCCATGTCGCTGCAGGACGCTGGCCTCCGGGCGGTGTAGCGGCCTGCCGTTGGAGGCGGCGACATGTACACCGGGCAGCGGCGATCACCACGGCCGGGAACGTCAACCCGACCGCCAGGTCCACCCGGCCGGAGCTGAGCCGGCCGGGGCCCGGGAGCAGCCCGGACACGGCTGCCGACAAGGCGATCGACACGAATACAATCAGCATCAATGCGGGGGTGGCTGCGATGCGAACCGGCGTGGCCCACCAGCGCAGCCGATCGTGAACCAACCGATGCCCCAACGCATTTGACTCGGGGTCGTGGGTCGTCTGTCGTTGGCTGGTCTGACGCGAGTGCTCCGAACCGATGCCAAACCTTGGTCAACGGCGCGTTTGGCCTCCAGCCGCTGGCGCAACCTGGCAGGATCGTCTGATGAACGAGCACATCTTCACCTTCGCCGGGAGCGACGGGCTCCCGATCCACACGTACCGCTGGAGCGGCGACGGAACCCCGCGGGCCATCGTCCAGGTGGCGCACGGCATGGGCGAGCACGCCGCCCGCTACCGCAGGTTTGCGGAGGCGCTCGTCGACGCCGGATGTGTGGTGTATGCCAACGACCATCGCGGTCACGGACGGACCGCCGGAGGCGCTGAGCGTCACGGCGACCTCGGAGAGGCCGGCTGGGCGGGCCTCGTCGCCGACCTGGGCACCCTCGGACGACGGGCACGTGAGGAGCATCCCGACATCCCGCTGGTGCTGTTTGGTCATTCGATGGGGTCCTTCGCCGTCCAACAGTTCTTGATCGAACACTCCGGTGACGTCGACGCCGCCGTCCTGTCGGGCACTTCGGCGCTCGACGTGATCGGTGCCGGCATCGACCCCGACGCGGAGGTCGACCTCAGCGCCTTCAATGCACCATTCGAGCCGGCGTCGACCGAGTACGAATGGCTCAGCCGGGACCGTGCCGAGGTCGACGCCTACGTCGCCGATGAGGACTGCGGTTTCGGCCTGAATGCAACGGCCGCCCGCGGGATGCTCGAAGGGACAGCGACCACCGCCGATCCGGAAGCGATCGCCAGGATCCGCAGCGACCTTCCAATCCACCTCATGTCCGGCGACGCCGACCCGTTGGCGGGTGGCGGGGAACTGATCGAGTTGGTGGCGACGCGGTACCGGGAGGCCGGGGTCACCGACGTCACCGTTGCCCGTTACCCCGAGGCGCGTCACGAGATCCTCAACGAGACCAACCGCGGCGAGGTCACCGCCGATCTCATCGCGTGGCTTGACACCGTTCTGGTCTGAGCGCCGATGGTTGCCGTCCGTCAGCAGGCCAGGCACTTGTGCTCCGAACCGGCGTCGAGCGTTGTTCGACCCCGTCGCGGGGGCGGGCGTGGGGCACCAGATGACACGCCCCCATCGGCCACGCGAATCGGGGCGAGGTGGTTGTGGCCCATTCCCTGCCCCGCATGGCCGGCGGCTCCGCATCTCCCGGGGTGCCGGGCGAACATGAGGAGAACACCGCGCGATTTCCGGACGGTTTTCGCCGCCGCAGTGCTCACGTCTCGGTTGGCTGCCGGTGCCGCTACCATCAGGGCGTGATCGCCAAGCGCAAACAGGAATTGTGGGATGCGCTCGCTGCCGTTTCGCCGGGCATGCCGTTGCGCGAGGGGCTCGACCGCATCTCCAAGGCTCGAATGGGTGCACTTATCGTGGTGGGCGACGGACCGGAGGTGCTCAACGTGTGCTCCGGCGGGTTTCTGCTGGATGCAGCCTTCACGCCGCAACGGCTGAGCGAGCTGGCCAAGATGGACGGCGCCATCATCTTGTCGTCCGACTCGTCTCGAATCGCCAGGGCCAACGTGCACATGGTGCCCAACCCAAATGTGCCCACCACCGAGACCGGCACTCGGCATCGCACCGCCGAACGGGTGGCGCGGTCGGTTGCGGTGCCGGTTGCCACCGTGTCCGAGGACATGGCCGTGCTCACCGTGTACCGCGGTGACGAGAAGTACCAGCTGGAATCGATTCCCAACATCCTCAACCGTTGCGACCAGGCACTGCAGACATTGGAGCGGTACAAGAGTCGTCTCAACGAGGAGCTTGCCAGCCTGACCGCCCACGAGGTGGAGGGTCTGGTGACCCTGCGCGACGTGATCGTTGTGCTCCAGCGCTCCGAGATGGTCAGCCGCATTGCCGAGGAACTGCGCCACCACCTGATCGAGTTGGGTGCCGACGGCCGCCTGGTGAGGCTGCAACTGCGGGATCTCATGGCAGGGGTGGGCGACGAGCGCACCAACCTGATTCGGGATTATGCGCCGGATGGGATCGAGCCCGGCGATGCGCTGGAGCGGCTGCGTGCGCTCGACCCGGGCGAGATCACCGACCCGGACGACGTGGGTGACGTGCTCGAGCTTGGTGACGGCAACTCGGTGGATCTCGACCAGCCGATGCAGCCACGTGGCTACCGCATTCTCGCCCGGATCCTGCCCCGCCTGCCCGAACCCGTGATCGACGCGGTGGTGCGCAAGTGCGGCCGCTTCGACAAGCTGATGCGGGCCTCCACCACGGAGTTGGCTCAACTGGCCGAGGTCAGCGAGCAGTTGGCGTCGGTGATTCGCGATGGCCTGAGCCAGCAGGCGCAGTCGTCGATCCTCAACCGCTACCAGTAGCGAGGCCGCAGTGCGTATCACCCTGCCCACCGGGACCCCCGCCGAGATCGCCCGACCCGACGGTGACGTCACCCCCACCCGAGGGCTGGTGATGATGAGCGATATCCACGGCCTGCGGCCACTGTTCGACGAGCATGCTCAGCGGGTGGCCGACGCCGAGGGTTGGGTGGTGGTCGTGCCCGAGATGTGGCCTGGACGCGAGCAGCTGAACGTGACCAAGCGTCTGGCCTCGGTCAACGAATTGCGTGACGACGACAAGTTGGCCGATCTTCTGGCGGCGGCCGCTGCCACCGACTGCGAGACCGTTGGTGTCATGGGCTTTTGCATGGGTGGCATGTATGCAATGAAGGCCTCGTCGTCGGGTCGATTCGACGCTGCGGTGAGCTTCTACGGGATGATTCGTATGCCCAGGGCGTGGCGTGCGCCCCATCAGGCCGATGCGATCGACTCGGTGACGGCGCCAGGCGCGTGCCCGGTGCTGGCGCTGTGCGGCACGAACGACAAGTGGCTGCCCCACGCTGAGCTTGATGAGCTGGCCGAGGTGGCCTGCGTGGTTCGTTACCCCGGCGCCGACCACGCGTTTGCCCAGGATCCGGACGGTGCCCATTACCGCGCCGAGGATGCCGCTGATGCGTGGGCCAGGGCGTTGACGTTTCTTCGTAGCCGTGGCAAGAGCACGGAGGTCATCGCTTGATGGCGACATCTTCAGAGGGGGCAGCAGCGTGACCGAGCAGGCATCGACCGGCGCGCAGCAGGCGCACGACCCGTTGAGTGACGTGGAGCTCCGGGTGTTGGGGTGCCTGATGGAAAAGGAACTGACCGTTCCCTCCACTTATCCGCTCACACTCAAGTCGTTGGTGACGGCCGCCAACCAGAGTTCCAGTCGCAACCCGATCATGTCGCTGGGTGAGGACGAGGTGAGTGGTGCGCTCGACCGCCTGCGCGAGCGATCGCTGATCCGCCGGGTCTATCCCCGCTCGGGCGAGCGGCGGGAGAAGTTTCGTCAGGTGGCCGACGAGGTTCTGGAGCTGGCCGGTGGGCGTCGTGCCGTGCTGACCCTTTTGATGTTGCGAGGGCCGCAGACCCCGAGCGAACTGCGCAACCGGGCCGTCCGCCTCCACGAATTCGGGGAGCCGACCGAGCTGACCGACGCCCTGGGCGAGTTGGCCGGTCGCAGCACACCACTGGTTGTCGAACTGCCACGCCAGCCTGGACGACGTGAGAATCGCTGGGCCCATCTGCTGGGCGAGAACCTCGGCGTCCAGCCCGCCGACCCGCAGCTTGGCGATGGGCGGCCGTCCGTCGAGCGCCACGTGGGCGCGCCTGCGGTATCGACCCCGGGACCCCACACGGTCGGCGCCGCTGCGCCGCCGATGTCTCCGGCACTCGAACCGTTTCGATCGATGCTGGGTCGCTGGGAGGGCGACGGCGTGGGGGAGTATCCCACCATTGACGACTTCGCCTACACCGAGACGATCACCTTTGCACCCTTGGCGGACAAGCCGGTGATCCAGTACACCTCAACCACCAGGCACGCTGACGATGGCCGCCCGCTCCATGCCGAGACCGGTTACCTGAGGGTGCTCGGGGAGTCGAAGTTGGAGCTGGTGGTGGCCCAGGCTCCGGGGCTGATCGAGGCCGGCTCAGGCATCGCCACCCACCCGGGCGGTGCCGATGATCGACATGCGGTCCGGCTGGTCATCGATTCCACGATCGTCAGTGGCACGACAACCGCCAAGGAGGTGACCGCAACCGAACGGTGCTACCTGGTGACGGGCGGTCGGCTTGAATATGACATAGCGATGGCGGCGGTCGGCCACCCGATGACGCATCACCTCACCGCCGAGCTCAAGCGGGTGGGCGCGGCGTCAGCCCTGTAGCGCCCGCCACTTGGCCAGGGCCCGCTTGTGGCCGTTGGCCCCCGACTTTGTGAGGCCGCCGTCGCGCGCCTCCTTGACCTCGTCTTCGAGGTCCTTCAGCAGCTCGGAGATGTCGTCCTCGGGACCGGCTGCCATCAGCGCCTCGTAGGCCACGTGCAGTTCGCCCAGATCCTTGCGGACCTTGGCGTATTCGCTCTCAAGTTTGGCTCGGATCTGGTTTGGGTCATCGCTCATACTGGGACGCTCCGCTCAGCGGGCTCGGATCTCCAACTCACGCCGTTTGAGGATGGCGTAGCTCCGGTCGTGCTGTTCGATCCACCCAAGGCGCATGAACGCCGAGATTGCCTTGTTGACCCGTTCCCGGCTGGCGCCGATCAACCCGGCCAGTTCCTCCTGGGTGATGGGGATCTCGAAGTCGTCGGCGTCACCGGCGAGTTCCAGCAGGCGCTTGGCGGTGCGGCCGGTGACGTCCAAGAAGAAGGCGTCGGCCAGCGCAGCGTCCATGTGGCGGAGACGCCCGCTGAGCATCTTGACCACCTCCCACAGCAATGCGGGACGGTCGTCGAGGATGTCCCGCAGCGGTTGAAAGGGAACTGAGAGCACCATCGAGGGTTCGAGCGCACGGGCGTCGGCGGAGCGGCCGGTGCCGTCGAACAGGCTCATTTCGCCAAACAGGTCGCCGGACTCCATGAGGGCGACCATCGACTCGCGGCCGTCGATGGAGCGGTTGCCGATGGCAACCCGGCCGGACTCAACAACGAACAGTGCGTCTGCTGCCTCGTCCTCCTTGAACAACACGTCGCCGCGTACCAGGTCGAGATCTGATGAGGCCTCGATCACCCGATCGAGCTCGGCGTCGGTCAGTGCCGCAAACAGGGTGACTTCGGAAAGCTTGGAACGTTCCACCTCGGTATCCTAACCCTGGGATGCCGATGGTCACACCGGTGTTGAAGGGCAGGCAATTTTTGGGGGGCGGTACCGTGGGCCAATGCACCCAACTGTTCGCGGTCGAGCCGCGACGTGAGGCCGGACCTGAAGGGCAGCGACGCACCTGGCCCACAGGGTGGGGGCACAGGGGTTTCGACCCCCGGCGTGGCGCCGCCCGAGGCGGAGCCACCTGAAGTGCGGTCACCTGAAGTGTGGTCGATTGTGGTGGCGGCCGGCTCGGGCCGTCGCTTTGGCGGAGCCAAACAGTTTGCCGAGCTGATGGGTCGGCCGCTGCTGGCCTGGGCCGTCGACTCGGTGGCCCAGCTGAGCAATGGTGTGGTGGTGGTGGTGCCGGCCGAGCGGCTCGCCGACCTTCCACCGCTTCCCGATGTAGACCGGGTGGTGGCCGGGGGAGCGACACGGTCCGAGTCGGTTCGGGCCGGCCTCGCCGCCTTGCCCGCCTCCGCTGAGGTGATCCTGGTGCACGACGGGGCCCGGCCGTTGGCCGACGTGCAACTGGTGCGTCGGGTGATCGATGCGGTGTCAAGGCCGGACGGGGCCGCCGGCGCCTTGCCGGGCGTGGCGGTCACCGACACGCTGCGATCGATCGACGGGGCCCCCGTTGACCGTGCCGGGTTGGTGGCCGTCCAAACACCTCAGGGATTCCAGGCCAACCTGTTGCGCAGCGTGCATGCCTCGTCGCCGGAGGCCACCGACGACGCTTCGTTGATCGAGGCGGCCGGACACCGGGTGGTTGTCGTGGACGGCGATCCGACCAACCTCAAGGTGACCGATCCTTCGGACCTGTGGGTGGCCAAGGCGCAGCTCGCCGAACGGCGCCGGACCGACCCCGATGAACGCAGCGGGGACCACACCGGCGAGGATGGTGTCATGGCCGATGAAGAACGCACACCGGTGCCCGATCTGCGGGTGGGCAATGGTTTTGACATCCACCGGTTCTCCGACGATCCCGATCGCCACTGCGTGCTGGGCGGAGTGAGGATCCCCGACACGCCCGGCCTGGTGGCCCACAGCGATGGCGACCCGGTTGCCCATGCCGTCGCCGAAGCGCTCTTGGGCGCAGTCGGGTTGGGGGACCTGGGCTCGCACTTCCCCGACACCGACCCAAGTCACGCGAATGCAGACTCGATGGTGTTGCTGGCCGAGGTGGTGGGCAAGCTGGCCGATGCAGGTTGGAGTGCGGTCAATGTCGACTGTTCGGTGATTGCTGAGCGACCCAAGCTGGCGCCACACCGGGACGAGATGGTGGCTCGGCTGAGCGAGGTGGTGGGTGCCCCGGTATCGGTGAAGGGGCGCCGGGCGGAAGGTGTCGGGGCGTTGGGCTCCGGCGAGGCGATCGTGGCCCTGGCGAGTGCACTGGTTGCGCGCCGATGAGTAGGGGCGGATACAAGGGCAACAGCGGCGGCCTGCCCCGCGGGAAGGGCGTACCAAAGGGTGGTGCCGGAGCGCGCGGCCGGACGTCGGGCCGCGGCTCGGGACCGCCGGAACGCGGTGGTCAGGATTCACGCGGCAAAGGTGCTCGAGGTAAGGCGCCCCGCGGTGCCGCACCGTCCTCTCGGCGCGCTGCGCCTGGTCGGGCGCCGGCCGGGCCGAGAGGATCAGCGGGCCCGGGAGGCCCGAGCGACCGTCGGGGTCGCACCAGTTCGGCGGGTTCCCGTTATGGACTGGGCGGCGATCAGGTGGAGGGTCGCCAGGCGGTCCGCGAACTGCTGCTGGCCGGTACCCGGAAGGTTCGCGAGGTGCTCCTGGCGGAGGACCTCGATCCGGCGCCGGTCATCGACGACATCCGACAGCTCGCTCGGGAACAGCGGGTGACCGTGACCGAACTCGGGCGCAAGGCGCTCGATCGGCGCAGCTTCACCGAGTCGAGCCAGGGCGTGGTGGCCCTGGCTGCCGAGCTGAAACCGTTGGAGTTGGAGGAGTTGCTGGCCTTGGGTGGCCGTGGGGGCGCCACCGGCATCGGCGCCGGTACCCCGTTTTTGTTGGCGTTGGATTCGGTGACCGACCCGCGCAACCTGGGCGCGATGTTGCGCACCGCAGAGTGCGCAGGTGTGGACGGCGTGATTCTGCCCCGCCACCGGGCGGCGCATGTCACCGCTTCGGTATCAAAGACCGCTGCCGGTGCCATCGAACATTTGCCGATGGCGTTGGTCGGTGGCCTGCCCGCCGCGCTCGAGTCGTTGCGATCTTCGGGAGTGTGGGTGGTGGGCCTGGACGGCGCGGGGCCCACCTCGATCTACGACCTCACCGTCGCCACCCAGCCGATTTGTCTGGTTGCCGGTGCCGAGGGCAAGGGGCTCTCCAGGCTGGTGGCCCGTCGCTGCGATGAGGTGGTGTCGCTCCCATTGCGGGGCAGCCTCGACTCGTTGAATGTGGGGGCTGCCGTGGCGGTCGCCGTCTACGAGATCACCCGACGTCGATCCATCGCGGAGGGTGGCTCCACCGCCGGCGGGTAAGGGTCACCAACTTGGGTCGCGAGGGCCGCTACTGTCCTGATCAACGATCCGTCTCACCAACGTGTGCGGAATAACCCGGAGAGTTCTTTTCGGGTCGACTGCGGAACCACACCATGACCGAACCAACACGATCACGATCCCCCCGACCCCCGCAGGCCAATGCTGCCCGGGGCATCACCTTGGTGGCGGTCGCGGTGATCATCGGCGCGCTGCTGATCTGGAAGAACCCCGGAACCGGGCAGGTGACCGCATCGCCCGACCTGCATTCGGCGACAACCACCACTGCGGCCGCTGGAGGTGGCCAGAAGGCGGCGACCACAACGACGGCGGCGGCTCCGACCACCGCCGTTCCAGCCGCAGACCTGCAGGTCACGGTGGCCAATGCCTCCGGGGTGCCGGGTGCAGCCGGGACGATCACCGAAAAGCTGAAGGGTGCCGGTTACGCCAAGGTGGCGGCGCTCAACGGTGACAAGAATCAACCGACGAAGGTGTTCTACGAAGGCAAGTTTGAGGCGGATGCCAAGGCGGTGGCCAAGGTCATCGGTCTGCCCGCCACCACGGTCGAGCCCCGTCCCCCGGAAGTGGCGATCGAGGATGAAGGGAAGAACGCACAGGTGATCGTGGTGCTCGGCGACGGGTTCACGCCCGACAACCCGGGTGCCGGCGCAGGCGGGGCCGCAACCACGGTGGCCGGCTGAGTCGAAATGCCCGGCTGAGCCTGACCTGGTGCGCGTGGTCCTCGCCCCGGACAAGTTCCGCGGCTCGTTGAGCGCAGCCCAGGCGGCCGATGCGATGGCGGTTGCGGTCGAGCGTCGGGGTTGGGATGCGGTGCGCGTGCCCATGAGTGATGGCGGCGAAGGATTCCTTCACGTGCTGGGTGGCCCCAACCGCACCACGACGGTCACCGGGCCGCTGGGAGACCCCGTTGAGGCCAAGTGGCGGTTTGTCCGCCGTCGGGCCGTGTTGGAAATGGCCGAGGCCGCCGGTTTGGAGATCGCAGGTGGTGCGGAGGCAAACGATCCGCTGTCGGCCGACACCACGGGTGTGGGCGAGTTGATCGGGGCTGCGCTGGATGCGGGGGCGCGGTCGATCACGATCGGGATGGGGGGATCGGCAACCACCGACGGCGGCCTTGGTGCGCTGCGGGCCCTGGGCCCGGTACCCCGGCTGGCCGGAGTGCGCATGGAGGTGGCCTGCGACGTGCGTTTCCGTTTCGTCGAGGCGGCCTCGCGTTTCGCAGGCCAGAAGGGGGCGTCACCCGCCCAGGTGCAGCTGTTGTCCAGGCGTTTGGACGCCTTGGTGGAGCTCTACGTGGAGACCTATGGCGTGGACGTTTCGGAACTGGTGGGCTCTGGGGCCGCGGGTGGCCTGGCGGGCGGGTTGGCTGCCTTGGGGGCCAACCTGTGTGAGGGCTTTGAAGTGGTGGCCGACCACTTGGGCCTGGAGTCACTCATCGAGGAGGCCGACCTGGTGGTCACCGGCGAGGGGCTCTGTGACACAGCGTCGTTCGATGGCAAGGTGGTTGGTGGGGTCGCCGAGCTGTCGAGCTCGTTGGAGACGCCGGTGGTGGCGGTGGTTGGCGAGTTGGACCCGGCGGTGTCCCTACCGGAAGGGCTGCCGGTGGTCTCCCTGCTCGATGAGGTGGGTCCTGAGGAGTCGTTTGGTCATGCGGCAGTATCGGTCACCGCCGCCACCGATGCGGTCTTGGGCCGGTGGCTGGAGGGCCGTGAGCTCAGAGACGGTGCCGTCGGACGTATTCGTCGACGTTGACCATCGGTGGCAACTCGCCCAAATCGACGTCCACGGGTGGGATGTCGGGACGTTCCAGGGTCATGGACTCGGTGATCAACGACGGATCGACCCGGCGCAGGATGGCTGCGGCAACGGCGGCAGCCTGGGGCCCCAACTGCGACAGTGGCCGGTTGCGGTGCACCCGAAGCTCCAAGTCCACCTGGGCGATCGCTCCGAGGCCCACCATGGCGGCGACGTCGATCAACAGCCCGACGTCCACCCCATAGCCCCGCACAAAGCTGAGCCGTTCGAGCACCGTTCGTCGACCTGCGAACTCGCCCGAAAGGGGCTGGGCCACCTGTGCCAGGTGTGGAAAGAACATCGACAGGAGCGGCCGCGCCACCAACTCGGTCACGCGGCCACCGCCGGTGCCGTCCTCGCCGGGGCGGTGATAGTGGCCCTTGGTGAACTGCACGTCGTTGTCGCTGAGCAGGGGCCCCAGCAGGCCGGTGATGAAGTGACTTGAGAAATCGGTGATGTCGGCGTCACACCACACGATGACGTCGCCACTGCCCGCGCACAGCGACTTCCACAACACCTCGCCCTTGCCGTGGCCCGCTCCGAAGTCGGCCAGCAGGTCCGACGACGTCACCACGGTTGCTCCAGCCGTTCTTGCCTCTCGTGCGGTGGCATCGGTGGAGTGGTCGTCCATCACGATCAGCTCGTCCACCAGGCCGCCGATCACCAGGTCATGGTGGAGGGCGTTGACGATGTCGCCCACCGTGTTCTCCTCGTTGCGGGCGGGCAGGGCCACGGTGACCCGGTCGGTTCGGTGAGCGGCAAGCCGGGCGACGTCGTAGTCGCGATGGCACACGCTGCGGAGCGGGCCGTCCAAGGGCGGAGCGACGGCTGGGCCCGAGGGCGGGGGCAGCGTGGGCGGTGTGATGGGGGACGGGGTCATGGGAGGTGCTCGGGTGGGGGTGAGGGAGCAGGGGGACGGGAGGAACGATTGGGCAATCGTGGAAAGGAGGAGAACCGCCGGGCTGCGGTCATGACCTTCCGAGCGGAACGAGCCTACGGCGTGGCGTCGATCGAGGACCCGTCGGGCGGTAAGGGAACAATCGGGGGTCGCTGCGGGTTCCTGCCATGTGGCTGTGTTCACTACGATCGCACCCACCTGGATTCATCCCTCCCGCAAGGCGAGTGGATTCTCAACCCGCCTAAGGAGCAACCACGATGGCCGTGACCGTACGCATTCCCACCACCCTCCGCACCCTGACTGGCGGTACCTCGTCGGTCGAGGTTGCGGGCACCAACGTGGGTGAGGTGTTGGCAGCGCTCGAAGAGGCCCACCCTGGTTTCCGAGAGCGAATTTTTGGCGACGACGGCGAGCTTCGACGCTTCGTCAACGTGTTCGTCAGCGACGAGGACGTGCGCTACCTCGACGGCTTGTCCACGCCGGTACCCGACGGTGAGACGGTGGCGATCGTCCCGGCGGTGGCGGGCGGTTAGCAGTCGTGTGTGTCGAGTGCTAAAACACGGGTTCCAATGACATCGCTCGTGGGCCGCCAGGTGGCGTGCCCGAGGAGGAACCATGGCCAAGCAGATCACCTACCACGACGAGGCACGCCACGCTCTGGAAGCCGGCATGAATCAGTTGGCCGACGCCGTTCGGGCAACGCTCGGGCCCAAGGGTCGCAACGTCGTGCTGGCCAAGTCCTGGGGTGCCCCGACCATCACCAACGATGGTGTCTCGATCGCTCGGGAGATCGACCTGGAGGATCCCAACGAGGCCATTGGGGCCAACCTGGTGAAGGAGGTGGCGAAAAAGACCGACGACGTCGCCGGTGACGGCACGACCACCGCCACGGTGCTGGCGTGGACGATGGTGCGAGAAGGGCTTCGCAACCTGGCGGCGGGTGCCAACCCCATGTCGGTGAAGCGTGGCATGGCGGCGGCCACCGACGCCGCCGTGGCCAGGATCGCCGAGTTGGCGATCGACGTCGACTCGAAGGAGCAGATCGCGCAGGTCGCGGGCATCTCCGCCGCCGACGTCGAGATCGGTGAGGCGATCGCCGAGGCAATCGACAAGGTGGGCAAGGACGGCGTGATCACCGTGGAGGAGGCCAACACCTTCGGCATCACCATGGAGCTCACCGAGGGCATGCGCTTCGACAAGGGCTATGTGTCGCCCTACATGGTGACCGACCCGGACAGCATGGAGGCGGTACTCGACGACCCCTACATTCTTTTCGTCAGCTCCAAAGTCTCGGCGGTCGCCGACCTGTTGCCGCTGCTCGAAAAGGTGATGCAAACCTCCAAGCCGCTGGTGGTCATCGCCGAGGACGTTGACGGGGAGGCGTTGGCGGCGCTGGTCGTCAACAAGGTGCGGGGTACCTTCAACTCGGTGGCCGTGAAGGCCCCCGGCTTTGGAGACCGTCGAAAGGCGATGCTGGCCGACATGGCCATCCTCACCGGCGGTCAGGTGATCTCGGACGAGATCGGTCTGAAGCTGGAGAGCGTCGAGCTCGGCCTGCTGGGTCGGGCCGAGAAGGTGGTGGTGACCAAGGACGAAACCACCATCGTCAGTGGAGCCGGTTCGGCCGAGGACCTGCAAGGACGAATCGCCCAGATCCAGGCGGAAATCGACAACACCGACAGCGACTACGACCGCGAGAAGCTCCAGGAGCGTCTGGCCAAGCTGTCCGGTGGCGTGGCGGTGCTTCAGGTGGGCGCCGCCACCGAGGTTGAGCTGAAGGAAAAGAAGCACCGCATCGAGGACGCCGTGTCGACCACCAAAGCGGCCATCGAGGAAGGCGTCGTCGCCGGTGGCGGCGTGACGTTGCTGCGAACACAGGAGGCCGTGCTGGCCATGGTGGATGGGCTGGATGCGGACGAGGCGGTGGGCGCCAAAATCGTGGCTCGTTCGTTGCAGGGCCCGCTGGCCCAGATCGCCGAGAACGCCGGTCTCGAAGGCGGTGTCGTTGTCGCGGCGGTGCGCGAGCTCACCGGCCACGAGGGCCTGAACGCCCGCACCGGCGAGTATGAGAACCTGGTGGATGCCGGCATCATCGATGCCGCCAAGGTGACCCGCTCGGCGCTGCAGAACGCGTCGTCGATCGCAGGTCTGTTCCTGACCACCGAGGTGGTCATCACCGACGCCGTCGAGGCTGACGAGGGCTGAGTCGTTGCTGCGCCCCGGCGCAGGCGGGATGTTGTTTGAACCCCGACTTGGGCGTCCCGGTCGTCGTTGTGGCTACAGGTCGTCCCGGTTGCGCATGTAGGTGATCGCCGCCCAACCGGGTGCTACCGGCATCCAGAAGGTGGCCAGGCGAAACAGGAACACCGCCGGTACGGCAACGGCCGAACTGAGGCCGATTGCGGTCAGCCCCGCGATGTAGGCGGCTTCGGAGGCGCCCAGCCCCCCAGGGGTGGGCGCCGCCGCCTCCACGAACGCGCCGGTCAGGTACACGACGCCGATCTGGACGAACCCGGCGCCGCCACCGAAGGCCAACACGGACACGTACAGTGCCATCAGGTAGGACAGCGTGGTCATTGCCGAGCCCCCGAAGAGAGCCGCCACCTTGCCCGGTCGGGTGGCGATACCAACCACGCCGTCGCGGGCACGGGCGAGCGCCTGGATCAGGTTGTTGAGAAAAACCCGACGGCCCCAGGGGGTCACCATCACCACGCCGGATACGGCCAGGATGGCGGCGCCAATGCCGAGGACGGTGGTCAGCGAGGGGAGCGACAGGCCCTGGGTCCCGCGGGACCGGCCGGCGGCGGTGATGAAGCTGGCGACCAACAGAATGTGAACCAGAAATCCGGCGACGACCGACATGCCGACGCCGGCCGCAGAGACCGCCGCATCGACGCCCTGCTTCGTGAGGAATCGGATGTTGAGCGCCATGCCTCCGACCTTTGCCGGAGTGATCGTGTCGGAGAACGCAGCGGCCACCTGGGCCAGCAGGGCCTGAAGGAACGGCACCCGGTTGGGTACCCCGCCTACCAGGGCCAGCCCCGAGCCCACGTAGGACAGGGCCGAGAACCCGACGGCAACCAACGCCCAGCCCCAGTTGGCCGCCTGGGTCTCCGACCACAGGTTGCCGGCGGACGCCAACTGTGGCACCAGGAAATACGCGGCCCCGCCCAGCATTGAGATGGTGAGGATCCGCCTGCTGTTGAACCGGGCGAGTTCTTCGGTGTCCGGTACTTCGTCGATGGAGGTGCGCGTGGCGACCTCGCTCCGCAGCTTCTTGAAACCGTCCTTGCTCAACTCCTCACGGGTGGATGGGGTGACGGCCAACGGCTGGAGTCGAGACAAGGCGTCCACCAGCGGCCGGCGGCCCAATTGGCCCAGCGCCGCATCGACGGCGATCTCCGGGCCCACGACGGCGGCTGTGGAGGCCAACAACTCGATCACGTCGTCGGTCAGTTGAACCTCGTCGGCAACAACCTCGGCCCCGGCGAAGTCCACCATCCACACCTGGTCGTTGTCGTCGACCATCAGGTTGTCCAGCCGAAGGTGGCGGTGAGCGATACCCGCGCGGTGCAGCGTGGCCACCTGCGACCAAACGCCGTTCAGTAGGCTGGCCAGGCGGTCGTTGGAGACCTCGCTGAGGTCGGTTGACTCCACGAACTCAGTGGCCAGCATCATGCCGTTGGCGCCGGTGGCCCCAAAGGCCAGGACGCGCGGTGTGCGAACACCCAGGTTGTGAGCTTGTAGCGATGCCAGCGCCTCGTGGTTGGCCTCACCCCGAAGGGTGCCGAGGCTGCGCTCGCCGCGCGGCGCCTTCAGGCGGAGGCGCCGCCACAGACGTGACAGCAACTCGGCCGCATGACGGTTGGGGCCCCGCACCTTGATGGCCAGATCGGAGCCGTCGGCCAGGCGGCTCCGCCATCGCACCGAGGTCGGGCTGCTCGCCGTCGTGGGTGTGAGGCTGACCGGCATCAAACCGAGCCGTCGCAACGAGTCGACCACTTCGGGTCCCGTGGGATCCTGGTTGGGCGTGGCAAATGCGATGCCCACCAGCGCGCCGGCGACGGTACCCACGCCGAGATCCACCAACACCCCGAGAAAGCCCGAGGTGGACAGCACGGAGACCGCTGCGATGTAGGCAACCGTGGTCCACCACCAAGCGCTGCGCCACCGGGTGCTCAGCCAGGGGCCCCCCAACACGAGTGCGGCCACGGTGGCGCCCAGGATGGGTGAGGTGGAAATGGTGGGGATCGACTGACCGCTGAGACGTTCGGCGAGGAAACCGTCCAGGGTGCTCGACGACGACAGGCGTTCGAGCACCGTGCCGGCTCCGTAGCTCGCGACGGCCCCGGCCGCCGCAGCAAGGTCGAGCAGGACGGCCGTCCGTGGCCTGCGTTGTCGGATCAGCCTGCCGTTGGTGATCAGCACCACCGCCGCCAGCACGTAGACGCCCAGCGAGCTGATCAGTGTCTGCAAAACGTCTGGAAAGGCATCCAACAACAGACGCTGGTTGTAGGCCAGGCCTGCGATGGCGTCCTCGTAGAGCACCGCGATGATCAGGCCGACCAGCAATGCGGCTGCGCCGAGCAGCAGCCGGGCCACGTAGGTGGGGGCCCGTACCGTGGCGGGGGACGCGTGGCCCAGCAGTTCGCAGTCCGGAGCGTCGGCGCCTCCGGTGATCATACGGGGGGTGGCCTGGGCCATGGCATCGGACCCTACTGGTCGGCCGCCCCGTGCCGGGTCGTAGGCTCGGGCCATGACCACGCCATCTGAGCCCAAAGAGGGGCAGGCCGTAGTGCACCTGTTCTTCAGCGTTCCCGCCACCGCAGACCGCGCCGCCGTGGAATCGGCCATGAAGCGAGGAAATGATGGCGACGACCAGGCGATCTGTGCGGCCATCTTGGGGCACAAAGCCGATCTGGGCGTGATGGCGCTGGCCTCCGACCAGTGGCGCCTGCGGGCTTTGCAGACCGACCTGGTGGCGGCCGGCCTGCGCCTGGAAGACAGCTACGTGTCGCTGACCGAGGTGTCCGAGTATGCCAAGGGTATGCCCGAGTCCCGGTTGCAGGAACGCCTTTTTCCCACGTTGCCACCCGAGGGTAAGCCCGCGTTTTGCTTCTACCCCATGTCGAAGCGGCGGGGGCCGGGCTCCAACTGGTTCACCCTGCCGTACGAGCAGCGCAAGGCCCTGATGTATGAGCACGGTGGCTCCGGCAGGAAGTTCGCCGGGCGAGTGACCCAGTTGATCACCGGATCGACGGGTCTCGATGAGTTCGAGTGGGGCGTCACGCTGTTTGCGCAACACCCCGACGATCTCAAAGAGGTGGTGTACACCATGCGCTTCGACGAGGCGTCGGCCCGTTACGCCGAGTTCGGGCAGTTCTGGGTCGGCATGCTGGACGAGCCGGCAGCGGTCCTGGATGCCGTCGGCCTCACCTGAGCTCGGCTGCACCCGTTGAGAAATCGCTACGGTTGTGTGACATTCGTCCCTGGCCGCGCTCCGTCCGCTACGCTCGCCGCTCTGTGAGGGGGAAGCGCATGATCCACGCCGACGGATGCGAGTGAGTCGACCACTGTGGCGCCGTTGGGTACTGCTTGCGCTGGCAACATCCGTCGCCCTGGGGGTTGCGGCCGTGGGTCCTTCGGCTGGTGCCTCGGAGCAACGCCAGGAGAACTGCAAGACACCGAGGGCTGAGAAGCCCGAGGCTCCGGGCGTGTTCGGTTCGCTGGTCGCCGGTGACTGCTCGGCCATCGTTGGTGCCAAGATCGAGATGTCGTTGGACGGCGAGGTGGTGGACACCATCGTCTCGGGAGCCGACGGCACGTTCTCCTTGGCACTCGACGAGCCCGGTACCTACACGGCCACCCTGCAGGTCGATTCGCTCCCGAAGGGCGTGGCCCTGACCGACAAGGGCGACACCGTTCGGACGGTGCCGATTCAGGCCGACCGGCCCCGCCCGCTGCTGTACTCCTTCGGGGAGAGCACCCGCCAGGCCGCCACCAAGCTGGACGAGATCCCCGGCAAGCTTGTCGATGGGGTTCAGTTGGGCCTGATTCTCGCCATGTGTGCCATTGGATTGTCCCTCATCTATGGCACCATCCAGCTGACCAACTTCAGCCATGGCGAGATGGTGACCTTTGGGGCCATCGTCACCTGGTACCTCAACCAGAGCGTTGGGCTGTCCCTCCCCGTCGCGGGGATCCTGGGCGTGATCATCGGCGCCGCATCGGGCGCCGGTCTCGAACTCGGTTTGTGGCGTCCGCTGCGGCGCCGAAAGATCAGCCTGTTCGGGCTGATGACCGTCAGCTTCGGTCTGTCGCTCCTGGCGATCAACGTGTTTCAGTACGTCTTTGGTGCACGCAACAAGCCCTACACCGGCACGGTGGGGGGCGGTGGTTGGGAGTTGGGCTCCCGCGTGATCCCGGCTCGCACCATCATCACCATCATCATCGCCGTGGTCGTGTTGGGCGCGGTCGCAGCGTTCCTGCGGACCGCCCGCTTCGGCAAGGCAATGCGGGCAGTGGCCGACAACCCACCGCTTGCCTCCTCGTCGGGCATCGATGTCGATCGTGTGGTGTTGATGGTGTGGGTGATGGGCGCAGGCCTGGCCGCGCTGGGAGGCGTGTTGTACTCCACCAGCTTCCAGGTCAACTTCATGGAAGGCCAGCAACTGTTGCTGCTGATGTTCGCCGGTATCACCCTGGGCGGGCTCGGCACCTCCTTTGGTGCAGCGGCCGGCTGCTTCGTGCTGGGCCTGGCGATTCAGATGTCCACGCTGTACATCCCAACGTCACTGCGAAACGTCGGAGCGTTGGCGGTGCTGATCGTGGTGTTGATGTTTGCTCCGCAGGGCATCTTCGGACGACGGGAGCGAGTGGGCTGATGGACTGGTCTTTCATCATTTCGCAGACCTTGACGGCGTTGTTTACGCCGCTGGCGCTGTTCTACATCCTGGGCGCCCAGGGGCTGAACATCCACTTCGGCTACACGGGGCTGCTGAACTTCGGCCAGGCCGGGTTCATGGCTGCCGGTGCGTACGGCACGGCCATCAGCTACACCGTCTGGGGGTGGCCCCTGTGGGCGTCGCTGCTGTTTGGCATCCTCGCATCGGTGGTCTTGGGGATACTGCTTGGTCTGCCGACCCTGCGCCTGCGAGGTGACTACCTGGCCATCGTCACCATTGCAGCCTCGGAGATCATCCGCCTGACCATTCGGTCGGAAGCGGTTGAGAGCGTCACCGGCGGCAACTCGGGCATCAACGAGTTCGCCACAGGTTTTTATGACGCCAATTTCTTCTCCAACAGTGGGCGCTATGAGTTGGGTCCGCTGTCGTTCCGCGGTCAGGAGTTGTGGGTGATGCTGTGGGGCTGGCTCTTGGTGGCGTTCTTTGCGCTGCTGACCTACCTGCTGATGCGCAGCCCGTGGGGCCGTGTCCTCAAGTCGGTGCGCGAGAACGAGGATGCCGTTCGCTCGCTGGGCAAAAACGTCTACGCCTACAAAATGCAGTCGCTCATCCTGGGTGGCGTCATGGGTGCCTGCGGCGGCATCATCCTGGCCTTGGCCAAGAACTTCGCCGGTCCGGACGACTTCGCCACTAAAGCCACCTTCATCGCCTACACCGCCCTCATCCTTGGTGGGGCAGCCACCACGCTCGGTCCGGTCATCGGCGGAATGATGTTCTGGTCGATCTTCACCTTCGTGTCGGTCACCGCCGATCAGGCGGCCAAGGCCAACGTGATTCCCAACTCGGTGATGACCGACGTGCAAGCCGGTGTCATACCGTTCATCTTCCTCGGTATCGCCCTCATGGTGCTGATGGTGTTCCGACCGCAAGGGATCTTCGGAGACCGAAAGGAACTTGAGGTCGATGCCCGCTGACGACGCCACCGTGCCCGCCGACGCACCCAAACCCAACGCTCCATCCAGCGAGCCCGGTGACTTGGGGCAAAGCAGCACGATTCACCCCGACCGAGCCACCGCCCCGTCTCCCGAGGCGGTGAAGCGGGAACGCGCCTTCGAGGCCGAACAGTTGGCGGACGTGCCCCGTGAGCCGGGTGCTCCCAAGCCGGACAGCATTCTCACCGCCGATGGGGTGGTCCGTCGCTTCGGCGGCGTCACCGCCGTCAACGTCGACCACGTTGAGTTTCAACGTGGGGCAATCTCGGCACTCATCGGCCCCAACGGAGCCGGCAAAACCACCTTCTTCAATCTGCTGACCAATTTCGATAAGGCCACCGCAGGGTCCTGGACCTACAACGACCGTCGCATGACCGGCATGGCGCCACACAAGGTGGCGCGGCTGGGCATGATTCGCACGTTCCAGCTCACCAAATCGCTCTCGAAACTCACCGTCATCCAGAACATGATGTTGGGTGCCACCAACCAACGCGGCGAGAGCTTTCTGGCTGCGGTCTTCCCGCCGTTGTGGAGGGCCCAGGAACAGGAGATCACCGAGCGGGCCGACGCGCTGCTGGAACGATTCCGACTGGCCCACATGCGCGAGGAGTTCGCCGGATCGTTATCGGGTGGCCAGCGCAAGCTGCTGGAGATGGCCCGTGCCCTCATGGCAGAGCCCGATCTGATCATGCTGGACGAGCCGATGGCCGGGGTGAACCCGGCATTGAAGCAGTCGTTGCTGGGTCACATCCTGTCGCTTCGTGACGAGGGTCGCACCGTGATCTTCGTGGAACACGACATGGACATGGTGCAGGAGATCTCCGACTGGGTGACCGTCATGGCCGAAGGCCGCCTGATTGCTGAGGGGACACCTTCGGACATCAGCGCCAACGACGCTGTGATCGATGCGTACCTCGGCAGTCATCACGATCTGGACCTGCGGCCCGACATGCTGACAAACCCCGAAGGCAGCCCGGCAACGGGGCCCGATCCTGCGGCCGGAGTCGAGGAGGCGCCCTGATGGACGGACCCGACGAAGTGAATGACGTGTCCCCCACGGAGGTTCTTGGCGGTCAGAGTGCGGCCCGGGAATTGGCCGATGAGGCAATCACCGACGCGGAGAAGGGCAGTGGTGCGGCGGCCGACCATCAGGCTCCCGTTCACCTGTCGACCGATCCTCAACCCGGCGAACCCATCTTGGTGGCCGACGATCTCATCGCCGGTTACGTGCCGGGAGTCAACATCCTGAACGGATGCTCGGCCGTGCTCAAGCGCGGCGAAATGGTAGGCATCATCGGCCCGAACGGCGCCGGCAAGTCGACACTGCTCAAAGCGATGTTCGGCCTGATCAACATCACCTCCGGCGTTGTCAGCCTGCGTGGCGAGAACATCACCTCGATGAAGGCCCACCAGCTGGTGAGTCGCGGTGTCGGGTTCGTCCCCCAAACCGAAAACGTGTTCGCTGCGCTGACGGTTCGCGAGAACATGGAGATGGGTGCGTTCCTGAGGCCATCGGTGGTCAAGGAGCGCTTCGAGCACGTGGCCGACCTCTTCCCCCGCTTGGGTGAGCGAGCGTCGCAGCAGGCCGGCTCATTGTCGGGCGGTGAGCGCCAGATGGTTGCGATGGGTCGAGCGCTCATGATGGAGCCATCGGTTCTGCTGCTCGATGAGCCTTCCGCAGGTTTGTCGCCCGCCTTTCAGGATGAGGTGTTCATCAACTGCCGTCGGATCAACGCCACCGGCGTGTCAATCCTCATGGTGGAACAGAACGCGCGCCGCTGTCTGCAGGTGTGCGACCGGGCCTTTGTGCTGGACCAGGGCAAGAACGCCATTGCCGGCACCGGCTCCGAGTTGCTGCATGACCCGAAGGTGATCGAGCTCTACCTCGGCACTCTGGCCAAGAACCGCAACCTGGACTGAAGTTCCAGGCGGTGGCCGGATGAGCCGGTCGGGGATACCACTCGGGCAGCGCTGAGCTCTTGGCGGCTAGCGCCCGACGCCGGACGCGCAAGGGCCCGGTCCTTCCGGACCGGGCCCTCCGAGTTCAGTGCCGCCTCAGCGACCCGAGGTGGGTACTACTTGCCGGCCTCGAAGTTCTCGGCCAGTGCGTTACCCATGTTGCCGTCCACTCCGTAGACCGGCACGTTGGCCGGGCCGATGCCCTGCTCGATCATCGTCGAGAGCACCTTGGAACTCTCGTCAAAGCCGATCAAAGCAATGGCGTCCGGGTCGGCATTCTTGGCGGAGCCCACGACGTCGGCGAAGTCGGTCGCCTTGGGGTCGTAGATCTCCTTGCCGACCACCTTTCCGCCGGCTGCCTCAAGCGACTTGGTGAGGTCGTCTGCCAGGCCGGTGCCATAGTCGTCGTTCAGCGCCAGGATGAACACGTTCTTGTGGTTGTCCGCAAGAATCGTGTCGGCGAGGACGCTGCCCTGAAGGATGTCGGACGGGGCGTTTCGGAAGTAGAGGCCCTTGTCGTTGTAGTCCGAGAACTTCTTGGACGTGTTGGCCGGGGAGAACATGACCACTCCGGCGTTGACGATGGTGTCGATCACCGAGAGGCTCACCGATGACGAGGCGGCGCCGATAATGGCGTCGACGTCCTTGGCGAGCAGGGTGCTGACCGTCTTGGGCGCAACACCGTTCTCGGTGTCGCCGGAGTCACCCTCAATGTGGATGACGTCCTTGCCGAGCACTCCGCCGGCTTCGTTCATCTCCTGCACGGCCAGGTCGACACCGGCGAACTCCGGTGGGCCGAGGAAGGCGAGCGAACCCGTCTTGGGCAGCAGCGACCCGATCTCGAGCTGTCCGTTGCCCTTGCGGTCACCAACAACGGGAACCTCGGCCACGTCGGCATCCTTGGGCGCCGAAGCCTTCACAAACTCGGTGGTGTCGTCGTCGATGCACTCCTTGAGCGCAGCCTGGTCTTCCTTCTTGCGAGTTGCGTTGAGCTTGTCGCAGTTGGTGCCGAACTCGAGCACGCCGTAAGACGCCTCGGTCGGCTCACCATTGCCGGAGAACTCCAGCGGGCCGGACTGTCCGTCGTAGTCGGGATCGCCACCGGCATCGATGATCTTCTTGCACGCTTCGAAGGTGGTGCACTTCTCGCCGCCCCGAGTGATGCCGTTGATCTTTTCGGCGAAGGCGCTGCCGTCGGTCTTGGCCTGGGTCACGGCAAGGCCGATGATGATGGCGGCGTCGTAGCTTTCACCCGCATAGTTGAAGTCGACCAGCTTGGGATCGATTTCCATCAGGCGGGCCTTGAACTCGTCGCCCAGGTCGACCATGGGGGTGGTGCCCCTCATGCCGATCAGGCTGTTGGCGTCCGCGGCGCCCTCCGAATCCGTTTTGGCGGTGGTGTCGCTGGCGCTGTCGCCGTCGTCGCCGCATGCGGCTACGACCAGGCTCATCGCCAAAACTCCGGCCGCAAGGCGACCGTACTTTCGCTGTTTGAACATGCTTTACCCTCCTGTGGTTGTCCCTCGTCGGGACCAAAGGCCCCGTCAACCGCGAGGAAGTTTCCCCCCGGCACTGAACGCAACCCTAGCCTGTAACGCTGGTCACATGACGGGTAACGCCGGTCACAAGGGCGATCGCCTGTCGTGAGGATGTTCGGGTGTCGTGAGGATGTTCGGGTGTCGTTCGGTTCCGTTCATCCGCTCGAAACAGTTTGGAAACAGTGGCTGTTTACGTTCATCCACGTCCTCCCATTTCGACGTCTCGGCGGGCACCCGTCGCGCGATCGGTAACCGAAAGGAGTCCTGTGGATTCGGGATCGCTCACGTGGATCATGGTGTGTACGGCGCTGGTGCTGTTCATGACCCCTGGCCTGGCATTGTTTTACGGCGGGCTCACACGCACCAAGAGCACGCTCAACATGATGATGATGAGCCTGTGGTGTGTTCTCGTCGTGCCGCTGCTGTGGGCCGTCGTGGGCTATTCGCTGGCGTTTCGCAGCTCAGGCCCCCTGCTCGGCGACCTCAGCGCATTTGGGCTCAAGGGCATCTCCGCATTTGAGGATGTCGGAGTCCCCGAACTGGCATTCGTGGCCTTCCTCGGAACTTTTGCCGCAATCACCCCGGCCCTCATCTCCGGTGCGGTGGCCGACCGCATGAAATTCTCGGCCTGGGCGATCTTCGTGCCCGTCTGGTCGCTGCTGGTCTATGTGCCGGTGACCTATTGGGTGGCCAACCCCGAGGGTTGGCTGAAGGTGCGAGGTTCGCTGGACTTCGCGGGAGGTACCTCCATTCACGTCAACGCCGGAATCGCCGCGCTGGTGGCGGCTGTGATGCTTGGGAGGCGACGTGGTTGGCCGTCGGAAGGGTTCCTGCCCCACTCGATGCCGTTGGTGCTCATTGGCACCGGCATTCTGTGGCTGGGCTGGTTCGGTTTCAATGCCGGTTCGGCCGGCGCGGCCGATGGCCACGCTCTGGCGGCGCTGATGGCCACCTTCATGGCCTCGTCTGCCGGAGGGCTTGGTTGGGTGCTCACCGAACGATTTCGGGATGGGGCGTTCACCACGCTTGGCGCCGCCTCGGGCGTTGTCGCAGGGCTGGTGGCCATTACCCCGGCCTGTGCCTACGTCGATCCGATGGGCGCGATCGCCATCGGGCTGATCGCCGGTGTCGTCTGCTCACAGGCGGTGTCACTCAAGCGTCGGTTTGGTTTCGACGACTCCCTCGATGTGGTCGGCGTGCACTTTGTGGGTGGCCTCATCGGCTCGCTCCTGATCGGCTTTCTCTCCAACCCGGGTGCCACCGGTTGGAAACCGGGCCGAGGCCCGGGGCTGGCCGAACCCGGCCTGTTGTTTGGCGGGGGACCCGGGCTGCTGGGCGAGCAGGTGCTGGCCAACGTGGTCACCATTGTCTTTTCCGGCCTGATGACGGCCGCCATCCTGTACTTGATCTCGGTCACGATCGGCCTGCGCGTCGATGAGGACACCGAGGCCGTGGGCCTCGACGCGACCGATCACGGCGAGACGGCCTACCACCAGGCCGGGCTTGCCCTCGGCTCCCGGACCTGAGCTGAAACCGTTCAACCACCCCACCGCCGATTACAGAAGGGAACACCCATGAAAGCGATTACCGCCATCATCAAACCGTTCAAATTGGAGGACGTACGAAACGCCCTGAAGGAGGTCGGCATCTCGGGGCTGACCGTCACCGAGGTCCAGGGGGTGGGACGCCAGGGTGGGCACACCGAGACCTACCGGGGCGCCGAATACCAGGTGGATTTCGTGCCCAAGCTGCGTATCGACGTGATCGTCGACGACGCGGTGGCACCTTCCGTCGTCGACGCCGTCGTCAACGCTGCGGCCACCGGCAAGATCGGTGACGGGAAGGTGTGGGTCAGCCCGGTGGAGGACCTGGTCCGCATCCGCACGGGTGAGCGAGGAGCTGATGCTGTCTAGCTCGCCGTCCAGCAGGAATGCCCGGCCGGGTGCTGCTCGATCCCTGGACTGGGTCAGCGGCAGGACCGACCTGACGGGGGCGGCCCTGCGGCGTTCCTTGGACGACGCCACGGTCGGATGGCTGCGCGCGCTCTGGGCTGACGCCGCCCGGCTGCTTCCTGGCGGGCGGGGCGACGATGGCGGCCCCGATGGGCACCGCGGTGTCTCGTTGGTTGGTGTCGGCGGCACCGGCCGGGGTGACCGGGCGCCCGGCAGCGACCTCGACCTGGTGGTCGTGTTCGACGCCGAGGCGACCTGTGCCCCCCCGGCTGAGATGCTCGAAGCTCTTTGGTACACCATCTGGGACTCGGGCATCCCCCTCGGCCACTCGGTCCGCAACATCGACGAGTTCATTGCGCTGGCGGGCGACGATCTCAGCACGGCCACGTCGCTGTTCAGCCTTCGACACCTGGCGGGCGACCAGGCGGTCACCAGGCGATTGGAGGAGCGGGCCGCTTGGCAGCGCGACACCCTCGGTGGGCTTTGGTTGCGGCGGCTGGTCGAGCGCACCGACGCACGGCACCGCAACGTCGGCGATGTGGCCCACGAGTTGGAACCCGACCTGAAGGAGGGCAGGGGCGGGCTGCGCGACGTGCACACACTCGGGTGGATGCAGGCGCTCGGAGTGGAACTGCCCGACGAGGTTGACCTCCTGATCGAGGCCGGCAGTGAGGTGCTGTGGTCGGTCCGGGCAGAACTGCACCGCGTCACCGGCCGACCCGGCAACGTCCTGGTACTCCAAGAGCAGGTCGCCGTTGCCGAGCGGCTGGGGTACAACACCCCCGAGGAACTGGCGCGGGGGGTCTCCGTCGCCGCCCGGGAGGTGTCGTGGGTGATCGATGACCTCTGGCCGGAACTCACCGGTCACCGGCGCCGGGTACCGGCCGACGATGTGGTGCTGCGCGACGATCCCGACCTGATCGCCGAGGTGGTGCGGTCGGGTGACCGGGTGCTGCTGTTGGAGCAAGCGCAATGCTCAGATCTCACCAGTGTGCTCCGACTCGGCGTGGTGGCTGCCGAACGCGGGCTTCGACTGCGACGCGACACCCTGGTCGGCCTGGTTGACCTGGCGCCGATTCCCGAGCCATGGAGCACCCAGGCCCGACGGCTCTTCTGTCGCCTGGTTGCATCTGGCCCATCTTCGGTGCGAGTGGTGGAGGCGCTCGATCGGGTTGGCCTCTGGGCGCGAATCCTGCCCGAGTGGGAGGCGGTGCGGTGCGCCCCGCAACGAAACCCGTACCATCGCTTCACCGTCGACCGACACCTCTTGGAGTGCGCCGCCATTGCCGCCGGGCTGAGCGGGCGCGTCGACCGGCCCGACCTGCTGGTGTTGGGGGCGCTGTTTCACGATCTGGGCAAGGGGCGACCCGGGGATCACAGCGAGGTGGGTGCACAGCTCGCTCGTGGCGCAATGGAACGCATGGGGTTTCCCAAACGCGAGACCGACGGGGTGGTCGCCATGGTGACCCACCACCTGCTGATGCCCGAGGTGGCCACGCGCCGGGATCTGGACGATCCGGCCACGATTGCGATGGTGACCGACCAGGTCGGCTCGGTCGGCGAGGTTCGGATGCTGGCCGCACTGGCCGAGGCCGATGGGCGGGCGACCGGATCGACCGCGTGGGGGCCATGGAAGGCATCGCTGGTGCGCACACTGGCCGACCGGACAATCGCCAGGTTGGCGGGCATCGAAGCAATCGAGGACGCCTCGCAGGGCACCCTTTCGGACGACCCCGAAGTGAAGGGATTGCTGGAGACATGTGCTCCGGTGCTGCGGGGTGAAGGTGATCGGCTGGTGGTGTGTATGCCCGACCGGCCCGGTCTGTTTGCCCGTGTCGCCGGTGTACTGGCGCTCCGCAACGCGCGGATCCTGACAGCGTCGGCTTCGTGTTCCGGGGGCTGGGCGGTGCAGATGTTCCGTATTCGCACACCGTCGGGGGAGGCACCTCGGTGGGGGCAGATAGTGGACGACCTGAGCGCGGCGCTCGACGCGCGTCTGGCGATCCGGGCACGGTTGGCCGAGCGCTTGCAGTCCGAACGCCACCGCGCCTGGCCCGGCACGATGGTGCAACCGACGGTTCGTTTCGACGAGGGCACGGGCGTGACCGTGATCGAGGTGGCGGCCGCCGACCGCACAGGGCTGGCGTTCTCGTTGGCATCGGCCTTGACCGAATTGGACTGCACCATCGTGAAGGCCACCCTCACCACGCTTGGCCCCAATGCCGTCGACACCTTCTCAATCACCGACACGGAAGGTGCCCCGGTGGTGGACCCGGCTCGCCGGCATGCGCTGCGTCAGGCCCTGGTCGACGCCGCCGTCCACTGAGCGGGTGCCACTAGCCTCCCAACCCGTGGAGTGCATCACCGAGTCCGACCTGATCAGATGGTCCGAGGCACTCGCTGCGATTGCCCGCAGCGGGTTGGGGTTCACCGAGAGCCTGTATGAGCAGGAACGGTACGAAGAGGTGTTGGCGGTGGCGGCCGACATGCGGGTGGCGGCTGGGCGCGGCACGCTCGACCCGTCGGCGTTGGTGCAGGAGTGGATGAAGGGCGCCGGTGATGGGGCGCTGGGTTACGTCACCCCGAAGGTTGCCGTGGGCGCGGTGGTGGGCAACGACGACGGTGAGATTCTGCTGATTCAGCGGGCGGACTCGGGCGTGTGGCTCTACCCCACCGGGTGGGCCGACATCGGCTATTCGCCGGCGGAGGTGGCCGTCAAAGAGGTGGGGGAGGAGACCGGCATCATCGCCGAAGTGGAGTCGTTTGTCGCCGTCTTCGATGGCCTGCGCCGAGGGTTTTCCGCCGTGCCGTTGTATTCCTTGATCTTCAAGTTGCGGCCGGTGGGTGGTTCGTTGGCTCGTCACCCGCTGGAGTGCCTCGACGTGGGCTGGTTTGACCGCGACTCACTTCCGGACCCGCTGGCCGGGGCGGGCAACTGGGTGGATATCGCCTTCCAGGCCATCGACGCCGAGGCGCCGATCCCGTACTTCGACCCGCCGCGAAGCGACGTATGGATCCCGGAGGGCGAGCCCCTCCCGCCCGCCGACCGAACAAGGGTGACGGGTCACACCGAGGAGCAAACCCATGGTTGAGGTACGTGAAGTCAGCGAGATGGAGCCGGGCCTCACCGAGGCGATGGCGGCGCTTTTGCCGCAGCTGTCAAAGTCGGCCTCGGCCCTCACCGAGGAGGTATTGGCCGGGGTCGTCACCCACGAGGCCTGCCACTTCCTGGTCGCCGAGGAGGACGGGGCGCTGCTCGGCAGCCTCACCCTGGTGGTGTTTCCCCTCCCCACCGGCGTTCGTGCCTGGATCGAGGACGTGGTGGTCGACGGCGACGCCCGCGGCAAGGGCGTCGGCGCTGCCCTCAACCGGTTTGCGTTGGAGGTGGCGGAGTCGCTGGGCGCCCGCTCGGTTGACCTGACCAGCCGCCCCACCCGCGAGGTTGCGAACCGCCTGTACAAGCGTCTCGGGTTTGTCCAGCGCGACACCAATGTTTACCGCCACAGGGGTGATGCGTAGGGGGGTGCTCAGCCGGCTTGGGTGAGGCGCCAGAGCTGGTTTTGATCGACGGAGACGGCGTACACCTCGCCATCGGCTGCGGTGCCGAAGCTGGTAATGCCTGGCACTTCTGCACCCAGGTCGAGATCGGTCACCTCACCGTCGGCATCGGGGCGAAGGCCGTGGAGCCTGCCCTCGCACAGATCGGCCCACAGGTAGACGCCGTCGAGGTTGGGAAGTCCGGGAGCGTTGCGTACGACCACCCCGCCGGTGACCGAGCAGCGCCCGTCGGAGTGGCTGTAGTCGAACACCGGATCGACCATATCGCCGGGTGCGTCGGCCGGGTCCGGGTCGTCGGTATAGGGGTGGGTACCCTCGCGGTGATTCCACCCGAAGTTGGCGCCTTCGCCCAGGCCGTCGTCGGCGGCCACGTGGTTGATCTCCTCCCACTCGCCTTGGCCGACGTCGGCAATCCACAGGTCGCCTGTTGCCGAGTCGAAGGTGAATCGCCACGGGTTGCGCAGGCCGTATGCCCATGCCTCCGGCGCGGCCTTGGATCCGTTCGGGGTGGTGCCGTCGGAGAACGGGTTGTCGTCGGGGATCTGGTAGGGCTCGTCGCCGTCAAGCGTGGGGCGGATCCGCAACATCGACCCCAGGAGGGTGGCCGGATTCTGGCCGTTTCCGTTGGGATCACCTCCGGCGCCGCCATCGCCCAGACCGAGCCAGAGCAGCCCGTCGGCGTCCACGGCGAGGTTGCCGCCGTTGTGGTTTGAGAACGGCTGAGGAACCACCAGCATCTCGCGCCCTGATGCGGTTGCCACCCCGTCTGCTCCGAGCGGGAAGGTCTTGATCACGCTGGCACCATCGGCGGCCCGGGTGTAGCTGACGTACAACTCGTCATCGTTTGGCGACGTGGCCAGGCCCAACAGGCCCTTCTCGCCGGAGAGGTCGCCGACGTCGGAGGTGATGTCCAAGACCGTCGAGGACCTGTCGGGGTTTTTGGGGTCGATCCGGCGGACGTTGCCTGCCCGTTCGGCCACCAGAAGTGTGCCGTCGGCGGCTCCCAGCACCACGGTGGGGGCCTCAAGGTCGGTGGTTATCGCCTCGGCCTTGACCGAGCTGTCAGGGATCGAAGACGGCACCGTTGTCTCGACCGAACCGGACTTGTCGGTGTCCGTGTCGGCGTCGGTGCATCCGAACAGCACGGCACTGCACGCAACCACCACCGTCAGGGCACCAATCAGACGGGAGTTCATCGGATGCGCCTATTCGTCCAGATCGGTGGGTTCGGTGCCGGTGAGTGGCACCGTAACCGTGCGTGCCGAACCTTCCAGGTTTGCCACGATGCGCTTGATGTAACGGGCCAACATGGCTCGGGGCACACCGTAGCTGGATGGCTCGTCGCTGCTCATCAGCTGAACCACCCGGTCCTCCAGCTCGGCCATCAACGCCTCGGCGGTGGTGCTGAACGCGTCGACGGCGGCGGGGTCGCGCTCGGCGAGCAACTCGCTGGTCGTGCTGAACATGGCCGACACCACTCGGCGGTCATCGTCAAAGACCGCCCGGTCCGGGGCATCGGTGAACCGGATGCCTTCCTCAGCCATGCCGAAGATGTTCTTACACTGATCTCCCACCCGCTCCAGGCGCTTGACCACCAGCAGGCTGGGCATCACCAGGCTCATGTCGGACTGGCCGTGCACGGCCGAGTGCACCACCAACTCGCGGCGCACCGTTTCCTCGATCTCATTGACCTGACGGTCGGTATCGTGCACGTCGTCGCCGATTGCGTCGATGTTGGGTCCGGCCACCAACGCCGACATTGCCAAATCAAAGCTGTGTCGACCTGCGCCCAGCATCTCGTTGATCTGGCGGTCGACCGAGTCGGTCACCGCATCGCCGTCGCCTCGAAAAAAACTCATGACCATGCGTGGTACCTCATCTTAGGGTGACGATTCCGAGTAGCGGGATCACGACAAAGCAGACACCTACGCCCGTGACGACGACAGTCGGGTGGCGGGCGGCCACCTCGCCGGTCCGGGTCGCCAGGCGAATCGGGATCTCGCGCATTGCCGGCACGGGATAGAACAGCAGGATACCGCCGATGTTGAAGAGTGTGTGCACCAGGGCGATCGTGAGCGCCTCGGGCCGGGACGTGGCCAGGGACGCGAGGATCCCCGTGATCGTCGTGCCCACGTTGGCCCCGAGGGTGACCGGGTAGACGCTGCGCAATGTCAGCACCCCGGAGGCGGCCAGCGGCACCATGATCGATGTGGTGATCGACGACGACTGCACCGCCATGGTGATCACCAGGCCCAACAGCATCGCCGCAGCGCCGCCGCTGCGGCCGAGGAACGCGTTGATCGACTGTTCCATCCGGTCTGCGACCAGCGCCTTCATGTTGGTGGTGATAAACGCCAGCGCCACGAAGATGAAGACCAAACCGGCGATGATCAACAAGACCCCAAGCAGCGTGCCGGAGGCACCGGTGGACTCCAGCGCCGACCGCACCCATCCGGCCGGGCCCTTGACCGCCTGCTGGACCGGGCTCTTGAAGGTGCCGCCGCCGGTGCCGACGAGCCGGTCGGAAAGCCACGTCGCCGAGCGGGCCAGCACGTGGGTGGCCATCTCCAGCGGTAACAGCACTGCGACCGCAAGCAGGTTGAAATAGTCGTGCACGGTGGCGGCGGCGAATGCATCGCGCATCTCGGCGGAGCGCCGGAGGTGACCGAGCGACACCAGCGTGGCGGTCACGGTGGTGCCGATGTTGGCGCCCATGATCATCGGCACGGCCGCTTCGACCGGCAACAACCCGGTGCCGACCAGGCCGACGATCGTTGAGGTGGTCACCGATGAGGACTGGGCCACCACGGTTGCGAGGATGCCGACGCACAGCGCTGCGATCGGGTTCTTGACGCTGGTGAACAACTGCTCCTGGATGCCCTCGCCCAGCGACGAGATGCCGCCCTCCAGTACCGAGATGCCGACGAGGAACAGGTAGAGAAGGCCGAACACCAGCAGCGCGCGCACGACTGTGGGCACCTCACGGGGCTCAGCGCTCGATGCCGGATCGCTCACAGCGCAAAGTCTTACCGATAAACGCGCGGGAGGCAGGAATCGGTGCGCTCGGGCTTCGCAGACCGGCGCCGATAGTGTGGTGTGAATGGAAACGGCCGAAGACATCTGGGCGGAGGTTCCCGCCAAGACCTCGACGGACCGCATCAAGAAGCTGTGGCACCACCACCAGTTCCGCAAGCTGGTGCGCTACTCGGCCGTCTCGCTGGTGTTCGTGCCCCTTGGGCAGATCCTGTTGCAACTCTTTCACTGGTGGTTGGGTATCGCGGTGGTGCCCGCCCAGTTGATCGCAGCCACCATCCTCACCCCACCCAATTTTCTGGCCAACAAGTACTACGTCTGGCGCCACGCCAATCGGGACAAGGTTCGCACCGAGGTCGTTGTCTTCTGGGTCTCGGCTGTGCTGGGAACTGCATTTGCTGCCGGGTGTCTGTACCTGGTGGACGGCTGGCTGCCCGAGGACACCACCGACGCATGGGTCCGGGCGCTCGGCATCTTCGCAGCCCAGTTGCTGGGCTACGGCGTCGTGTGGGCAGCCCGCTTCGTGTTCCTCGACAAGTTGGTGTTCAACGTGACCCACCTGCACGAGGAGGATGCTGCCGACCTGAACGAACGCAGCGAACCACAAAACGACGACGAGCAGGCCAACCTCGACGGCAGTGGCTCGGCTCCCGCACCGTCATCGCCTGCGACGCCGGCGGGTGATCGTTGACGCCTGAGGATCGGGCGGCCGCCGAGGCAGCCCGAGGTTTCATGCCGCCTGGCGAGGGCCTGGCGCTGTACTCCGCGGCCGTGACCGCTCTTGGCTCGGTGTCCTCAGCGCCAATGCTGGAGATCGGTTCGTATTGCGGCAAGTCCGCCCTGTACCTGGGCGCCGCCGCCCGAGACGCCGACCGGGTGCTGTTCGCCCTGGATCATCATCGTGGCTCGGAGGAGAACCAGGCCGGATGGGAACATCACGATGCCGATCTGGTCGACCCCGAGGTGGGGCTGCTGGACACGTTGCCGACGTTTCGCCGTACCGTTCAGGCCGCCGGACTGGATCGGGTGGTGGTGGCGCTGGTCGGGCACTCCGAGGTGGTGGCGCCGGTGTGGTCGACGCCGCTGGCGCTGCTGTTCATCGACGGCGGGCACGGCGCTGAACCCGCCCACCGAGACTTCGAGTTGTGGACCCCGCATGTGGCGACGGGTGGCACGTTGGCCATCCACGACGTGTTTCCCGACCCTGCCGATGGGGGTCGTCCGCCATATGAGATCTACCTTCGGGCGCTTGACTCGGGAAGGTTCGTCGACTCGGACCACACCGGTTCGTTGCGGCTATTGACCCGGGTCTGACCCTTCTTGGTCCGACCGGCCTTGGGCCGGTTGGCCCTGAACCGGTTGGTGCTGAGTTGGTTGACCCACGGGCGGCTTGCCGGCCATGGGCGCGGCCGCGCTCCACCGGCTGGTCGAGCGGCGGCTCTGACGGATCACCAGCGACAGGATCACCAAGAGCGCCAACAGCATTGCGCCCAACACCGCGTACTGGCTTCCGGTGCCACGATCGCCCTGATACTGGGGTTGATGGCCCGAGTTGGGTCGAGGCAGGGCGTTGTTGAGTCCGCCGCCCTTTTCCATCGGGTCGACGGCGATGGTGGTTGGCGTCCCGCCCGTAGCTCCCGGCACGGCAGCGGTGCTCGATGGCGCAGTGGCAGCCGAGGTGGGCGTACCGGAGGTGGTGGGACGGTCCGGCAACGGACGCTCATCCACCAGGGGAGGGGGCGTGGTGGGGGTATTGGGTTGCTGGGCGCCCGCCACCGGGGCCGCGAGCGCCGCTCCCAGAGCCAGTGCTGACAGAGCCAGAGCTACAGCGGTGCCCCGGCGGGCAGTCGGGCGTGCTCGGTGAACAGCCACGAGGCCGGGCTGGCTTCGGACAACGCATCGGCGGCCAGGACCACTGCGGCGGACGAGTACGTTGATTGTTCGCCGGAGGGAAAGTAATCCTCCTGTGGGTACACGATGCCTGTCCAATAGTGGCCCTCCTCGGTGCGCAGACGCTGTGCCCACCGGAACATTGCGGCAGCCACCTCGGGCTCGCCGACTGCAAGGTGTGCCATGGCGCACTCGCAGGTTTCGGCCGCGGTGACCCACGGCCGGTCGGACACGCAGCGTACGCCCCGTTCGTCCATCACGAACGCCGCCCGACGCGATGCCAGGCGGTGACGGCCACGCTCGCCGGTTTCCACCCCGGTGAGCACCGGGTAGTACCAGTCCATGGCCCAGCGGTGCTTGGGTGCGAATGCCTCGGGTTCGTCGCGGATGACCCGGCCCAACGCCTCAGCCGAATCGACCCAGTCCTTGCGGTCGTGGCCCAACACCTCGGCGATTGCCACGGCGCAACGCAGGCTGTGGGCGATCGACGACGATCCGGTGAGCAGGGCAAACTCAAATGCAGAACCGTCAGGCCTACGGGCCCACAGCACCTCGCCCCGATCGGTCTGCAGGCCGCGCACGAAATCGACCGCGCCGCACAGCATCTCCCAGTTGGATTCCAGGTAGGAGCGATCCTCGAAGAGCAACCAGTGGTGGTAGAGGCCGGCGGCCACGTACGCCACACAGTTGGCGTCGAGCTTGGGCTCCTCGACCTCGCCGCCCGCCAGGTAGTACTGGTGCCACGACCCGTCTGCGTGCTGTAAGCCCGCCAGCCATGCGAAGCCGGCCTCGGCCTCCGCTCTGCGGCCGCCCAACATGAGCGCCATCAGGGCCTCGGTGTGGTTCCACGGGTCGGCGTGACCTCCGGGGAACCAGGGCATCATGCCGTCGCTCAACTGCCACTCGGCCAACCGGTCCACGGTGAGGGTCAGTTGGCCACCGTCCAAGACGCCGGGTACCCCGTGGAGCCATCCGCCGGGCGGTGCCATCAGCGTGCACGTCCGGACTCGGCGGGCAACCCGGCGTAGGCCACCAGGCTCTTGCCCAACGGTCGAGCCAACAACGATTCGGCCGTACGCGTGATCCATGGTGCCTTCACCATGTCCCACACCAGCAGCTTGTGGTACGCCTCAACGACCTCGTTGGTGTCGTTGGTGGGCCCGGCCAGGCAGCGGAGCCACCAGTACGGGCTGTGCAGTGCGTGGGTGCGGGCCGTGCCGTCGGGGCGCAGCCCTGCGGCGCCGATGCGCTCGTTGAGCATGGGCTCGGTATAGATGCGCAGGTGGCCGCCCTCCACCAGCGGCGCGTGGTACTCGGCGGACAACCACCAGCAGATCTTCTCGGGCAGCCAGGCGGGAACCGTGGCGGCCATCCTGCCGTCGGGGCGCAGCACCCGACGGATTTCGGCGAGGACCCCGGCGTCGTCGGCGATGTGCTCGAGCACCTCAGACACGATGACGCGATCGAAACTGGCGTCGGGAAACGGCAGGGTCAGCGCGTTGCCTCGCATGACGATGGCGCCGGTGCCCTCGGGAGACTCGCCCACCTCTGCCATGGCCCCGAGCATCCCGGCCATTTCGGGCAACGCATCGGGGTCGTAGTCCAATGCCACCACATGGGCGCCCCGACGCGCCGCCTCGTAGCTGTGACGGCCGAGACCGGCACCGATGTCGAGGTAGCGGTGGCCGGCACGTACGTCCAACCGATCGAAATCAACGGTCAGCATGATGTCGCTTTCCAATGGGGGCCGTGCGGTTGGTCGAGGTGTCGGCGGCGGCAGCGTCGGCGAGCAGTGCCCGGTAGTGGGTCACCGTGCGCTCGGCGGTTCGTTTCCAGCTCCAGTTTTCCACGACTCGATTGCGACCCCGTTCGCCGACGGCTGTTGCCTCTGCCGGATGATCGAACACGCGGTTGATGCCGGCCACCAGCGCGTCGGCGTCGCCGGGCGGCACCTGGTAGCAGGTGTCGCCGTCGACACCTGTGACCTCGGGGAGCGCGCCGCCGGTGGTGGCCACCAGCGGGCAGGCGGCCGCCATGGCCTCGATTGCAGGAAGCGAGAAGCCCTCGTACAGCGACGGGACGACCGCCACCGACGCCTCGGAGTACAACTCGACGATGCGTTCGTCGCTGACACCGCTGACGAAGGTGACACAGTCGCGCAGGCCCAGGCGGTCCAGCGTGGAGTGGGTGCGACTGCCGTCCTTGAGTGACCCGATGATGGTGAGGGTCACGTCGGGGCGCTCGGCCCGAAGTTTGGCCACCGCCTCCAGCAGGAACCGCTGGCCCTTCATGGGCACGTCGGCCGAGGCGGTCGAGATGATGCGACGCGGTACCCGCTCCACGCCGGTGAGCGGGCGAAACAGGTTGGGATCGACTCCCACCGGCACGATGTGAAGCCGATCGGGAGATACGTCGTGATCGGCGAGGATGTCGGTGGCGGAGTTCTCCGACACGGTGATGATGCGGCTCAGGCGCTTGGCCACGCGGGTCTGCATGCGGGTAAAGCGATACCAGCGTCGCTTTCCCCAGCGGGCCTTCCAATCCTCGGCGTGTTCCATCTCCACCCTGCGGTCCACGGTGATGGGGTGATGGATCGTGCCCAAGACCGGCAACCCTTGGCGCTCGATGGCCAGCAGGCCGTAACCGAGGCTTTGGTTGTCGTGCACCAGGTCGAAGCGATCGTCGTGCTGGGCCAGCCAGCGGGCGGCGCGGATCGAGAACGCCAGCGGTTCGGGAAAGGTACCCGCCGAAAATGAGGTGACCTCGGCCCAGTCGGCGAAGTCCTTGAGTTCCCACAAACCGGGCATGCGCATGGGGAAGTGATCGTTGTAGATGTCGAGGCTGGGCAGCTTGATCAGCGGCACCCGCTCGTCCAGGGTGGGGTAGGGCTGACCCGACAGCACCTCGACGTGGTGTCCGAGGTCGGCGAGCGCCTTGGTGAGGTGCCGGGTGTACACGCCCTGACCACCCACGTGTGGCTTACCCCGGTAGGTGAGGTAGGCGATGGACAGCGGATCGCCGGGACCGGGGAGTGTGCGCATGGCCGACTAGCTTCCCCGCAGCGTTGGCGGATGGTCAATCTCAACCAGGCGTGCGGTGGCGCTTGGGCGCAGCGGAGACTGATCGTTGAGCTGCAACTGCGGGTCAGCCCGCTGACGGGGCGGCGGCGTCAACCATGCCGTCGTCGGCTCCGGTCACGCCAGGATCCGCCTGCTCGTCGGTCGCCGGTTCGCCGCCACCCTGCGACAACAACACAGCCGCCACGACATACAGCAGCAGACCGATGACCACCGTGCGGTTGAAGCCGAAGCTCATCGACAGGATGGTGCCGGTGGACGAGCCGAGCACCGAGAAGAACCCGTTGACCGCCCAGCACCAGGCCACCAGCCGACCATCGTCGTCCGGGTCCTGGGATTCGGCGGTCAGGTTTGCCCGGTCGATCCCCGTGGGCAGGAACATGCCCAACAGCACACCGATGGGGAACAACATGGCAAACACCAACACGATGCGGGCGCCTTGGGGCCACGCCAAGGCCACGTTGGTGATCGGTCGGCTGATGACGAGGTACAGCAGGGTGACCGCCCACAACGCCACCGTGGTGGCGGTGAGACGCACGCGAACATTCGCGCCGAACCTGTCCGAGTAGCGGGCGCCCACCGCGGTCGCCAGCAACAGCGTGAACAGTGAAACCGAGAGTGACAGGGTGGGGAAGCCCAGTAGCAGCGAGAACCGCTGGATCATCGCCACCTCGACGAAGATGAACCCCAGCCCGATCGACGCGAAGTACAGAAACAGGCGTGCCTTGCCCCGAACTTTGACGGTTGACTTTCGGCGGGCCAAACCGAAGGGCAGCCACAGGAAGAGCGCTGCGGTGATCGTGGCGATCAGCACCAGCATCAACAACAACCGTTCACCGATTGCGATCTCAGAGTCGCTGTAGTTGCGGGAGAACATGGCGTCGACGTTGCTGAACGGCGTGAAGTGCCAGAAGAAGGGGCCGTTGTCGTTGATCGCAGAGATGTCGTAGGGGTAGTCGGCCACCAGCCTGGTGACGGTTACGTCGTCGCCGGAGATGATCTGAGCAGTGATGCCCTCGCCGGTGCCGTCCACCCCGGGCAGATGCACCACCCGGCCGTCAGGAATTTCTTCGACCACCTTGGTGACCCGTTCCATGGCGACGGGCTCCGGCGGATTCTTAAACAGCAGGATGGTGGAGATCTTGGCGATCGAGGCTTCCACGCCTTCCACGGTGAGCCCGGTGTGGTTGGCGAAGTCGCCCTGTTTGCCACCCATCTCCTCGTTGAGCGCCGAGCGGGCCGTTGCCAGGTACCGGGCCGTGCGGTTGGGCGCCGACTCGAATTGGAAGTCGCCGAACTGCGACACGATCATGCCCCGGTCGGTGAGGTGGCTGTAGGCGGTGGTCAACATCTCCTCGGTGTAGAGGTAGCTCTCGGAGAGCACGAACGCCCCCGAGGTGGCGGCGTTGGACGCGGCGTAGCTGTCGGGGGCGACGAACCAGATCAGGTCGTAGTTTTTGTCGCTGCGGGCCAGGAAGGTGCGCCCGTCACCCTGCACATAGTTGACGCCGGGCTGCTCGGTGATGTTGCCGGTGAATTCCGCGAACTCGTTGCGCAGCAGGCTGGCGGTCACCGGGTTCAGTTCGACCGCGTCGATGTTCTTTGCCCCGTAGGTACGGGCGGCCATGATCTCGTTGCCACCCGCGGCGCCGATGATCAGCATGTTCTCGGGTGGCTCGTCCAACGCTGCGAACGGGATCTGGCGGCTGTCAATGTCGAAGCGGGCCGTCGTTTTGCGGGTGCCGTCGTAGCGCCAGATCGATGATCCCCACAGCCCGTCGTGGTTCAGAGTGATCAGGTCCTTGGTGGTCTGGGTGGCGTCCACCCGAAACACGGCGCCCCAGTCGCCCGCCAGCACCTCCTGATCGACGCGCAGCGTCTTGGTGGCGTCGGTGCGGATCGGGATGGAGACGGCAAGCAGCATCGCCGCCAAAGCGACCGCTCCCATCCCCCCTGCGAAGGCCAGATGGCGCCCCGACCTGACGGCCAGCCACACGCCGAGGGCCACCAGTGCAAGGTTGGATGCCACGATCATGTTCGGAGGGCCGATCCAAGCCTGGAGCGGGACGGCGGTGAGGCAACCCAAGGCAGCGCCGGTGAGGTCCCAAAAGTAGAGTCGCCGAACTTCGTGCGCCTCGGCGACGATCAGCTTGGCCAACACCAGGCCGATGGCGAAAAACACCATGGTGAGCGCGATCGACATCACCAGCAGCTTCAAGAACTGCGGGCCGGCGATGCCGACCGCGGAGGCCCAGATCTTCTGCGTGTCCAATTGCAGGCGGGCCACCACCGCATAGGAGACCAGCCCAACCACACCGGCCACCGGTGCCAACCGGGCCACCAACGACACGGTGTCGGCCCGACGCAGCCTGGGTGAGAGGGACACGATGGCGCTGGCGGCGCCCAGGCCCAACAGCGCCAGCCCGATCACGAAGTAGGTGTAGTAATAGAACAGCTTGAACGAGATCACCCGCGTGTAGGCGATCTCGGTGGACAGGCCGACGAAGCCCACAACGAACGCTGCGGTCAGTCGTGCGGTCACGTCGCGGGCGGGCGCGGTCGATGGTGGGTGCGTCTCGGCTGCGTGGGAGTCGTTCATGACAGCGCAGGAGGCTATCGGAGGGCCGCCGGGCAGTACCTGCGCAGGGTGAATGCACCGACGATTCCGTGCTCCGGGTCGGGGTCACCGGGGTTGATGACCCGATGACACATCGAGGTCGGGGCCCGATGCTGGGGGCATGTTTACTTCGCAGCGCCCCCGTCCAGCGTGTGTTGGGCGGCAACCCGTTGATCTCCACCCCGACTGTTCCCGACCTCTCATCGGATGCGACGCGTTACTCGTCGGATTGTCGTGATCGCACTCTGGGGTCCCAAGGGCGGGCAGGGTGTCAGCGTCACGGTTGCGTCGTTGGCGTTGTCCCATGTGCGGAGGTCACAGGACAGCGTGGCCATCGTGGACCTGGCCGGCGACCAGCCGGCGCTCCTGGGGGCGACGGGAATCCAGTCGGTCGGTGTACTCGACTGGCTGGCGAGCGACGCGGCGGGCGGAGCGCTGGAACGCACGGCCCTGAACGTGGCGGAGCGGTTGACGGTGGTGCCACTCGGTGGGGGCGACGTGTCGGGGCGCGACACCGGTTCGGGTGGGTTGACCCCTGGTGGCCATGGGGCGGCCGGCCGGATCGACGCGCTGTGGCGGGCGGTCGATGGCCTGGCCGACGTCGTCCTGGTCGATGTTGGCGTTCCCTCCGCTCGTGACGGCATGGTCGAACCGGCCGCAACGGCCGGGGCCGACGATCTCCGACGAGCGGCGGTGCTGGCGGCCGCAAACAACGTGGTGGTGATCCGTGCCTGCTACCTGGCCCTGCGGCGATTCCGTGGTTTGAACCTGCGCTGCGACTCGGCGGTGTTGGTGCGCGAGCCTCAGCGCGCCCTCAGCCGGGGTGATGTTGCCGACACACTCGATGCGCCGGTGTCGGCCACGGTGGAACTCGACCCGGCGGTGGCGCGGTCGGTGGATTCCGGAATGTTGGTGTCACGTCTTCCTCGACGCCTGGACCGAACGATGGCGGCGCTGGCAGACCTCCTGCTCGTCGACGGTGTTCACGCCGCGGCCGCCAGCGAGCGGAAGTCGGCGGGCTGAGGTGGCACCCGACCTGCGCGCTCGACAAGTCGGCCCCCCGAAGGGGACCGGGCCTTCGTTCGGCACGGGAGGGCCTGCCGAAGCGGTCTCCGGTTCGGAGATCGCCTCCCTGGCCAGGCGGGTGCGGGCGGTGCTGGAACGCCGTGAGCCCAGCGGGGAGTGGCCGGTTTCGGCGGTTGCGGCGGTGCTGGCGGAGTTCGACCCGCTCCAGCAGACGTCGCGGCACCTACAGGTGGCGGAGGAGGTTCGGGCGGAGCTGGTTGGGCTTGGTCCGGTGGCGGCCCTCCTGGCTCTTCCCGGGGTGACCGACGTTTTGGTCAACGGTCCGGGTCCGGTGTGGATCGAACGCTCCGGCCGCGTTGAGGCCACAGGGGTGACCTTGAGCGAGGCCGATGTGTACCGGTTGGTGGAACGCACGCTGGGGCCGCTTGGCAAGCGCGTCGACCCCGCTTCGCCGGTCGCCGACGCGGCGATGGCCGACGGTACCCGGGTGGCGGTGGTGGTGCCGCCGGTGGCCCTCGGTGGCCCGGTGCTGGCCTACCGGCGCTTCGAGGTGCGAGCGGTGCCGCTGGATGCGCTGGCAGGTCCCGCCCAGGTCGATGCGTTGATGGGGATCCTGAAGGCTCGCAACAACGTGATCGTGTTTGGGGGCACCGGAGCCGGAAAAACCACGCTGCTGGACGCGCTTTGCTCACAACTGCCCCCGCACGAGCGTCTGGTGGTGGTTGAGGACACGGCCGAGCTGATGCCCCCGGGGCGGCATCTGGTGCGTCTGGAAGCTCGCCGTGCCAATGCCGAAGGTGCAGGTTCGGTCGATCTGGGCGACCTGGTTCGTGCGGCGCTTCGGCTGCGACCCGACCGGCTGATCGTCGGGGAGGTGCGTGGGGGCGAGGCCGCCGATCTGGTCAGTGCGCTGTCAACCGGTCACGACGGGGGCCTGTCCACCGTGCACGCAGGAAACCCCGCCGAGGCGATGGATCGCCTGGAGTCGCTCACCCTGCTCGGTGCCCCGGGCTTGGGCATCGCCGGCATTCGCCGTCGGTTGCATGCTGCCGTGGACGTGTTGGTTGGGGTTGAACGTCGAGGCGACGGGTCCCGCGGTGTTGTCGGTGTGTGGAGCCTGGAAGGAACGGCCGAATCGCCCACTTTTGTGCCGCTGGCGGGTTCGGCCCCGGTGCCGCTGCCTGGCGAAAGTCGACGAGGTGTGGGTCGTGGGTGATCTGTTCGTTTCCGCAATCGCCGGCTCGGCAGCCGCAGCGGCTTGGCTGATCCCGACGCTTGGCCCGGTCGCACGACGTTCGGTGGAGTCGCCCACAATCCCGTCCACCACCCCGACCACGACCCCGTCGGACCGCAAGCCTCGGCATCCCGGGTCGGGGGAGGGGGCGGCGGTCGGGGCCCTGGCCGAGGCCTTGGCTGCGCGCGTTCGGTCCGGGGCATCGTTGCCCGAGGCGCTCGGCCAGGCGGACGCACCGGAGCCGCTCGGTGAAGACGTGCGGGTGCTGGCGCTTGAGTTGCGGCGGGGTGTGCCGTTGGACGATGCGCTCCGAGGGCTGGCCGAGGGCGCACCACTTGAGCGGCGCCTGCTGGTGGCGGCACTGCGGCTGGCGGCCCGGCACGGCGGCCGCACCGCCGATGCGCTGGACGGGGTGGCCAACACGCTTCGCGACCGGAGGGCCGTCGCTGCCGAGCTGGCTGCTCAGACCTCTCAAGCCCGTTTGTCGGCCTGGGTGCTCGTGGCGCTGCCGCCGCTGTTTCTGGTGCTTGGTTCGGTGGTCGACCCGAGGCTGATCGGGGCGGTGGCCACCCCCGCCGGCGTCGTGGTGCTTGCCGTGGCGGTCGCGCTGGAGGTGGTTGGTTTCGTGTGGAGCCGTCGCATCCTCGCCTCCGGGGTGGGCGGTGACACGTGAGCGCCGTCACCACGATCGCCGTGGGGTGGTTGGGCTGGGCCGCGTGGACGTCGACCTCCATGAACGCCGCCGCTTCGTCGACCAACTCGGCCAGACACCTCGGTTGGGCTGAGGGCGCCCCCGGCCTCCCCGGGGTGATCGAGGGTGAGCAGCAATCGCGGGAGCCCGCCGGGGGCCTCGATCGCCGCTCCCGCATTGCGCTGGTGCTCGGCGGCGTGGCCCTGTTGGTTCACCCCGTCCTGGCGTTGGTGGTCGTCGCCTGGTGGGGAAAGGGGCGGCTGGCCCGACGCCGAGTGAGGCTGGCCCACGTAGCGGCACGGCGGGCTGCCGTCCCCGAGATCGCTGATCTGTTTGTTGTGGCGTTGTCGGCGGGTCTGACCGTTCGGGGAGCCATCCTCGGCGTTGCGGAGGTTGTCTCGGGACCGTTGTCCGACGACCTTCGAATGGCAGGCCGGGGTCTGGCCCAGGGTGATTCGATCCGCCGAGTGCTCGATCAATGGAGCGAATCGGAGCATCCCCTGGAACCGATCGGTGCGGCGCTGGCGGCCGCTGACCGATCCGGCTCGGCGGCGACACCGCTGCTGGCCCGCTGCGCCGATCAGCAACGTGAGTTGGCCCGGCGCCGGGCGGAGGCGCTGGTGCGACGGTTGCCGGTTCGGCTGCTCGGCCCGTTGGTGCTGTGCATCCTTCCGGCACTGATGGCGGCCACCTTTGGACCGTTGGCGATCGTCTCGTTTCGCCAATTGGGCGATGCGGTGCCGTAACCGCAACGTCTCGGGCGCAACCCGCCACAGCCCTACCAACGCAATTCCACCCGATTCATCCAACCCAACCCAACCAGGAGCATCACATGTCAGCGATCAAGCACGTCCCACTCAGCATCATTCACCAACTCACGACCCAACGTGAGGTGCCCGGTTACCGGCCGACCGGCCAACCTCCCCGGACCGTTCGCCGCTTGGACCGGGGTCAGAGCACGGTGGAGTACGCCCTTCTGGTGGTGGGCATTGCCACCCTCGCGCTGCTGGTACTGGCATGGGCGAGCTCGACCGATGTGGTTGGGGCACTGTTCGACCGTGTGTTTCGGTGGGTCACGGGAAGGGTGGGGTGATCGGCCCGTCCCGACGGTGCCGCGGGCAGTCCACCGTTGAGCTGGCGGCGGTCTTGCCGGTACTGGTCATTCTGACCCTGTTGGTCATTCAGGCGGCGTTGGTGGGCCGGGACCGAATCGTCCTGACCCACCGCTGTCGTGCCGCAGCGCGCGCTGCGATGGTGACGCCAACCAACGCAGCGGCGACCGATGCCGGAAAGGGTGCAGCGTCGGAGGGGTCCGGTTTCGTCGCTCACCTGGAGGGCAGGATCGCCGTCGGAGAGCTGGTGACCGTGGGTTGCCGGCAACGGCTGGTGACCGGGCTGCCGTTGGTCGGACCGATGCTCGGTGACCCTGAGGTCACCGAGCGGTTTGTTGTCCGAATCGAATCGGTCGGCGACTGAGACGAACCGCTCGCGCTGGTGGCTCGCTGTCGTCAGACCCGATGCATGAGTCTTAGGACCGGAAGTTGGCCAGGTCGGCCTGGATCTCCTCGGGTTCAACCTGTGGCTCGTAGCGCTTCAGTGGCGTGCCGTCGCCGCCGACCAGGAACTTGGTGAAGTTCCAGGCGATGTCGCCGTTGCCGTCGGCTTTGGGCAACGCCTCGCGCAGCATCCGGTAGAGGGGGTTGGCGTCGTCGCCGTTGACGTCCACCTTGGCCATGAGCTGGAACGGCTCGCCATAGTTTTCCCGCACGAAGGACAGGATCTCCTCCTCGGTGCCGGGCTCCTGGGCGCCAAACTGGTTGCAGGGCACGCCCAGCACCACCAGGTCGTCGTTGGTCTCATCGAGGGCACGCAGACCTGCGTACTGTCCGGTGAGGCCTCAATAGCTGGCGACGTTGACCACCAGCACCAATTTGCCGGCGTAGGTGGAAAACGAAATCTGCTCGCCGGTGATCGACGTCATCTCCAGGTCGTGGAACGTGCTCATGGCTGCCCTTCTGAGGGGTGGGTGGTTGGATGCGACCCTACCGGCGGAGTGGTGCCATGTCGTGTGACTCGGGAGTGCGACCTTGCGTCGTGGTGTCCGCTCGACGGCCCAACAGGCCGTCGAGCACCACCAGTGCCCCCGCCTTGTCCAGGGGCTCGTTGAGGTTGCCGCACTTTGGGGACTGCACGCAGGAGGGACAACCGCCGACGCACGGGCACTCGTCGATGGCGTCGCGGGTGGCGGCCAGGTGGCGCTCCGCGATCCGTTCGGCGAGCTCGGCGATGCCGGCGCCGCCGGGGTAGCCGTCGTGGATCAATACGGTGGGCCCTCCGGTGTCGGGATGGCAGGCGGTGGACAGCCCGCCCACGTCCCACCGGTCGCACAGGCCGAACAATCCCAGCATGCCGATGGCTCCATGTTCGGCTGCGTGGAGCGCGCCCGGCAGCACGTCCGGGTCGAGCAGCCGGGTGGGGACAGCACCGTCTGAGGTTGCAGGGCCGCCCCAGATCGCCGGTTCATCCCAGGTGAATACCACAGCTCGGGTTTCCAGCTCCTGGGGCGGCAGCTCCAACCGGGTCGTGCCGAGGTTCTCGTGGCTGCCCACCGCACGTCGCTGGTAGCCGGTGACCCTGCTCGTCACCAGCACGGGTGCCACCCTCACCCGCCCCGGCATGCCCGATGCGTCTCGGGAACGGCCCGAGTACTCCAGTGGCCGACCGTCGGGCAGTTCCAAGATGCGCACGTCGGAGTCGGTGCGGGCCAGCGTGTAGGTGTCACCCCGATCGGGCTCCACCTCGGCCACGCGGGCATCGAGGTCCAGGCGGTTCACCCTCCAGGCGCGGCCCCGGTGCAGGTAGATGGCACCCTCGTGCACCGTTTCGGGCGCCCGCCCGGAGCCGACGGTGCCGACCAACTCGTCGCCGTGGCGGATCTCCACCTCGGCGGCATCGGTGGACCTCAGGCCGATCAGCGAGAACGGCCAGCGGGTGCCGGCCCACGTGGCCACCACCTCACGCCCCGCGCCCCGCCCCCGGTGCCTCACGCTCAGCGCCCCGCTTCGGGCCAAGGTGGTGACGGCCTCGTCCAACTCGCCGGGCCAATAGCGGTCGTCGTCGTGTCTCAGCGGGTACTCGTGAGCGGCACACAGCAGGTGCGGGTGGAGGACGTAGGGGTTGTAGGGGTTGATCACGGCTGGTTCGGGCACCCGGGTGAGCAGGTCGCCGGGGTGTCTGGCCATCCACTGGTCCAGCTGATCCTCGCCGCAGACCAGCACTGCGATTGACGGGCTTGTGCCACGGCCGGCTCGGCCGATCTGTTGATGAAACGATGCAACCGTGCCGGGAAAGCCACCGCACACCACCGCATCCAGCGAGCCTACGTCGATGCCCAACTCCAGGGCCGAGGTGGCCACGACGCCCCGCAGGGTTCCGGCAAACAGCTCGGCCTCGATCTCGCGGCGTTCCTTGACGAGGTACCCGGCCCGGTAGGGGTGCACCAGGTCGCCGACGGCAGCGTCGAGCAACTGGCGCATGCGTGCCCATGCAAGCTCGACACCCTTGCGTGAGCGGGTGAACGCCAACGTTCGGTGGCCTCCCTCGATGAGTGCGGCCGCCAGGGTGGCTGTGGCTTCGGTCAACGATTGCGGTGCCAGGCCGGTTTCACCGCCGGTTGTTGCCCCGGGGTTCCACACCACCACGGTGCGCATGCCCGTGGGCGAGGTGTCGTCGTCCACGACGTCCACCGGGTCGCCGATCAATGCCTCGGCCAACTCGCCGGGTCGGCCGATCGTCGCCGAGGTGAAAATGAAGGTGGGATCCGCTCCGTACAACGCGGCCACCCGTCGAAGGCGCCGCAGCACGTTGGCGCTGTGACCCCCGAACATGCCCCGAAGCAGGTGCAACTCGTCCACGACCACGTAGCGCAGGTTGCGAAAGAGGCGGGCCCATCGACGGTGATGGGCCAGCAGCCCATGGTGCAACATCTCGGGATTGGTCAGTACCACCCGGGCCGAGTTGCGGGCCCAGGTTCGTTCCTCGGGTCCGGCATCCCCATCCACCGTGGCGGCGAGCAACTCGGTGATCCCCAAGCCGCCGAGAGACCGCAGCTGGTCCTGGGCAAGTGCCTTGGTGGGGTAGATGAGCAGGGCCGTGGCGCCACTGCCGGGCGCCGAGACCGCCTCGGCGATCGGGACCTGAAAGCACCTGGACTTGCCCGAGGCGGTGCCGGTGGCGATCACGGTGTGGCGACCGGCACGGATCAGGTCGATCGCTGCGGCCTGGTGCGCCCACAGCGGGAGGTCGATCAGGCCCGAGAGTCGGTCCGGCAAGGGTGTCGCCAGGGTCGAGTGCCGGCCCGGGCGTGCGGGCACCGACAGCACACCGGCCAACCTGGGGTCGCCGTTCAGGTGGGCCAACGCCGCGGGGAGCGGGGTGCCCGGGTTGACGGTTGTGGGTGAAACCGCTGCGGTCGGGGGCGAAGTGCGGACGGCCATCGGGTCTCCAAGATACGGGCCGCCTGTGACATCGTCCCGGGCACCCGGTGGACCTGGTGGGCAAATCGGCCCGGGGTGATCGGCGTCGGGGCGGATTGGGCCTAGATTGGCAGACAGAGAAAGGGATCGTGTGAAGTCCGGCAATGAGGCTCAACAGTCCGCAGTGGACGGTGTGTCCGGCCCGACGCGCCGCGACTCCGACCTCGACGATGTCGGCGGTCTGCCGGCGCCCGAGCCGGTGGAGGTGGAGTTCGAGTTTCCCGCCGAGTTGGCCAGCCTGGCCATGGTGCGCCGGCGGGTGGAGCAGGTCGCCCGGGTGGCGGCCAAGTTGGGCCCCGGCGACCTGGACAAGCTGCGGCTGGTGCTGACCGAAGTGGTGGCCAACGCCGTATCGGCCCATGCCGAACGCAGGTCCCCGGACGACCTCCGGCTGCGATGTTGTCTCAGCGCAGACCGTCTCGAGGTGTCCATTCTCGATCAGGGCGGTGGGTTTCTGGCCGCCACCGGCTCTCATCCCGTCATCGACACGTCGCTGCCGGATGTGAGCACTCCTGAGGGGCAACAACGCGAGGGCGGCTTCGGGTTGGGCTTGATCGGTGCCTTCGCCGATGAGGCCGAGTTTCAGCCGGTGGACGGGGGCACCTCGGTTCGCTTCGTCATCTACCCCAGCGGTGGTGTTCCCAACGACGCGATCTCACCTCCGCCGTAATCATCGCCTCCCGTTGGTGGACCTCAAAGCGCTGACACGATCCTGGGGGATTCACTACTTCACGTGGAACGGCTCGTGAGTGCGTATGTGCGAGTTCGCCGCGTCGTCGGGCCCGGCTAAACTCCTAAGCCTGCTCGGGGTCATCCCGAGGCTCTTGGCAGGTTGTCCGCCGGGCTCGCGGTGGGTGTCGATGCATGGAGGCCCCCGCTGACCATTCTGCTCCTCCTGCACCTGTGCTTTGGCGTGGCCCTGCTCTGCGTTGGACGCTCCGGTGACCGTCGGCTGTTTGCCGTGGCGGCGATTCCTCCTGCGGTGACGTTGGTGTGGGCGCTTGTGTCCGCCGGCGGCATTCTCGACGGGTCGGCGGTGACCGAGTCGATCCCGTGGGTCCGAGGGCTTGACCTGAGCCTGGACGTGCGGGTCGATGCGTTTTCGCTGGTGATGGTGTTGCTCGTCGCCGGCATCGGCCTGGGGATCCAGGCCTACGCCGGGCGATACTTCAACCGGGACACCCCAGACCTGGGTCGTCTCGCAGGTCTGCTGACCTTGTTTGCCGGAGCGATGTTGGGGCTGGTGACCGCCAACCACCTGATGTGGCTCTACGTGTGCTGGGAGCTGACGTCGATCACGTCGTACCTCCTCATCGGGTGGGCAGATCGCGATCCCAACGCTCGGTCCTCGGCGTTGCAGGCGCTGCTGACGACCGGCGCGGGCGGCCTGGTGATGTTGGTGGGTCTCATCCTCGTGGGGCAGGCGGCCGGAACGTATGAGTTGTCGGCCATCGTGGCCTCGCCGCCGTCGGGTACCACGGTCACCGTGGGGCTTGGGTGCATCTTGGTCGGGGCCTTCACCAAGTCGGCGCAGTTCCCGTTCTCGTCGTGGCTCCCCGGCGCCATGGTGGCGCCCACGCCGATCTCCGCCTACCTGCACTCGGCAACGATGGTGAAGGCGGGCGTGTACCTGGTGGCGCGGTTTGCCCCGCCGTTTGCCGACGTCGGGTTCTGGCGGCCGACGGTGCTCACCATCGCCCTGATCACCATGATCACCGGCGGCGCCAGGGCGCTCCAGCAGACCGACCTCAAGCGCCTGTTGGCTTTTGGCACCGTCAGCCAGCTCGGGTTTCTGATGGTGCTTTTCGGGGCGGGCCGGCCGGATGCCACCCTGGCCGGGGTGGTGCTCATCATCGCCCACGCACTGTTCAAGGCGCCGCTGTTCATGGTGGTTGGCGTCATCGACCACCAGGCTCACACCCGTGATGTTCGGTCGTTGGGCGTGTGGGGTCCAGGATGGGCCGGACCCAAGTGGGTGGCGGTTGCGTCAGGCCTGTCGATGGCCGGCATCCCGTTTCTTTTTGGGTTTATTGCGAAGGAGGCCGCGTACGAGGCGTTCTCCCATCACGCCGGCACGGGCGAGTGGTTGGTGCTCGTCGGCATCGTTGCAGGATCGGTGTTGACCTTCGCCTACACGGGGCGGTTCCTGCTTGGTGCCTTCACCGATCGTTCGGTGCCCGAGTGCGTCAGGTCCTCGGCACCGGTGAAGTTGACGGGCGAGGCACCCGAGCAGGCTGCGGGCGTCGCAGCCAACGCATCGTCATCGGCGTCGGCGTTGGCATCAACGTCGGCCAAGGCTCCTGCCTTCGGCTTTTGGGCACCCGCTGGGGTGCTTGCGGGCTTCACAGTGGTGTTGGGGGTCGTGCCGGGGTTGGCGTCGCGTCTCGTGTATGGCGCGGCAGCGTCCCTGGACTCCTCGGTCGAGGCCACCGGCCACCTCGCGCTGTGGCACGGCTTCTCCATCCCGCTGCTGCTGAGTGCCGTCACCGTTGGGCTCGGTTGCATCATGGTGCTGGGGGCGCGCCGGGTGGCCGCCGCCCAGGCGGCGGTTCCCTCGCTGGCGCTCGGCGACTCGGCCTACCTCGGGTTGTTGCGACTGTTGAACCTGACCGCAGACCGGGTCACCGGTGTGGTTCAGTCGGGATCACTGCCCACCTACGTCGGCGTGGTGCTCGTCACGGTGGTGACCGTGCCAGGCGTGGGGCTCATCGGGGAGCTCCAGGGCCAGGCCCTCCCGCGGTTTGCCGACAGCCCTGGCGAGGTGGCGGTGACCGCGCTCATCATCGTGGCGGCCGCGGCGGCCGCCACGATCCGGCGCCGCCTGTCGGCCGTGCTTTGCCTGGGTGCGGTCGGCTACGGCATGTCGCTTCTGTATGTGCTGAGGGGCGCACCAGACCTGGCACTCACCCAGTTGGGCATCGAGACGCTGGGTGCGGTGCTGTTCGTGTTGGTGCTCCGAGTCTTGCCGAATGAATTTCGCGAGCGGGCCACGCCGTTGGGGCGGATGGTGCGGCTGGCAATCTCGGGTGCCGTTGGCCTGTTCGTCTTCGTGTTCGCATTGGTGGCGTCCGGCGCACGTACCGCCCGCCCCGTCTCTGATGAGTTCCTGGCCCGGTCGGTTTCCGAGGGCGGCGGATCCAACGTGGTCAACGTCATCCTGGTGGACTTCCGTGGCTTCGACACGTTGGGCGAGATCACCGTGCTCACCGTGGCGGCGCTTGGCCTGGTGGCGCTGGGGCGTGCCGGTGCTCGAGGCTTGACCATCGGCACCCCGGCAGAGGACGCACGGGTGGTTCCTGGCCTGAAGGCCTACCTGGAGCCCCGAAATCGTGGGCGCTCTCGGGCCGGTGGCGGTGCTCAGGGCAACAGGGAGTCTTCGACGCGGTCACCCACCGGCTCCGACACCGATGCGCAGCCTGATCCCTCTGAGGACGACCCCGACCTTGGCGGACCCCACGCTGGGATTGACGCCGGCGGTTCGCCGTGAGGCGCTCGATGGTGTTGGAGTCGCTGGTTCGGGTGGTGTTTCCCTCGGCGATGGTGCTGGCGCTGTATCTCCTTTTCGCGGGCCACAACCAGCCTGGCGGTGGCTTTGTCGGTGGCCTCGTGGCGGGTGCCGCATTTGCGCTCCGGTACGCGGCCGGGGGTCTCGACGAGGTTCGCCGGGTCGGTCGCGTACCCGGCCGGTACTTCGTCGGTGCCGGGCTGTTTCTGGCCGTGGTGACGTCGATGGCACCGCTGCTGTTCGGCGGTGACTTGCTGCAGAGCGGCAAGATCAAGCTGCATCCGCCGTTGCTGGGCGACATCAAGTTGAACTCGGTGCTGGCCTTCGACATCGGGGTGTTCGGGGTGGTTGTCGGCCTCGTGTTGATGATGCTCTCCGCCTTTGGTGAGGCGGCTGTTTCCGAGGACGACCCAGCCGCAGCGGCACCGACGGCCACCGACTCCGGGGCGGGCGCGTCGTGAGCTTCACACTGGCGTTGGGGGCCGCACTGCTGTTTGGTATGGGCACCTGGCTGTTGTTGCAGCGACGTCTGAGCCGCATCATCATCGGTCTCGGGCTGATCAGCCACGGGGCCAACCTGCTGTTGGTGGTTTCCGGGCGGGGTGGGCTTCCGGCCTTCGTCAACGGGGCACCCTCCGACCCCGACCGCTACATCGACCCCCTGCCGCAGGCCATGTTGCTCACCGCCATCGTCATCAGCTTCGGCGTCACAGCGTTTCTTTTGGCGATGGCCTGGCGAAGTTTCGTCTTGACCGGCGACGACCTGGTGGAGGACGACCGCGAGGACCGGCGTATCGCCCGGGAGGATCGGGCGGCCGCAGCGGCGTCGGACGAGGAGGTGGCCGATACCGAACTGGGTGAGGTGGCCCGTCGAGCCGCCGAGCAGGGCACCGATCCCGAGGTCGTCACCGACCACGCCTTTCTGGAGGGTTCCAGCCGGTGGGTCGCCGAGCCGACCGAGCCCGACGACGGGGGAGGTGGGCAATGAACGCCGTGCTTCCGCTGCCGGTCGTCTTGCCGCTGCTCGGCGCCGCACTGTCGATCATGGCATTCAAGTCGCGACGAACCCAGCGTCTGATCAGCCTGGCGGTGCTGTCCGCCACGACCGTGATCAGCGTCGTGTTGCTGATTCAAGCCGACCGCTTTGGCCCTGTGGTCGCACAGATGGGTGGCTGGCCGGCGCCGTTCGGTATCACGCTGATCGCCGACCGCCTGGCGGGCATCATGTTGGCGGTTGCGTCGGTGATGTTGGTTTCGGTGTTGGTCTATGCAATTGGCCAGCCGGGCGCCGAGCGCAACCACGGTGCCTTTCATCCGGTGTACCTGGTGCTGTCGGCGGGGGTCATGGCGGCGTTTCTCACCGGTGACCTGTTCAACCTTTTTGTGGCATTCGAGATGATGCTGACCGCCAGTTATGTGTTGCTCACGCTGGGTGGTGGTCGCGAACAGATCCGTTCGGGCATGACCTATGTGGTCATCAGCCTGGTGGCATCCGCGCTGTTCCTCACCTCGCTGGCGCTGATTTATGCAGCGACCGGCACGGTCAACATGGCACAGCTTGCGGTGCGCATGGCCGAGCTTCCCGATGGTGTGCGGTTGGCGTTCGGGCTGCTGTTGCTGGTGGTTTTTGGAATCAAAGCGGCGCTGTTCCCGTTGTTTTCGTGGCTTCCCGACAGCTATCCCACCGCTCCGTCACCGATCACCGCGGTGTTCGCCGGGCTGCTCACCAAGGTGGGGGTGTACGCCATCATCCGCACCCAGACGCTGTTCCTCGATTCGAGTTCCCGGCCGGGCACGTTGATCCTGGTGGTTGCCTCGATCACCATGGTGGTCGGCGTGCTGGGGGCGATCGCACAGGACGACATCCCCCGCATTCTCAGCTTCCACATCGTGTCCCAGATCGGCTACATGATCATGGGCCTGGGTTTGTTCACGGTGGCGGGCCTGGCCGGGGCGATTCTGTACATCATTCACCACATCATCGTGAAGACCACGCTGTTTCTCGTCGCCGGGCTGGCGGAGGTTCGGGCCGGTTCGGGGCGTCTGGCCGCCATCGGTGGGGTGGCCCGCGTGTACCCGGTGTTGGGAGTGCTGTTTCTGCTGCCTGCCCTCAGCCTGGCAGGCCTGCCACCGTTCTCTGGCTTCGTCGCCAAGTTTGCGCTGGTGGAGGCGGGGCTGAGTGTCGGCCAGTATGTCGTGGTGGCGATTTCGATCCTGGTGTCGCTACTCACGCTCTTCTCGATGACCAAGATCTGGGGAGGTGCATTTTGGGGCGAGCCGCAGTTCACCGAGGATGCGGCCGACCCGGAGGCGCCCCCCAAGGGCCTTCGGGTGATGTACCTGTCGGTCGGGTTTCTGGTGGCGGTGTCGTTGGCGGTCGCCCTGGCGGCCGGCCCGCTCTACAACCTCAGCGACCGGACGGCCAACGAACTGTTGCACCCGGACCGGTACGTGGTGGAGGTGCTCGGGTGATGGGGCGGAGTGGTGGCAAACGCCCGGGCCGGGGTGGCTCGATGCTGTTGTTCGCCTGGCTCGTGGTGATGTGGACCGCCTTGTGGGGCGTGCCGACCCTGGCCAACCTGCTGGGTGGGGCGGTGGTGGCGTCGGTGGTGCTGTGGGTGTTTCCACGCGGTGATGACGCGGACGCGATGGTGACGTTCCGTCCAGTTCATGCAGCGGTCTTTCTTGTGTGGTTTCTTGGTCAATTGGTGTCGTCCAGCCTGCGGGTGGCCTGGCTGATCGTGAAGCCATCGGGGCCCGACGAGATGGAGCCGGGCATCGTTGCCACGCCGATCCGCGGCATCTCCGACCAGATCACTTCGATGGTGGCCAACGCCATCACCCTCACCCCCGGCACGTTGACCGTCGAGGTCTCCCGTGAGCCCTCGGTGATCTATGTGCACTGCATCGAGTCGCAGGCGCCCGACGACATTCGTGAGCAGGTGTTGGACCTGGAGCATCGCATGGTGGAGGCGTTCGGTTCGGCCGGCGCCCGGAGCGCATGGGCTCATGGGTCGATCCCGCCGCTGGGGGAGGTGCGCCGATGATCTACAACGTTGCGTTGGCGGTCCTGGCGCTGGCGGCTGCAGCGTTTTTGGTTCGGTTGGTGCGCGGCCCGCGCCTGGCCGATCGGGTGGTTGCGCTCGACGGCGTACTCACCACCGTGGCGCTGACGATCATTGCCAACAGCGCTCGCACCGACTCCACCAAGTATCTGGTGGTTGCGGTGGTGGTCGCGCTGGTGGCCTTCGTGGGCACGGTGATTTACGCCCGGTTTATTGAAACCACGTCGGGCTGAGAGGTCTCTCCATCATGGATGTAGCTGCTTCACTTTTGATACTCGCCGGAGCGATACTCACCCTGATCGCCGGGGTGGGACAGCTGCGTTCCGAGGACCTGTTCGTGCGCATGCACGCCGCAACCAAACCGGCGACCTTGGGTTGGACGCTGGTGGTTGCCGGTGCGGTGCTGGCCATCCCGTCCTGGTCGGGGGTGACCAAGCTGGTGCTGGCGCTGGGCCTGCAGTTTTTGACCGCACCGGTGGCCGGTCATCTGGTGGGGCGTGCCGCCTACCGGGTGCGGGCCGCTCGGCCCGACCGCAACCGCACCGAGCACCTGGTCATCGACGAACTGGGCGAGCAGTTGCCGCCCGACGAACTCTCCTGATCGGTCGCGCCAATCCCTCAAGCCGCAGCGGGGCGGCGCAGAGCGAGCTTCGGCGCGGCCTTTCAAACCCGGTTCGGGACGCGCCGCCGCCGGCGTCGCCTAGGTTCGCCACCACGCGCTCGTCACACCCACCGCGTGTCGAAAGGACCGATCATGCCCGCACCAGGAATGCACTCCGGCGTCGCCACCGACGAGGCCCTCAACCTGTCGATGTCCGCCTCCGCCGTGCCGCTGTTCGAGGCGGTGTGCGAGTTCATCGCCAACGAAGTGGACCCGATCACCGAGGAGTTCTACGCGTTGGGGGAGGGTCGCAGCGACCGCTGGAGTTTTGCCGATGGACAGTTGGAACTGTTGGACGGGGTGAAGGCCAAGGCCCGCGCCGCCGGACTCTGGAACTTTTTTCTGCCCGACGCTGACACCGGTGAGGGGCTGTCCAACCTGGACTACGCCTACATCGCCGCAGAGTTGGGCAAGAGCCCACTGGCGCCCGAATGCCTCAACTGCTCCGCACCCGACACCGGGAACATGGAAGTGCTGGAACGGGTTGGGACCGCCGAGCAGAAGGAGCGGTGGCTGAAGCCGTTGTTGGACGGTCGGATCCGGTCGGCGTTTGCCATGACCGAGCCGGACGTGGCCTCCAGCGACGCACGCAACGTGGCCACCAGCGCGGTGCTCGACGGAGACGAATGGCTGATCAACGGCGAAAAGTTCTACATCTCGGGTGCGGGCGATCCCCGCTGCGAGATCATGATCGTGATGGTCCGCACCAGCCCGGACGGGCCGCCGCACCAACAACAGAGTCAGATCCTGGTGCCCATGAACACCCCCGGCGTGGAAATCGTGGGGGCGATGCAGGTCTTTGGGCAAGACGATGCGCCCCACGGCCACATGCACCTGCGTTTCACCGACGTGCGGGTACCGGCATCCAACATGCTGCTGGGTGAGGGGCGTGGCTTCGAGATCAGCCAGCTTCGGCTTGGACCCGGGCGTATCCACCACTGCATGCGGTCGATCGGGGCGGCGGAGAAGGCCCTGGAGCTGATGGTGCGACGTGGGCTGAACCGGGAGGCGTTCGGCAGGCCGCTGGCCCGCCTGGGCAAGAACACCGAGGTCATTGCGAAGGCCCGAATCGAGATCGAGTCGATGCGCCTGATGGTGCTCCGAGCCGCCCGTGCCATGGACCTCACGGGGAACGCCGAGGCTCGTATCTGGGTCAGCGCGGTCAAGGCGATGGTGCCCGAGCGGGTCTGCGCCATCATCGACGAGGCCATCCAGGTTCATGGAGCTGCGGGGATTTCACAGTGGACCCCCCTGGCCGGTATGTACGCCGCGCAGCGCACGTTGCGGTTGGCTGACGGTCCGGATGAGGTGCATTGGCATGTAGTGGGTCGCGCCGAATTGACCCGCTATGAGAACGATCATTCCCCGGCGGTGCCCCCTGCCGGCGAGCGCGGCGGGGTCTTTTCCGGGCCCTGATCTGTTTGGATATCCGGTACCTCTGAGAGCCCCGGCAAGTGGTTGTCTCAACCGGGTGTGTTTGACGCACGGCGCCCGGCTGGTCTTGGCTAGGCGGCAATGTCCTCTCTCGTCATCGTCGAGTCACCCGCCAAGGCCCGCACCATCTCCAAGTTTCTTGGTGCGGGCTATGTGGTGGAATCCTCCATCGGCCACATCCGCGACCTCCCGCGCTCCGCGGCCGAGGTTCCGGCCGTCTACAAGGGGGAGCCCTGGGCCCGCTTGGGGGTGGACACCGCCAACGACTTCAAGCCGCTGTACGTGGTGGCCGGCGACAAGAAGTCCCAGGTGAAGCATCTGAAGGGGCTGCTGGCCGAGGCGGACGAGTTGTTCCTCGCAACGGATGAGGATCGCGAGGGTGAGGCAATTGCGTGGCACCTGCTGGAGGTGCTCAGCCCCAAGGTTCCGGTGCGCCGCATGGTGTTCCACGAGATCACGCCCGATGCCATCCAGGCGGCCATCGACAACCCGCGCGAGCTGGATCGTCGCATGGTCGATGCTCAGGAGGCCCGTCGAATCCTCGACCGCCTCTACGGCTACGAGGTGTCGCCGGTTCTGTGGAAGAAGGTGATGCCTCGGTTGTCGGCGGGTCGGGTGCAGTCGGTGGCCACCCGCATCGTGGTGGAACGCGAGCGGGCCCGCATGGCCTTTCAGGTTGCGTCCTATTGGGACCTCAAGGCCCAGGTTGCAACCACTCCAGGGGATGGTGCAGCGTCGACTGCGACACGGTTCGGCGCCCAGGTGATCGAACTGGACGGCGTGCGTCTGGCCACCAGCCGCGATTTCAATGCCGATGGCCAACTGACCCGTGAGGGTGCGCTGGTGTTGGACGAGCCCAAAGCCTCGGCGCTGGCGGCAGCGTTGGCCGACGCAGCGGCCACGGTCACCTCGGTGGAGGCCAAGCCCTACACCCGCCGTCCCTACCCGCCCTTCATGACCTCCACCCTGCAGCAGGAGGCGGGGCGCAAGCTGCGCTTCAGTTCGGCGCAGACCATGTCGGTGGCCCAGCGACTGTACGAAAACGGTTTCATCACCTACATGCGTACCGACTCGACCACGTTGTCGGAGTCGGCGCTCAAGGCAGCACGCAGCGAAATCTCGCAGCGCTACGGGGCGCCCTACCTGCCAAAGGAGCCGCGCACCTACAAGAAGAAGGTCAAGAACGCGCAAGAGGCGCACGAGGCCATCCGCCCCGCAGGCGACAGCTTTCGGGCGCCCGATGAGGTGCGCGATCAGCTGCGAAGCGACGAGTTTCGCCTGTACGAACTGATCTGGCGTCGCACCGTGGCCAGTCAGATGAATGACGCACGGGGCGAGTCGGTGCAGGTGCGCCTCTCGGCCCAGACCAACCCGACGGGCGGCGCCTCCGCACAGAGTGTCACGATGTCGGCCTCGGGGCGCACCATCCTGTTCCCGGGCTTCCTCGCGGCCTACGTGGAGGGCGAGGACGACGGCGCCGAAGCCGACGACGCCGAGTCGGTGCTGCCCGATGTGAGCGAGGGCCAGGCGATGGTGGTTGACGAGGCCGAGGCGAAGGGCCACGAGACCCAGCCGCCGTCACGTTTCACCGAGGCGTCGTTGGTGAAGCGCCTTGAGGAGCTGGGTGTGGGCCGTCCGTCCACGTACGCCTCGATCATCTCCACGATCCTCGACCGGGGGTACGTGTGGAAGAAGGGATCGGCCTTGATCCCCAGCTTCACGGCCTTCGCCGTGATCGGTTTGCTCGAGGGGCACTTCCCGGAGCTGGTCGACTACGCGTTTACCGCACGCATGGAGGACGACCTCGACGGTATTGCCGGCGGGTCGGAGGAGGCGATTCCATGGCTGAGCCGCTTCTACTTCGGTGCCAACGAGGGTGATGCCGGGCTGGCCCGCATGGTCTCGGAAAACCTGGGGGACATCGACGCACGGCAGGTCAACTCGATCCCGCTGGGTACCGACGACGAGGGACGCGAGGTGGTGGCCCGGGTTGGACGCTACGGCCCGTATCTGCAACGCGGCGATGACCGGGCGGGGGTGCCCGAAGACCTGGCGCCCGATGAGCTGACGTTGGAGAAGGCCACGGAACTGCTGGATGCGCCGTCGGGCGACCGGGAGTTGGGCACCCACCCGGACACCGGTTGGCCGGTGCAGGTGAAAGCGGGCCGGTATGGGCCGTACGTGTCGATGGCCGATCCCGACCAGCCCGATGACAAGCCTCGTTCCGCCTCGCTGTTCGCCACCATGGACGTGGCCACCGTCGGCTTGGACGAGGCGGTGCAGTTGTTGACGCTGCCTCGCGTGATCGGCGTCGATCCGGCCGACGGTGAGGAGATCGAGGCACTCAACGGTCGCTATGGGCCTTACATCAAGAAGGGCAAAGACAGCCGCAGCCTCGACTCGGAGGATCAGCTGTTCACCATGACCCTCGAGCAGGCACTCGCCAAGTTGGCCGAGCCCAAGCGTCGCAAGGGGCAAAGTGCGAAGCCACCGCTGAAGGACCTGGGCCCCGACCCCGACAATGCGGAGCGATCGATCCTCGTCAAGGACGGCCGCTTCGGCCCGTACGTGACCGACGGCGAGACCAACGCCAGCCTGCGTAAGGGCGACACGCCCGACGATCTGACCATGGAGCGGGCGCAAGAGCTGCTCGCCGACCGGCGGGCCAAGGGTCCGGCGAAGAAGAAGGCTCCGGCGAAGAAGAAGGCGCCGGCGAAGAAGAAGGCGCCGGCGAAGAAGAAGGCGCCGGCCAAGAAGAAGGCTCCGGCGAAGAAGAAGGCGCCGGCAAAGAAGAAGGCGCCCAAGTAGCCGCAGCATCGCCGAATCAGGAGCTTGTCCGCCCTACGATGTGCGCTGCGCTCCCGGCCGACCCGGTGAGGCGTCCCTCGACACCGTGATGAGAACCAGCTCACAGCCGATGGGGTCCGACGAGGCCCTGGCGTCGCCAATCGACGACCCGCCGATCGCCGGAACCTCCGTTGACGCCCCGGACGGGGTGGTCGCTTCAAGCGACTTCGTCGACGATGAGTTGGACCCCTCCACCGAGGGGCTTGGGTGGCGTCAACGGATCTTTGGCACCAGCGACTTCTTCTACCTGTGGGTGGTGCAGCTGATCTCTGCGCTGGGCGATTGGGTGGGGCTGTTCGCCATCACCGCGCTGGCCACCCAGATTTCCTCGCAGCCCGAGGCCGCAACCGCACTCGTGCTGACCGCCCGGGTGGCGCCTGGCCTGTTCCTGGCCCCGCTGGCCGGGGTGATGGTGGATCGCTTCGACCGCAAGAAGGTGATGATCGTCTCCGACCTGGCCAGGGCGGCGGTGTTCATGGCCCTCCCCTTTGTGCGCACCGTTCCCGGACTGGTTGTCGCTTCGCTTCTGTTGGAGGTGTTCACCATGTTGTGGTCGCCCGCCAAGGAGGCGGTTGTCCCCAGCCTGGTGCCCCGCAAGAAGCTGACCGACGCCAACTCGCTCAGCCTGGTTGCCGCCTACTGCACGATGCCGGTCGCCGGTGGTCTGATCTTCCTGTTGACCGCAGCCAACGGTTCATTGGCCAACATTTCGTGGTTGGGGCCGCTCCAGTTTCAGAGTTCGTTGAGCCAGTCGCAGGCGCTGGCGTTCTACTTCAACGCTGCATCGTTCGTGATCGGGGCGCTGATCATCTGGAAATTGGTGCGTATTCCCAAGCATGCGCTTGGCGGCAGTGTGGTGGGCGACGAGCGGGCGGCGGGCATCGGACAAACGTTCTCCGACATGCGTGAGGGCTGGCGTTTTATCATTGGAAACCCCGTGGTTCTGGGGGTCAACGTGGGGCTGGCCACCGGGCTGTTCGGCGCGGCAATGCTGGTTCCCCTTGGGCCGGTGTTTGCCGAAAAGGTGATCGGTTCGGGCGACACCTTCTCGTTGTTCATCACAGCGTTGGGTTTGGGTGTTGCCCTGGGTGTTGGCGCACTGTCGTTTGTCCAGAAGCTGCTGCCGAAGCGGGCGTCGTTTCTGTTGGCCTCGTTTGTCAGCGGGTTCGCGCTGATCCTTGCCGCCTCCATGTCGTCGTTCTGGCCTGCCGCCGCATGTGTGTTGCTGCTGGGCATCTGTGGTGGAACGGTCTACATCCTGGGTTTCACCCTGTTGCAGACGTACACCACGGACGAAGTGCGCGGCCGGATCTTCTCCACGCTGCTCACCTTGGTGCGTCTGTGCGTGCTGTTGTCACTGCTGCTGGGCCCGTTGCTGGCGGCGGTGTTCGAGCGGCTGATGTCGTCGTTGTTCGAGCCCGACGCGGCCGGCATCCCCCAGATGCAGTTGGGTTCGATCTCGCTGGCGGTCCCGGGCGTGCGGGTGGCGTTGTGGACCGGTGGTTTGGTGATTCTGGGCGCCGCAACGTTGGCATCCCGGTCGATGGGGTTCCACCTCCGTGAGGGAGTGGCCGATGTTCGGGCCCAGCTCCGTTCCTCCGAGGTCCGGCCCGAGTACTCCGCTGAGATCCACCTGACCGACTTCGCCGAGGCGACGGTCGAACTCTCCGAGGCGCAACCGCCTCCGTCGGCACCGGGACTCCGCGGCCGTCGTGCTGCCCGAGGCCGACGATCCGAGGTGGTTGGGTGACGTCTCCTCGCGGCTCCTTCGTGGTGTTGGAGGGCCCTGACGGCGCCGGCAAGTCCACTCAGGTGGCACGCCTCGCCACCCGGCTGGACGCACTGCCCACGCGTGAGCCGGGTGATACGCCGTTGGGCGCGGAGTTGCGCCGACTGTTGTTGGACGACGATCAACTCACCCGTCCGGGCCTTCGGGCGGAGGCGTTGATGATGGCGGCCGACAGGGCCCAACACATCGAGGAAGTGGTGGAGCCTGCGTTGGCGGCGGGCCGACACGTGGTGAGCGATCGTTTCATCGGATCGTCGGTGGCCTACCAGGGGTACGGCCGGGGGCTCGATCCCATGGCGGTATTGGGCATTTCGCAGTTTGCCGCAGCCGGTTTGGAGGCCGACCTGGTGATTGTGGTGGACGTGCCGGTCGAGGTCACCCTCGATCGGGTGGGAGGCCAGCAGGACCGCATCGAGGCGGCCGGACCAGAGTTTCATCGCCGTGTTCGCACGGGGTTCCTGGCTCAGGCCGATGCCGATGCGCAACGATGGGTGGTCGTCGATGGGAGTCGTTCGGTGGATGAAGTAACTCAGGCAATCGTGACGGCTGTTCGGGATCGGTTGGGGTTGCTCAATGACGCAAGCCGAGCCCGTGGTTGATCCTGCGGTGGCCGGCAAGCCGGCTCCCTTCGATGAACTGGTGGGGCAGGCACCGGCGGTGGCCCAGCTGACTGCAGCGCTCGAGCGCCCGGTACCCGCGTACCTCTTTGTCGGACACACCGGGTGGGGGACTCGACGCGCCGCAGATCTTTTCGCCGGCGAGTTGCTGGCGGGCCGTGATCCGGATGGGGTCAATCGACATCGCAGCCTTGCAGCAGCCGAGACCCATCCTGCCATCGCAGTGGTGGAGCGCACGGGTGCCGCCATCAGCGTCGAGGAGGCACGGTCCATTGCCCGACGCGCCGAGTTGGCACCGCCGGAGGGTACACATCAAGTGCTGGTTCTGGTGGACTTTCACCTGGTTCGCAGCGCGGCGCCTGCGTTGTTGAAGACCATCGAGGAACCGCCTTCGAGCACCACGTTCGTGGTCTTGGCCGAGGAGGTCACCCCCGAGTTGGTGACCATTGCATCAAGGTGTCTGCGGGTTGATTTTCGGCCCATCCCAACCGACGACCTGATGCGGACGGTGGTGGCAGAGGGCTACGCCCCCGAGGCGGTGGCGGCTGCCGCCAGGGCGGCCGGCGGAGACCTGGAGCGGGTTCGGGCCCTGCTGTCAGACGATGCCGCATCCACGCGTTGGCAACGTTGGGCACAACTTCTCAATCGGGTCGACGGAACAGCGGCCGTCGCCAGCGGGCTGTCGACCGAGCTGATTGCCGACCTCGACGCAGCGGGCGAGGCGCTCGCTGCCGGCCATGCGCAACAACTTGAAGCCTTCGATGCAGCCGAGGACGAAGGGCAGCGGGGTCAGGCAGGGCGACGCAAGCGTCTGGAAGACCGCCACAAGCGAGAGGCCAGGCGTCTGCGTAACGACGCGCTCCGGGCCGGTATGGCGGCACTCGCCGACGAGGCACGAGCGGCGGTGAGCACACCGACGGCAAGCACGATCGCCAACTACGAACGCGTCGGCGATTCCTTGGCAGCCTTGGAGTTGGCGCTGGTGCACAATGCTCGTGAGGATCTGGCCCTCTTGGCGCTCGTGATGGCCCTGGGCGAGGGTGCTACAGGTTGATTCCTCGGGCCTTCCGTGCCTCATGCTCTTGACCGGCAACGGGCTGGGGTAGACGGATTTCTCTTTAGCCAGGGCTAGTGTCGTTGTGGTCAACGGCTCGGAAAGGTGTCGGCGGTGCATGCATCGCCCACCCCAGACAGCAGAATTGTTTCATGATGAACCGATCACCGAATCACTCTGACGGTCAGTCACTGAGTCAGGGGTCAGCTTCGTTTCCTGTCGCGAAGGTGGGGGTGGCATTGGTGGCCGTGGCGGCACTGGTCTTTGGTGGGTGGCGGGGCATCGAGCGGCAGGCAGAACGATCGGATTCAACCGGGCAGGCCGGCGCCGCAACGCTGCAGACGCCCAGGTCCTCATCTGCGGCGACGTGGCCCCAGTCGTTCGTTGTCACCCCGGTTTCAACTGCTCTGAAGCAGAAGGCAGCGGCCGACCAGGCTGCCGCAGCGGCAGCGGCAACCACCATCCCGGCCCTACCTCAGCGGGGCGCATGGGATGAGCTGGCCCCGGTTCCCGGCTCCGAGGTACACGACGTTTCGTCGCTTCCGGCACTGTCCAAGGAACTGGCCCCGGTGGTGGTGCTGACCTTCGACGACGGACCCGGCCCTCAGACCGCTGCGATCCTGGATATTTTGCAACGCGAGCAGGTGACCGCCACCTTCTTCATGTTGGGCAGCCAGGTGCGGGAGCGACCCGAGGACGCCAGGGCGGTGGCCGCGGCGGGGTTTCCGATTGGATCGCACACCATGGATCACAAGGATCTGGCCACGCTGACGCCTTACGAGGTCGAACGTGAGATTCGCGACTCCACCAGTGCGATCAACGAGGTGGTCGGCAAGGGAACCGTTCAGTGCATGCGCGCGCCGTACGGCAGCTTTAACGACGAGACGCTGGGCGTGGCCAAGGAGCAGTCGCTGGGGTTGGTCGGTTGGGATGTTGACACCGAAGACTGGAAGGTTCGTGACTCGGCTCGAATTTTGGCCCGTGCCACGATGCCAGGACACCGTCAGCTCATCCTCATGCACGACGCCGGCGGCAACCGCGATGCCACGGTCGCGGCGCTGCCGCAGATCATCGCCCGCTACAAGGCTCAGGGCGCCCGCTTCATCTCGCTCTGTGGCTCGGAGTTGGATGGTGGCAATGCAACCACCGAGGCCCCCGTTGTGGCCTCACCGGTCACCACCGCGCCAAAGCCCCCGACGCTTGGCTGAACGACGAAGCCGCGGGCCGCCATCACGATGCCAAGCGGGTCTCCACGGTTCGTGGGCTTTGAGAGTCCACGGCCGGGCGTGCAACTTCGAGGCCCCGCATTGCTCGGACTTGGTGAGGCATTCCGGTTGCTGCTCAGCGCGTTCAATCGCCGGGGCAGACAGCGAGCAGCTTGCCGAAAGTAGATGGCCGGAGGCATCGGCATCGCTGGTAGGGTGTGGTCTTCGCCCGGGTAGCTCAGACGGCAGAGCAGCTCACTCGTAATGAGCAGGTCAGGAGTTCGATTCTCCTCTCGGGCTCCAAAAACCTTGCAATTGCAGCGGTCTGAGGACTCTAACGCAGAGCCGCGGATGGCTCGGTCCACAATCAGTCCACATACTCCTCGTATTGAGCCGTAGGGAGTGGTACCGGGTGGTGCGGTCGCCCCAACCGGTGGCAGGTACCGGCGCCTACCAACTCCTACGACCCGCAGAAACTGACGAGAAACTCCCAGACCAGGGGTTCGACTCTCCTACCGATCACCCAAAACTGTTGCAATCGCAGGGGTGCTGAGGGCGAATTCCGGGAGTGGTGTTGTGCGGGTCTCAGGTGTCACTGACCTCAGTCAGCCGTGACGCAACCATACTGTTAGTGGTAATGTCGCGCCATGAGGGCGGAATCGTATCGACGACGGTTGTGGGACTTCGCTGTCGGCCAGTATGGGTACGTGCGTGCCGCTGACGCCCACGATCTCGAGATTCCGGTCGTTGAGTTGGGCAAGTTGGCGGCTCGTGGGCAGATCCGTCATGTGGCCTATGGCCTCTATCGGTTTGATGATCTTCCGCCGACGCGGTTCGATCGGTTCTTCGAGGCGGTTGCTCGTGTGGGCGGGGATGCACACCTCACGGGCGATGCGGTTCTGGCGCTGCACGAACTAGGGCAGGTCAACCCCCAGGTTGTTCGCGTGGGCACGTCGCGGCGTGTCCGAGCCCAGCTTCCGAAATGGATCGCCATCGAGCGCGAGACGCTGCCCGACGGTGACCTGACCTCCTACGAGTCGATCCCGTCGGCCACGGTCGCCCACGCGATCCGAACCTGTCGAGACACGGTCATGTCAGATCGGCTGCTGGTAGCGGTCGACGATGCCAGGCGTGATGGCTTGCTCAGCGTCGCAGAACAGCGAGAGTTTCGTGCCGAGTTGGAAGGAGCCGCATGAGTATTCCGTCCTACGAGGGGCCTCCGGCGCACCGGGTGTCGCTCGAAAAGCGTCTGAGGAACATCTGCGACGCGCTCGATCTCAACGAACTCCGGACTCGCACCTCTCTTGCCCACACGGTGATCGCCCAGCTGTTGCCGATGGGCGTGGTCAAGGGCGGCGCCGCGATCAAGTTCCGGACGGGCGACCACGCGAGCCGAGTCACACGCGACCTCGATGCCACCCGAGGGGCCGATCACACCGTCGAAACTTATGCGGCCGAGTTGTCCGCTCACCTGGCCGACGGGTGGCAGGGCTTCACCGGACGACTTGTCGATCGGACCCCTGCTGATCCGCCTGACGTTCCCGGCGAGTACGTGATGCACCCCTTCGAAGTGAAGCTGGCCTATGCCGGGCAGTCATACGTGACGATTGAATTCGAGTTGGGACACGACGAGGTCGGCTCGACCGCAGCACCTGCGTTGGCCCTGGATGCCGGGATCGCTGAGGTCATCGAACGACTTGGGTTCCCGACTCCTGAGCCCGTTGCGGTGCTCGCTGTCGAGCACCAGATCGCGCAGAAGCTCCACGCCTGCACGACACCGAACCGGCAAGGCGGCAACGAACGCGCCCACGATCTCGTCGACCTCCAGATACTTGTAGGTGTCGACCCTCCAGATCTCAGGGAGGTGGCCAGGATCGGCCGAAGACTCTTTGCCGCCCGGCGGGTGTCGCCATGGCCGCCGGAAGTGCGTGAATGGCCGGGCTGGGACGACCGCTATCAAGCCGCCTCCGAAGGCCTCGACGTGCGCCCACTTGATAGCGCTGTGCAATGGCTTCAAGCACTCGTCGATGAGGCAGAGCAGACCTCCGCTGGATGACGTCAGCAACCTTCTCGGCAACTGCGTCGACGTGTCACTGCGGGCGCCCGCCTGCGCAGCTCGCTGATGGGGGCACGCTAGGTCGATCGACCGCCTCGGCACAGACCACAATTGGTCCACATTCTCCGGTGTATCGCGCGGTAGGAGGTGGTATCTGGTGTTGCGAGCGCCCGAAAACCCGCTTGGTACCAGGCCCCACGATCTCCTACTACCTATATGGACTGACTCGTAATGCGCAGGTCAGGAGTTCGATTCTCCTCTCGGGCTCCAAAGCGCTGCAATTGCAAGGATTTTGAAGGATCCGACGCCTATTCAAGAAATGGGCGGGCCACTTACGGGCCACAAACTGGTTCACTTTCGAACAGCTAGCCGCGATCCGGCACGTTTCTCCGATGTTGGCGGCCTGAAAGCCGTTTTGGTGTGAGGGGGGTTGGTATCGGATGTGGTGGGGTGCTCGTGGCGGGTTCAGAGGGCTGCTACCCGGCTGTCCAGTGTGTTGAGGTGTGTTCGGGTTGGTGTGTGGGGTCGGTGAAGTAGCCCGGCCGAAGGTTCGGGCTGGTGGACTGGCTGTCTGGAGTAGGTGACGGTCAGATCTGGAGTGGTGCGGGCGGGTTCATGGTCCGGAGGCGGCGTCCTGCGTTGCGGAGGTGGGGGTTCCATGGCCATTGTTTGGGCCATAGCGTCCAGGTTTGCCGGTTGCGGACGCGGAGGATCGCGGGTGTGTTGAAGAGGCAACGTCTCAGCTTTTTGGGGTGGGCGTGTTCGAACTCGGTGCCGGCGAGGAGGTCGAGTTGGAACCAGCGACAGAGGGTGTGGGCCCAGCCGACCATTGAGGTCCAGACCTTGTTGCGGGCGGTGTCGGGGAACGGGAACCGGTCGAGGCCACAGGTTTTGAGTCGTTTGATGTTCTCTTCGACGTGGGCGTGTTCGCGTTGGAGCCGGTCGATCTCCAAAGCTGATTCGCCTGGGAGGTCGGAGATGATGATGGTGTGGCGCCAGCCGTTCGTGTCGAACATCCGCTGCTGGGCGCCGGGGTGTAACGGTTCGCGTCGGACGACGACTCGGGTGCCGGGCGGGTAGTGAACATCGAGGTCGTCTTTGGGTCGTTTCTTCAGCCCAACCCATCTGGCGATGGCTGGGTCGTCGGTGACCTCAACGACTTGGGCTTTGCGGGCGTCGACGTCGGAATGCTCGTCGTCGAGGTCGACGTTGTGGGGTTCCAACGCCTGTTCCCAGTTGGTGTTGTCGTCGAAGCTGAGGATCACCGAGCTCAAGACGGTGTTCGACCTTCCGGTGACACAGAACCGGACGTTGCGGTCCCACATGTCCCACATGAACCCGAGGGTGTGCCCGGCCGAATCGGATCTGACGAGGATTTCGTTGGCCGCGTCAGCAGCGACAGCGCCGGGGCGATGGGACCGGGCGACGCTTTCGGGGAGCGCGTCCAGTCCTGCGTCGACGATCCCAACGAGATCGGCGATGGTGTTCGCGCCGGCGTTGCCGGGCCGGTGCTCAACAGCGAGAGCCTCACCGGAGCAGTCAGCGAAACACGCGACCGGGTGGAACCCGTACCCGCGTTTGTAGTTGCCTTTGGCGTCTTCTTTCTCCGAGTGCACACGGGTGAGGGTGGCGTCGATGTCCAAGGTCACCCGACGGCCGGGGTCCGACCAGCCGTGTTCGGCCCACACCCGGGTGCGGACCTCGGCCATCACGCCGTCGATAGCACCAGTCGATCCGGGTGTTTTGGCGAAGTCGGCGATCATTCGCCGGAACGTCGTGTCCGAACCGACGTCACCCAGCACACCTTCGGCGGCTTGGACCATCGCCAGGTCGGTGCAGCAATCTCCTCCGGCGTTCAACATCAACAAGCCATGGACCAACAACCCGCCCCGGTCAACAACCGGTATTCCCGGGCCCAAATAGGGCACAGCACCGGCGAACCCGCCGGTCACTCCCAGCCGGTCGGTGTACTCAGCGAGCGGCCCCAAGCCAGCCAACGCGACGATCTTGTCGGTCTCATCATCGCCGTCATAGCGGACCGGTTCCGACGCGCTACATTGCACCTGACGGGTGCGTTCCATCCCAGCCTCCTTGTGTGTCTCGACAACCACAAGTTTGCCGGAACGGAGCGCATTTGTCGCGTCCGAACCTAGTTCTTCACGGTTCTACCATGCCGGATCGAGGCTAGGAGTGTCGCTGGGACTCGGTGCGAACTGCGCCCTACCGGGCGGCTGAGGGGTCCCCGTTGGGTGACCCAGCCAGCCAGACCACTGCGAAGGGGTCACCTCAGAGCCGCTCAGCTGCCTGTCCACCGCGACGTCAACCGATCACGCGGCAGTCCCAAAGGCTGGTTGGGCATGGCGAAGATCGTGGTCTATTCGATGGCGTACCGGGGCGATGTGTTCCCATGCGTTCCAATCGCGTCTGGTCTCGCTCGAACGCGTCGGGTAGCCCCCACGGCGGCGCCCAGGTGTCGAGCGCTTCAAGCTGCGGCGGCGGCCATACGCTTGGCCTCCGCACGGTGCCAGCTCAGCAGGACGGCCACCCCCTCAACTCGGGGGTCGGTCGGGCCAAGTGACGGCCGATCACGTTAATCGAGTGGCTCAGCCGCCAAGGGTGAGCCAGGAACCGGCCCGACTGCGGGAGGGTCGGATCGCCGGGCTCATCCGGTGAACTTGGGAGCGAGTGGGACGCTGTTCGGGGCCCCATCATTTGCCGACGATGGATTGGCGCCGCTCGACGGCGGGTCGCAGCCGAGCGGTTCCACGATCACCTTGACCGGGATGCCGGCGAAGGTCAGCTCCCTAGGCGCCACGGCGTTGGCCGGGAGTTCGATGGAGGGGTTCTTGGGATAGTCGACGGTGAACAGTTCGCCGTCGGCCACAAGGTCGACGGTGAACGGAAATGGAAATCTGCCCGGATATTGCTCGGTCACCTCGAGCTGTGGAGCCACCGGCGGCTTCGACGTGGCGCATCCGGGCGTGAAGTGGACCTGGAACGTGATGGCCATCTGCGCCAGAAAGTCGGCGGATGGGCAGGCCGGCCCGTCAACGACGGACACCCCGGCCGACTCGCCGTTCAACGTGACGTCATCGACACCGACATTGGACGGCACCACGATCATCTGCACAACAAACGCATCGAGGGTCGCCTCAACCGATCCGGCCACGACGTCGACCGGCTGAGACCCGGGTCGCACGATCAGCAGGGCGGGAACTCGAAGCGGGCCCGTCGAACATTCTGGGGAGAGCTGCGCTGATGGAGTTGGGCAGTTCACGTCGTGGTAGGAAACGATCGGGGCGATCGCCGCAGCGCCTCGTTGCTGAAGGTCGGCCCGCTGTTCGCTGGTCAGGACGCCTATGCCACCGGCCGCAGCGATCTCGTCGGACACGTCGTCGACGAACGCATCCAGTTCGTCCAGCAACGGGAGCAGATCGCTGGGGGCGCTCGGCCGAAACCTAACGATCAGTTCGCCCACATAGCCAGTATCCGCGATGCCAGCAGCGTCGCCGAACTGGATCTGTTGGGAGCTATCGATGACCGCCTCCAGCGGCACGCAGAGCGACGCTTGGGTGTCGTCCTGGGCTCCGGCCGGCTGGTTGGCCGCGACGAACGTCGCCGCCAGTGCGATCATCGCCACGATCATTCGAAGTGTTCTCGACATCGGTCGCCCCTCGTGTAGTTCGGTTAGCACCCCACCCGTACAGACTCACTCTACCTACTCGAATCCAATCAACCTGAACATCGCTTCGTCGAAGGCTACGAGCCGCCCAGCGGCCCGAGCGACGACCTAGACCTTGCTGTTGTCAGGTCCCGCCACGGAAGGGCTCCCGCTAGTGCGTCTTGTTCGCCCGACGGCGGCGCGGGCGATGATCACGGCTCACATGAGGAGTGTGGCGTGTCCTCCTAAAAGTGGTCTGACCGAACCACGCGTGGAGCGGCCGGTAGACACGTTGTACGTGAACCACTCTTGCCTGGCACGGTCGCGATCCAGTTCACCTTTTTGCTACCGGCGAACCAAACCGGCGGCCTTTGGCGGCTCGTCAGGTCCCCAGCAGCGTGAGGCAGAACCCGACGACCGTGGCGACCCCAGCCAGCTGCTTGCCCCGCTCGTAGGCGAACGGGATCAAGGAGTTGGTCAACATGGCGAGCAACCCGCCGGCGGCGAGGGCTGCCGCTCGTTCTCCGTATGCGTCGGAGGTGGCCGTGGTCAGGAGATACCCGAGGCCGGCCGCCACGCCACAGCCCAGCACGACCATCACCCACAACCGCCCCAACCTCGCCGGACCCCAGCCGCGACCGGCCAGGTCCGCCGAAGGAGCGATGGCCTGCGGAATGTTGGAGACGAACACGGCTGCCAGGAAGGTGGGGCTGATCGTTGCGCCGATGCCGATCTGGATGCCGAAGATGAGTGATTCCGGGACCCCATCGACCACGGAGCCGACGACGATGCCCATCGCCCCGCCGGCGCCCTCACTGCCGAAGCGCTTGTCGACCACGTAGTCGCCGAGCAGGAAGACTCCGACGCCGATGAGCATCCACAGCACCGTCTGCCACATGGCGATGTGCACTTCCGCCTCGGGGAGGAGGTCGAAAGCGACCGCTGAAATCATCGCCCCTGCGCCGAACCCAGCAAGTATGCCGACGATCCGCGTGGGAACCTTCACCCAGCAGACGATGAGCCCGGCGAGCAACAGCGACGCCTGAGCGAGCGTTCCCAGGCCAAATGCCTTAAGTAGTTCCATATCAGCCTTGAGGTGGTGAATCGCCGGTCCGCAGCAAGAGCCCGGGGCCAGCACTCGTTGGATGGGTGATCACAACGAGTGCGGACCCCGCACAGTTCACTCTCGGCCTTGATGTTCTCGGCCGGATTGACGGAGCCCGCACTGCGTTGATGACGTCAGCGTCCAAGTCAGCTGATTTCGGAGGTCGCTTCTTGGACGGCGGCGTCGACGTCGTGGGTGCTGACCCCGAGCTGCTTGGCGACGTGCTTCTCGGCCTTCAGCTTGGCCTTGTCGAGGGCGGCCTCGAGGGTGCTGGCACCGATGACCATCAAGGCGGCTTCGCCGGAGTCGATGAGCTCACCGAGTTCCTTGACATCGGATCGGGAAAGGCCACGCCAGAGGTGACCGCCGATCCCGCCGATGGCGCCACCGACAACGGCAGAGCCGATGATCGCGGGCGGGAAAAGAATGCCGATCACGGCCCCTGCTGCGGCGCCACCCCAACCGCCGTGGCGCGTGGCCATCTCGTCCTTGTTGACGTGAACCTTGCCGGACGCGTCCTTGGTGATCACGGCGGCGTCGTAGGTGCCGACCACGTCTTCCGCGTGGAGGTCCTTGACGATCGCGTAATCGTCTCGGGCCGCCGCTTCATCAGCGTACGTGCCGATGAAGAGAAACATTCCGTCTGCCTTGGCCATGTGACCTCTCCTTGTTGGGAGCCCCTGATGCCTCAGGGACTTCAGTCTCTTCGTGGAGCCAGCTTGAGTCCCAGAACGCTGGATTCGCATCACCCGTATCGGATGAAGTCGGGCCGCCAGCGGCGTGGAAACGTTGGCCCGATGATGGAGACGGATGTGAACGAGGGGCGAGCGTGATGGTCGACGACCAGGCGTCCGATGGGCCAGATGCGTCGAGCGGGCACGGTGCACCAGGCGAGATGCCGGAGGATGTCGTCGCAGCGGCGCGTGCCGGCGCAGCCCAGTCGGTGAGCCCCCCCGGCCTGGCTGAACAAGTGGGTGTGGCATCGAAGCGACTACCCGGACTGGTTGGGGTTCGGGAGGATGTGTTCGGTGATGTGGGGCGATCTACGCAGGGCTGTTGTTGTTCATTGCGCTGATGGTCGTGGTTTTGATCCCGGGCGTTTCGGACTTCGCCGGCGAGGTCGGCAAGAACGGTGACAAATGGGTTTCGCAACTCAATGCCCAGGGACAGAAGCTGATCGGTGTCAGCCTCCGACGCCATCTCGAAGTTCTCCAAAAATCTGGCTCTCTTGTCGTTCGCGTGGGTTGAGGTGACAGGGATGTGAGGAACGAAGCCGCTCCCTCTCTAGGTTTCGGGCTGTGTAGGTCCGGGGAAACAAGGAGCGGCTTCGGCGAAGAATCTATGGCATCGGGTGTTGGGGTTCGAGGACTCCGGCAGGGGGGTGGTGATCGAGTCCGTTGAATTCGATCCCGATGTCGAGGAGATCGTCGCAACGGTCCGCCGGCGGCGTAACGCCCGTCGACGGTGCGGGGTGTGTAGCCGCCGGTCACCTGGCTATGACCGGGGCCGTACAACCGTGCGTTGCCGGACCCATGGTGTTGTTGCGTCGGAGGTGTGCCGTGGGCCCGTCACGGGTCGAGGTTCACCCGGGGTTTTGAGGACACGGTCGGTTGGCTCGCTGCAGCAACATCGAAACTGCGGTGACCGAGTCGATGCGGATCGGCTGGCCGACGGTTGGTGGGATTATCGAACGGATCCAGGTCGAGATCGACGGGCAGGTTGACCGGCTCGCAGGGCTCGAACGGATCGAGATCGACGCGACCTCCTACAAGCGCCAGACCTGGAATGGTGCCGAGCTGGCCCGCAGCCTCGCCGTTTCAGAGCCCACCGTCCGCCGCTATCTGGACGCGTTGTCCGACGCGCTCGTCTTCCGGCAGCTCCAACCGTGGCATACCAATGT